>Ga0307968_1003563_pt1:10000-12879 | contig 12879 bp, 16 predicted proteins | sample OrgLakmetagen650_FD_201834 | JGI IMG/M metagenome (GOLD analysis project Ga0307968, IMG submission 201834) | Saline water microbial communities from Organic Lake, Antarctica - #650 | ecosystem: Environmental > Aquatic > Non-marine Saline and Alkaline > Saline | place: Antarctica... | reverse complement strand
AAGTCGGCTGCCTTCTTCTCTAATTTTGTTCGTTTCTATTTTGGCTGCAGGTGCACTTCCAATACCACAAGTCGGCTGCCTTCTTCTCTAATTTTGTTCGTTTCTATTTTGGCTGCAGGTGCACTTCCAATACGACAAGTCGGCTGCCTTCTTCTCTAATTTTGTTTGTTTCTATTTCGGCGGCAGGTGCACTTCAAAAACAACAAATTTTACTGCCTTGATCTCTATTTCTGCGCGTTTCTATTTTGGCTGCAGGTGCACTTCCAATACGAGAAGCCGGCTGCCTTCTCTAATTTTGTTTGTTTCTATTTCGGCTGCAGGTGCACTTCAAAAACAACAAATTTTACCGCCTTGATCTCTATTTCTGCGCGTTTCTATTTTGGCTGCAGGTGCACTTCCAATACGAGAAGCCGGCTGCCTTCTCTAATTTTTTTTGCTCTTATTTTGGCTGCATATGCACTTCAAAAACAACAAGTTTACCGCCTTGATCTCTATTTCTGCGCGTTTCTATTTTGGCTGCAGGTACGCTTCCAATACGACAAGTCGGCTGCCTTCATCACGCAACTCATCGACCCGCTTATGACAGCCTTCAAGCAGGTATGTCCGCTATTCAGATTTGGGTTTTATGTTATATGTTGTGAGTGTTAAGTTAAATTAGGTTGTGTCAAAACGACTAACGTATGCATGCCTTCATGGTGCAGTAGCCTTCAAGCAGGTATGCTTAATTTGCCAAGTCAGTTTTGTTCTTTTCATTCATAAAAACAAATCAAGTACCAGTTCAAGGCCAAAGCGTGCACCGTGAAAACAAAACATTTCACAATAAATTTCAACGAGGTTGAAATATAAATATGAGGGCGATGTTCCAGTGAACGCGCGCATTTGCACGCACCCAATATGTACACGTACACACACACACAAACACACACACATGCACCCAAACCGCACAAGGGCAGCGCTTGTGGCTCTGCCTGGACCACATTGCTGGAGGGCCAACTCACACAGACAAAAACACTATGCACATGTTTTAAGAACACACATGCAAGCAAACAAAACGCACATGGGCAGCGCTCGTGGCTCTGCCTGGACCACAGCTGGTTGTGCTGGAGGGCCGACACACACACACACACACACACACACACTATCTGCTCGCAATGTTCCAGTCATAACGTCACACAACACACAACACACACATACATCCGAAACTCGCACAGGCAGCGCTCGTGGCTCTGCCTGGACCACAGCTGGTTGTGCTGGAGGGCCAACTCACACACACACACATACGCGCACACACACACACTATCTACTCGCAATGTTCCAGTCATAACGCACACGTCACAACACACAACACACACACACATACATCCGAAACTCGCACAGGCAGTGCTCGTGGCTCTGCCTGGACCACAGCTGGTTGTGCTGGAGGGCCAACTCACTTGGCTGGTGTACATTATCGGATGCATCATCAAGGGCAGGCTCAGCAGCAGCAGTGCGGAGAGCCAGGTGGGGAATGTGGGTGTGTGGGGGGGGTGGGTGTGTGTGGGCGTGTGTGTGTGTGTGGGCGTGTGTGTGTGTGTGTGTGTGTGGGTGTGTGTGTGTGGGCGTATGTGTGTGGGTGTGGGCGTATGTGTGGGCGTATGTGTGTGTAGGCATGTGTGGATGTTGGTGCGGGTATGGGTATGGGTGTGTTGGTGGGTATGGGTGGGGGTGGGGGTGAGTGTCAGTGTGGGTCGGTATGGGTGCTGATGCGCGAGCGTAGTTGCTTCGATACCAGGCTCTCATTGCACACATTGCACGTCACCAGGCCCATTTGTGAAGAGCAGGCTCAGCCGCAGTTATACAGAGAGCTGATGTATAGGGTTGGCCAGAACCGTATATGTAGGGTTGGCCAGAACCGTATATATACACCGTATATGACCGTATATTTCGGGATTTGCCTGTCAAAAATAACGTTTGTACAGTGTATATATATGGTCCTGACCAACCCTACGTATATGCACACCGTATATGACCGCATGTATGGTAAATTCCCTGCCAAAGGTACCATATATATATACACCGTATATACGTATGTATGTATGGTTTTTGCCAACCCCACTGATGCATGAATTGTTGAATTTGTCCTCGATGTTCTTCTGATCCATTTTTTGTGTTGTGTGGCGTAGAGAGCTGAGGGGGGGTGTGGGTGTGGGTGTAGTATCGGCAGCCAAGATGCCTTATCCATAGGGTTGGCCAGAACCGTATATATACGTATATATACACCGTATATTTGGTGATTTCCAAGCCAAAAATACCGTATGTACACCGTATATATATGGTTCTGGCCAACCCGATTTATCCATGCACGTGTGTCCCAGCAACACACAGTCATACCATACAATTGTTCTAATTCAGTCATACCATACAATTGTTCCAATTCAGTCACATCATACAATTGTTCCAACTCAGTCGTACCATACAATTGTTCCGGTTCAGTCATACCATACAATTGTTTTAATTTAGTCATACCATACAATTGTTCCAATACATACTATAAGGAACTCCCTGCTATACTCAATCCTACACCTCAACTCAGATCATGTATAAATCACGCCACACACCACACCACACACACACCACACCACACATCACGACACACACCAAACATGGCGCTACACACCACACCACACCACACCACACGACACACCACACACACACCACACATCACGCCACACACCACACCACATTACACACCAAACATTGTGCTACACACCACACCACACCACACTATACCACACCACACCACACCACACATCACGACACACACCACACCACACTACACATCACGACACACACCAAACACCACACCACACCACACCACACATCACGACACACACCACACC
>Ga0307968_1003563_pt1:0-5000 | contig 12879 bp, 16 predicted proteins | sample OrgLakmetagen650_FD_201834 | JGI IMG/M metagenome (GOLD analysis project Ga0307968, IMG submission 201834) | Saline water microbial communities from Organic Lake, Antarctica - #650 | ecosystem: Environmental > Aquatic > Non-marine Saline and Alkaline > Saline | place: Antarctica: Organic... | reverse complement strand
GTGCAGGCACAATCATCAACAGTGTGTGGGAACAATCATCAAGCAGTGTGCAGGCACAATCATCAACAGTGTGTGGGCACAACCATCAAGCAGTGTGCAGGCACAACCATCAAGCAGAGTGCAGGCACAATCATCAACAGTGTGTGGGAACAATCATCAAGCAGTGTGTGGGCACAATTAAATAATAGTATGCAGGCCCAAACATCATGCAGTGTGCAGGCGGCAAAGATGGGGAAGCCCTGCAATGAGTTAAAGAGCACCATCCTTTGATGAAGGCAACAAGCCCTCCCCAGGACTGATTGTGGAAAACGTGCCGCACTTGTGCGCCTCTGTTTTGGTGGGCCTGGGGAGGCTTGTGTGAAGTTTGGTGGGAAGGAGTCGACGCTAGGGGCCAACGCCCCCACGCGTGGGGCTTTGCCCCAAAACGGACCTTTGCAATCATGCGCCCCTTTATGGGTGTCCTGCACCGGAGTGTGTGTTCAGCAAAATGTTGGCATATACCCTATTTTGCGTTTTTCCCCTGCTATTTAGCGTCCAAGGATATCAATGTGCCCTCATAAAGCGGTGTTTACTTGCTCTTTTTGTCCCTCCCTGCTGCAGCAAACATGTGTCCAAGTTTCTCAATGTGCCCTTATAAAGCGGTGTCTGCATGCTCTCTTCTCCCCTCCCTGCTGCAGCACATGTGTGTCCAAGGATCTCAATGTGCCCTCATAAAGCGGTGTCTGCATGCTCTTTTTGTCCCTCCCTGCTGCAGCAAACATGTGTCCAAGTTTCTCAATGTGCACTTATAAAGCGGTGTCTGCATGCTCTCTTATCCCCTCCCTGCTGCAGCACGTGTGTGTCCAAGGATCTCAATGTGCCCTCATAAAGCGGTGTTTTCTTGCTCTTTTTGTCCCTCCCTGCTGCAGCAAACATGTGTCCAAGGATCTCAATGTGCCCTCATAAAGCGGTGCCTGCCTGCTTCGTTTTGTGTTTTGTGCGCACAGGTGTACGGATCTAGCGAAAACCTGGTGCACCTGACGCTCACTCTCTTTCAGGTGAGCGTGTGTACGTGCGTTTGTGTATTTAATGTGTGTGTGCGTGTGTGTGCGTGTGTGTGTGTGTGCGTGTGCGTGTGTGTGTGCGTGTGCGTGTGTGTGTGCGTGTGCGTGTGTGTGTGTGTGTGGTTGGGTGTTGAGGAGCTGGCATCAGGTGATTGTGGCTGTACGCGCATGCGCGTGCATGCTCGTGCGCGTACGCACATGCGTGTGTGCTTGTCTTCCTTGATTGCTTATGTGCGTGCAGTTGACGCGCATAGTCCGCACATAAAGTATTTTAACACTCATCCTCTTTCCAAAGTTGTGCACATTTGTTGCTCAAGAATGATGCAACTGTTGCCTAAAAGTAGTTTGAAGGTCGCTCGAGAATTATCCAAAGATTACTGAAGAATTATATCAATGGTTGTTCAAAGTTTGCGCAAAGCGTAAAGGTTGCGCAAAGCGTAAAGGTTGCGCAAAGCATAAAGGTTGCGCAAAGGTTATAAATCGCTGCTCGCGCGTTGAGCAGCAGTTGTCGCGATGATTTAAAGACATGTAGCAAGCTGTTGTGTTGCTCGAATGTTGCTCAAAGGTTGCTCAAAGGTCGTTCACAGGCTGTCAAAGGTTGCTTAAAGGTTGCGCAAAGTTTGTGCAAAGGTTGCGCTAAGATTGCAAATCGCTGCTTGCGCGTTGAGTAGCAGTTGTCGCGGCAATTTAAAGACATGGGGCAAGCTGTTGTGTTGTTCGAATGTTGCTCAAAGGTTGCTCAAAGGTCGTTCACAGGCTATCAAAGGTTGCACAAAGGTTGTGCAAAGGTTGCGCAAAGATTGCAAATCGCTGCTCGCGCGCTTAGCAGCAGTTTTTGCGATGATTAAAAGACATGTGGCAAGCTGTTGTGTTGCTCGAATGTTGCTCAAAGGTTGCTCAAAGGTCGTTCACAGGCTGTCTAAGGTTGCTTAAAGGTTGCGCAAAGGTTGTTAAAGGTTGTGCAAAGGTTGCAAATCGCTGCTCGCGCGTTGAGCAGCAGTTGTCGCGATGATTAAAAGACATGTGGCAAGCTGTTGTGTTGTTCGAATGTTGCTCAAAGGTTGCTCAAAGGTCGTTCACAGGCTGTCAAAGGTTGCTTAAAGGTTGCGCAAAGGTTGTTAAAGGTTGTGCAAAGGTTGCAAATCGCTGCTCGCGCGTTGAGCAGCAGTTGTCGCGATGATTAAAAGACATGTGGCAAGCTGTTGTGTTGTTCAAATGTTGCTCAAAGGTTGCTCAAAGGTCGTTCACAGGCTATCAAAGGTTGCACAAAGGTTGTGCAAAGGTTGCGCAAAGATTGCAAATCGCTGCTTGCGCGTTTAGCAGCAGTTGTCGCGGCAATTTAAAGACATGTGGCAAGCTGTTGTGTTGTTCGAATGTTGCTCAAAGGTTGCTCAAAGGTCGTTCACAGGCTATCAAAGGCTGCACAAAGATTGCGCAAAGGTTGTGCAAAGGTTGTGCAAAGGTTGTGTAAAGTTTGCAAATTGATGCTCGCGCGTTTAGCAGCAGTTGTCGCGGCAATTTAAAGACATGTAGCAAGCTGTTGTGTTGCTCGAATGTTGCTCAAAGGTTGCTCAAAGGTCGTTCACAGGCTATCAAAGGCTGCACAAAGATTGCGCAAAGGTTGTGCAAAGGTTGTGCAAAGGTTGTGTAAAGTTTGCAAATTGCTCATGCGCGTTTAGCAGCAGTTGTTGCGGCAATTTAAAGACATGTAGCAAGCTGTTGTGTTGCTCGAATGTTGCTCAAAGGTTGCTCAAAGGTCGTTCACAGGCTATCAAAGGCTGCACAAAGATTGCGCAAAGGTTGTGCAAAGGTTGCGCAAGGTCGCGCAAAGGTTGTGCAAAGTTTGCAAATCGCTGCTCGCGCGTTTAGCAGCAGTTGTCGCGATGATCTAAAGACATGGGGCAAGCTGTTGTGTTGTTCGAATGTTGCTCAAAGGTTGCTCAAAGGTCGTTCACAGGCTGTCAAAGGTTGCACAAAGGTTGTGCAAAGGTTGCGCAAAGTTTGTTAAAGGTTGTGCAAAGGTTGCAAATCGCTGCTCGCGCGTTTAGCAGCAGTTGTCGCGATGATCTAAAGACATGTGGCAAGCTGTTGTGTTGCTCGAATGTTGCTCAAAGGTCGTTTACAGGCTATCAAAGGTTGCACAAAGGTTGCGCAAAGGTTGTGCAAAGGTTGCAAATCGCTGCTCGCGCGTTTAGCAGCAGTTTTTGTGATGATTAAAAGACATGTGGCAAGCTGTTGTGTTGTTCGAATGTTGCTCAAAGGTTGCTCAAAGGTCGTTCACAGGCTGTCAAAGGTTGCACAAAGGTTGTGCAAAGGTTGTGCAAAGGAATTGCTCGCGCGTTGAGCAGCAGTTGTCGCGGCAATTTAAAGACATGCAGCAAGCTGTTGTGTTGCTCGAATGTTGCTCAAAGGTTGCTCAAAGGTCGTTCACAGACTATCAAAGGTATCACAAAGGTTGCTTAAAGGTTGCGCAAAGTTTGTTAAAGGTTGTGCAAAGGTTGTGCAAAGGTTGCAAATCGCTGCTCGCGCGTTGAGCAGCAGTTGTCGCGATGATTTAAAGACATGTAGCAAGCTGTTGTGTTGCTCGAATGTTGCTCAAAGGTTGCTCAAAGGTCGTTCACAGGCTGTCAAAGGTTGCTTAAAGGTTGCGCAAAGGTTGTGCAAAGGTTGCGCAAAGATTGCAAATCGCTGCTCGCACGTTTAGCAGCAGTTTTTGCGATGATTAAAAGACATGTGGCAAGCTGTTGTGTTGCTCGAATGTTGCTCAAAGGTTGCTCAAAGGTCGTTCACAGGCTATCAAAGGTTGCTTAAAGGTTGCGCAAAGGTTGCGCAAAGGTTATGCAAAGGTTGTGCAAAGATTGTGCAAAGGTTGCAAATCGCTGCTCGCGCGTTGAGCAGCAGTTGTCGCGACAATTTAAAGACATGTAGCAAGCTGTTGTGTTGCTCGAATGTTGCTCAAATGTCGTTCACAGGCTATCAAAGGTTGCACAAAGGTTGTGCAAAGGTTGTGCAAAGGTTGCGCAAGGTCGCGCAAAGGTTGTGTAAAGTTTGCAAATCGCTGCTCGCGCGTTTTGCAGCATTTTTTGCGATGATTTAAAGACATGTGGCAACCTGTTGTGTTGCTCGAATGTTGCTCAAAGGTCGTTCACAGGCTATCAAAGGTTGCACAAAGGTTGTGCAAAGGTTGTGCAAAGGTTGCGCAAGGTCGCGCAAAGGTTGTGTAAAGTTTGCAAATCGCTGCTCGCGCGTTTTGCAGCAGTTTTTGCGATGATTTAAAGACATGTGGCAAGCTGTTGTGTTGCTCGAATGTTGCTCAAAGGTTGCGTGCGCATTGCTGCTCGCGCATTTAGCAGTGCTTGAAGCCCTCGAGAAAACGCCAAGATATGTGTCGTACAAAAGCAGTTTTGAAATGTTATTATTGCTTGCTCAAAGATGATTGTGCCCTCTTTTGCATGATGTACACACACACGCACACACACACACACACACACACGCACACACACACACACATTCACACACACACTCTACGCATGTTGCTTTATCTTCCAGGATCTGGCCAGCGGCTATATGAGTGGGAAGCTGATTGCTGCATCACACACACACATACACACACACACACACACACACACAGACGCACACACACATTCACACACACACTCTACGCATGTTGCTTTATCTTCCAGGATCTGGCCAGCGGCTATATGAGTGGGAAGCTGATTGCTGCATCACACACACACACACACTCTACGCACGTTGTTTCATCTTCCAGGATCTGGCAAGTGGCTATATGAGTGGGAAGCTGCTTATGAAGCTTGACTCCATAGCCTACTTACTAGCAAACCACACATCGGACCACTTCAAGTTTCTGGACCACCCGGCTAACACAAGAAATAGGTGTGTGTGTGTATGTGCGTGTGCAAGTGTGATTGTGTGTGTACGTGTGCGATTGGGGGGGGG
>Ga0307968_1003557_pt1 | contig 12884 bp, 14 predicted proteins | sample OrgLakmetagen650_FD_201834 | JGI IMG/M metagenome (GOLD analysis project Ga0307968, IMG submission 201834) | Saline water microbial communities from Organic Lake, Antarctica - #650 | ecosystem: Environmental > Aquatic > Non-marine Saline and Alkaline > Saline | place: Antarctica: Organic Lake... | reverse complement strand
ATCTCTCTCTCTCTCTCTCTCTCTCTCTCTCTCTCTCTCTCTCTCTCTCTCTCTCTCTCTCTTTCCTTTCCTCTCCTTCCCTCTCCTTCCCTCTCCTTAATAAACGCACACATGCACAAACAGGCAATGCTCAAGGCTGCCGCTGAGGCCACGATGGCCGTCACTTCCAGGCCCCCTACCCCACCCCCACCCTCACTCACAAAGCAGCAGCAGCAGCAGCAGCAGTGGAGGACTAGCGGCTCTGGTGGGAGGAGCAAGAGCAGGGGTAGCAGCCCTGGCTCCTCCTGGTCCCTCCCCTCCCCTCCCAGCTGGCCCTCTGCCATGCCAAAGCAGGTGTGTGGATGTGTGTGTGTGTGTGTGTGGTCCCAGCTTGCCTACTGACAAAGTCTGTGTGTGTGTGTGTGTGTTTGTGTGTGTGTGTGAGAGAGAGAGAGAGAGAGAGAGAGAGAGAGAGAGAGAGAGAGAGAGAGAGAGAGAGAGAGACAGAGCGACTCTACACACTGCACAGGGGCAAAGGAGAGTGGTGTAGTTTGTTGACGGCAGCAGTCTGATGGCCTTCGCACTTGAGTATAATACTCATAACATCAACCTCAACAAACTGACATTTACTGCCATACTTCATACATTCTTCCTGCACCCACAGCAGCAGCAGCAGCAGCTGGCGCTCTCTTCGCCCCAGGGCCCCTCCACGATGCCCTCTCAATCTTCGGCATCCAGCGCAGTGTGCCCTTCAGAATGGTTTGTGTGTGATGACGTGGCCAACCACACGCGCATCTTTGTGATTCAGGTGTGCGAGGGAGGGTGTGTAATGAATGTTTGTGAATGTTGTACCTATACACGTGCTCAGCGGTGCATAATTGTGGTCCAGGTGTGCAAGGGAGGCTGTTTTACAACACTTGCTTTTATATCCCTTAATATGTTCTAGGCCCATTTTGATGCTGTGCAAAATGTGTTTGTGCTTGTGTGCGTCGTACCTCAGCGTGTGTGGTTCGTGTGTTGCTGGTGTTTTGCATGTTAATCGCATGTAGCATACGTGTGTGTGTGTGTGTGTGTGCGCATCTGTTCGTATCTGTGTCAGTATGTCCTTATATGTGATGCGGCTATTCAGATCCATTCTAAATAAATGTGTCAAGTATACAAGCCTCTGTCTCTGTGCCTGACTGTATGCAAAGCAACAGCTACACAACATCCAGACAGATATATCACGCAAACTAGCAATTTTTTGTGTGTGTGTCTAAGGTTGAGTCGATGACCGCACCGCCTCCCTTTATTATTTGCCTGCCCGCTGTGGTCACAGAGAAATTGCTACATTTCAACACCTGAAGTAATGTTGGAGCTCACTTCTGGAACTCTGTGCGCTCAAATTAAGCCACGTCGGCTCATGTAGCTCCTTTTTTTTACAGGCCTAATTGGAACACGCTACAAGGGCCTTGCCGTTAGTTGTTTGAGTCTTAAGTGCTCTTGCCTACATTCTATGTGTACAGACACACGTCACACGTCACACATGTGTGACGAGTGCATTGCAGGGAGTGGATTTCATTGCCTGTGTATTCTGTTTTTGTTTTTCTCTCTTATGGACGAGTTAAAACGAGGAATAGCCCTCCTATCCCTTATCGACCGTGAGAGGGGGCCCTAAAGAACAGGAGGTTCGTTGCAGTAAAAATTATGTTCATAGGGCGCTGGCTGAAGTGCTTCTTGTTGCAAGACATCTGTTTTCTGATTGGGAGGGGGGGGGGCTTTTTTGTATTGCGGTGTCAAAACCTGCTGTTGTGTTATCCATTGTGTGCATGCTTTGCAGGGATCCGACACTTTGGAGCATTGGAAGCTGAATGTCACCTTTGACCCTGTCGTGTTTGAGGACCCAGCTCTTGGTGTGAAGGTGTGTGTGTATGCATGTGTGTGCAATTGTGTGCGCATGTAGACTTATTGCTGCTCATCGCGTTATTTGTGCAAGGTGTTTGTTTCCACCCCAAGGTCGTTTTACGTTTTACGTCTTATTGCTGCATTTGCACAATTGTTGTTACCATGCATGTCAGTGTGCCTCCCTTATATTTCTTGCACGCTATATCGTATTCATGGGTATGTATGTCATCATCCATATACACACATTATACGATTTAACTTCCTCGACCCATGAGGCGATTGTTATTAGAGATGCACACGCACGTGCACGCGCACACACACACTCACACTCACACATCTTTTTCTGCACTGCAGGTGCACCGAGGCGTGTACGAGGCAGCTCAGTACCTTTACAGGCGCTTTCTGCCGCTGGTGTATGAGGCTATAGACTCTTCTCCTTGCACCAAGATCTGCTTTACGGTTTGTGTGTATGTGTGCATGTGTGTATGCATACGTGTGTGCATGCATGTATGCGTGCATGTGTGTGTGTGTGTGCATGTGTGTGTGTGTGTGTGCACGTGCACGTACTTTGGGACAGTAAGTGGGCTGAATAGTCTGACCATGATCGCTGTCCCTGAGTATTGACACAGCGATCAACTCCTTTATGTGCCCTCAAATTCTGCTGTGTATGTGTGTGTTGTCTCTTGAGTTCCGTCGGTCTTTGTTATAATTCTCCATGGGCCTCGTTTGCCCATTATAGGCGAAAGGTGCGTGTCATGTCCTTTGCATCATTTCACCGCTCATGTGCGCAGGGCCCTTTGTCATGACAGGCCCCATTGTTTGCTGTTTGCGGTGCACACCCAAAATCATCTGTCCCTTTGAGCAAGAACATGAGCAGCTTGAATCCACCTGTCTCGTTTCTTTGGCTGATCAGTTGATGCCTGTGGCCTCTGCCGACCTAGGGCACAATCGCAAGCGGACAAATAAGGCCCGTCGTGCCTGTGGTCGCTTCCTGCGCCTGATCAATTGATACCTGTGCCCACCCAAAACACTGATGCAAAAACACCGATACATGCGCATCCTGGAATACGTGCTCGTGCACACAAACACACATACACACACATACACATGAAATGCACACACACACACGCACACACACGTATGCACACATACACAGCACACATCCACATCCACACACAAACACTTCCATTGCTCCACAGGGTCACAGTGTGGGTGGCTCCCTAGGCACTCTGCTGGCCCTCATGTTCAGACACAGGGGGGTGCTGCCCCTGGACCGCTTGGCCACATTATACACGTGAGTGTGGTGTGTGCACAAGGTCACGCAAACTCTAGTTTAGACAGTCGGCACCACAGCTATATCCTCAATAGTTGTTTGTGTGTGTATGTATGTGTGTTTGTGTGTGTGTGTGCACGCGTGTGTGTGTGTGTGTGCGTGTGCGTGTGCGTGTGTGTGTGTACGTTTGCATCTGGTCGACATGTCATATGCACATTTGGTAATCGTGGTGCAATTGTTCACGTGCGCACACACATACACACATACACACACATACACACATACACATGTACATACACACGCATACACACACATGCAACGACGCAATCATTCACACACGCTTAAGCTTGTACACAGACACACAAACACGCGTACGCATGCATATACGCAGGTTTGGTGCCCCTGCTGTGTTCTGTGAGTGCGGGAGTGACGGAGATAAGTGCGGGCCTCCTTCATCGCAAGAGTCCTCGGCGCCTCAGCCTCCCCTACCTGCCACTGCTAGAGACCAGGTAAGGAGAGGGACACACACACACATAAAACAAACACATACACATACATGCACATGCACACACGCACACACACACACATTCACACCATGCCAGATAGGTGGGTGTGTACTTGCTCTTTCCTTCCGTGCTGCCACCACCACCGGCTGCACCCAAAGCAAAGTGATCCAGCACTGAAAGCTGCCTGTGCCACCCCCATGCTCTTGTAGGCGAGCGCTGCCGCCACTAGCTACACTCAGCACCAAGCAGCAACAGCAGCAGCAGCGGGAGCAAACACAGGCACGGCTACACCAACAGGAGGTTCCACTGCTAATACCTCTAGTATAACAAGTGGCAACAACAACAGCAGCGGCAATAGCAGCAGCGGCAGCAACAACGGCACCCACACTCGTAGCAACGGCCTACCTCCTACACAATTCTCCTCCCCTCGGCAACAGGAAGCAGGTGCTACTACAACCGCAAGTCACGGCAGCAGCACTCCCAGCATTGGTGACGGCGGCCGCGGCAACAACAGCAGCAGCTTTAGCAGCGAGGGCGGCCTAGGCAGTGACGACGCGCAGGGGGGTGGGTGTGGCGCTGACCCTGCAGGCTGCTCTTGTGTGAGGTGAGCGGGTGGGGAGGAATTACTGAATTTAACGTCAATGTAAGAGAGTCTGAGTGGTCTGACTTCGTCCCTGACCCTGCGGGCTGCTCTTGTGAGAGGTGAGTGGGGGGTGGCATTCATCTTTCGTCATTGTAACGTCACTGTGACAAGAGTCTGAGTGTTCTGGCTCTGCCCTTGTGGGCTGCTCTTGAGAGAGGCGAGCTTGAAAGTGTGGGGATGGTATTCAGTCAATCGCAGCGGGCGCTTAGATTGGAAATGTAGGCTCTGAAGCGACAGCCTTTGAAAGTGTTGGTTGTGGTAGCAGGGAATGTTCGCAAGGAAATGGGTGGTACTGTGACCCGTGGGGGCTGCTCCTGAGTTATAGGGGAGTAAAGGATGGTGAGGGTTATTAGGTGGTTGTAGAGGAATTGACAGAGACCGTGCATTGCCTTTAACACACACACCAAACACACTCAAACGCACCCACGCACACCCAAAACATACAAACACCCAAACACACAAATGATTGCATGTACACACACACAAATATACACACACACACCTATACCTGCACGTCAACCTGCAGTGGTGAGGCTAAGGGTGTGCTCTCCCTGCTGGGCCTCCCTGACAGCCTCATCCGCAACGTCATCATGAGCAGGGACATTGTGCCGCGCGCGTTTGCGTGTGACTACTCCTTGGTGCGTTACGTGTGCATCCTTTGCTGCACTTGATATAGTGTTGATGCGCTGAGCCTCATACGGAAATCGTGTCAGTGCTTTGTCCTTTTGTAGTTTACACATTGATGGCCACAAGCTGCGTCAGTTTCCTGTTCAACCCTCCATGCAAACAACTTTCCGCCTGCTTCCGTTCTTGTTACTTTCGTTCTTCTTGCAAGCCAGGGGGGGGGGAGAAACATTTCACGAGCACCTAGTCAGGGACACGCAAGCGCACGCAACACACACGCACTCGCACACACACGCACACACACACGCACACGTGCACGCGCACACACACACGCGCACGTTCACACACACACACACACACACACACACACACACACACACACACACACACACACACATACAAGCATGCACACACATGCGCCCAGGTGGCTGACATATTGAAGGGCTGGGGCCAGTCCTTCAAGGACCACGGATGCCTAGCACGCAACGGCCGCAAGCACATGTACTACTTCATAGGTGCGTTTTGCCTGCAGACAGGCCTAAAATGTTCTTGTGGTAAACACCCTTAATGCCCCTCCAATGTGGTTTCCTCTGTGAACGACACCCTTATTAATCCCTACACCTGATCTCTATTGTAAGAACAGTAATCGTGATCAAAATAGTGCAGGTGTGCTCTCACAGGTGTGCGCATTGCCACCGGCTTTCTCTGTGTAGTCAGACTACTTCATAGGTGCGCTTCTGACTACGTGTGTAGTCATACTACTTCATAGGTGCGCTTTGCCACCGGTTCTCTCTGAGTAGTAACCCCAATCACTTAGGGTTGGCTAGAATCGTGTATATGCACCGTGTATGACCGTATATTTGGTGATTACCCTGCCAAGAATACCGTAAATACACCGTAAGAATATGGTTCTGGCCAACCCTACAGTAATCCCCTGTAGCTGATCCCTGTAATTAAAACTGTGCAGTTGTGCACTCACGTGCGTGCTTGTGTTTGTGTGCAGCAGATTTTGGGGCGCCGTTGTGTCGGGCGGGGGTGCACACAGAACCGTTTGCTGTGCATACAGAACCGTTTGCTGTGCATACAGAACCGTTTGCTGTGCATACAGAACCGTTTGCTGTGCATGGCTCTGGCCCTGAATGCAGTGGTTTGCAAGTGCCGCCCCGTTTGTCGTTTATGGTTCTGGGCCCCAACACGGTCGTTTGCAAGTGCCGCACCTGCTTATGTAATTTTGGCTCTGGGGATGTGCAGTTCTGCAGCCACATGCAGTCAGATAAGCAGAACTCCACTTCCCTGGAAGTGGCAGCTCGCTACGCAAAAACTCCCACCTACGTCATGCGCAAGCCTCATGATGGTGCTGCAGCCAGACAGCGACTTCCACCAGTTTCTGTGAGCAACTCCACTGCTCTGCAAGACTTCAAAGTATCCACTCAACATATTGCGCAGGCCACATGATGGTGCTGCAGCCGGACGGCGACTTCCACTGGTTTGTGAGCAGCAGCGAGCCAGACCATCCCATGCTGCCTCCCGGACCTGAGATGTTCCTTATGGGCTCCCCCAACCCCGCACGCGCACGGCCGAGCACCGCCAACAGCAGCAGCGGTGCGGCCAGCAGCGGTGCAGGCAGCATGGCAAACAGCAACATCACCACTAGCAGCAACAACTCCTTCAGCAGCACTGCCTTGAACGGTAGCAGGGACAACAGCAACAGCAGCAGCAGCAGCAGCAGCAGCAAAAGTAGCGAGAGGGACAGTGTTAGGGGTAATAAGAAAAGCGGCGTGAAGGCAAGGAGCTCAAGCCCGGAGGTCGTGCCCACCAGCGTGCGCGCGTCAGCCGCACCTTTTGCAGGGGTGGCACCCGGAACTACCCCTGCTGGTGGGCGTGAGCTGGTGAGCCACCCCATCAGTGTAGACAGCAGCAGCAGTAGCAGCAGCAGGGACAGCAGTAGAGACGCTGGTTCTGAGAAAGGCGGCTTAGGCGGCAGTAGGAGCGGCAGCAGCAGCAGTAGCAGCAGCAGAGACACAAGCCCCAATAAGAATAGCCTGAGCTTGTGGGGTAATAGCAGTAGCGGGTCACAGCCGGGCAGCAGGAGCAGCAGTCCCAGCAAGATGGGCATTTCCCTTCCGGCCTTCCCCTCCCTGCCCTCTGTTCCCGACCTGATGGCGGTGCGTGCAGCTCTGGTGGTGTGTGTTTGTGTATGAGTGTGGTGTGCATGTATGCGTGTGGTGTGGTGTGGTGTGCAAGTGCGTGTGTCGTGCATTCCACCACATGGTGGAGTACTGTGAAATAAAGTTTTCTGAGAAGCCTTGGGAGTTGTCGTAACTGAGTGCGACTAATGCACAGCTTTTGTTGCCCTTTTTCTTGTTATCTTTTTGATATGTGCGTGCATGTTGCATGTTTGATGTATGTGTGCATGCATGCATGCATATGTGTTTCGCAGGCATGATCAAGCAAGTCAGACTTAAAGACTTTAGGCTTTGCACATACCCACGTACAAACGCGCACATAGCACATATGTACGCATGCACACAGGCAGCAGAGCAGAAACGAGCAAAGATGCTTCAAGAGGTTCCGGTGTTCACTCACATGGATGCTGTGAATGCCCTGATGGACAACCCCCACCCACTGGTGAGCGAACATGTGCTGTTCGTTTGTATTGAACACTCAAGTGCTCGTGTTGATCCACATACGCACGCACACACACATATACCCTGACCCACGTGCACACACAAACACACGCGTACACTCACATATGTTCATTAACACACACACACACACGCACGCACAAGCGCACATCCATGCACACACATACACACTCGTACAAACACAGGACATTTTGGCAGACCCAGGTGCCTACCTTTCCGCGGGCTCCATTTCCCGTTACCACAACCCTGACAACTACACGTCTGCCCTGGGGAGGCTCATCTTCCTGAAGCGGAAGGGGGAAGGCAAGTTCCCCTCCTGGATGTTCAAGGTATGACATGTGTGTGATGTAAATGTGGGATGTGACATGCGTGAGTGTTGTGTTGTGTAGGATGTGAAGGTGTATGACATATGTGTGAAAGATAGATACCGCTCAAATTCAGGGGTTGAAACTAAGACAGGTAAGGGGGCTATTTGGTTCCCCTCTTCGATGTTTGAAATGGATTGTGGACTTGAGAAACTAATTAATTTCATGGTTTGAGATGGACAAGCAAGGGAGGGGTGAGGGCAAAGCAGGGGAACCCCCTTCTGGACGTTATAATAAAGGCATGGAATTCTTTGGGAGATAAAAAATACCTTGCCGTGGTTTGTGATGGTTAGGCAACGAAAGCAGTTCCATTCCTTTCCCTTCCTTCCGGAGGCAATAAAATGCCTGAGGTTTCCTTGCTGTATGTCCGATGTGATTATAGGACTTTGCGATGCTTTTCAAGGCAAGCCTTTTTCTGGTGCTCAAGCCATATCAAAGTTTTATTGTACAGTGCTTACCGTGTGGGCTGGGTGAACGAGGGCAATGGTTGCTGAGACTGAGGAATATGTGCATGTTGTTTACAAAGCTCCTAAGTGGTCTTGGTTTGTGAATCAATTGCGTGTTGGCAACTTGGAGTGCTGGGAAATGTTTGTGCTCTCCTTATTTGTAAGCGCAAGTGAACATATAATGCTAAAACTGATGTGTGCATTAGGAGGTAAATCACTTAAATTCATGGCAGCCCATGTCTAGGTTTCAGGAGGCCTTTTCATCGCACAAGGGCGTCAGCGTATATATACATATATTGCTGCATTATTTATTGGAACAATGGCCTTTAACAGCATGCTATCTTGTTTCACACATGCTCATATATGCACATGCAACATATAAAGACACACGAGCTCATACTCACACATATTAGCAGTTGTTTGCTGCAGGTGCAAACCCAGGCACACATACACACAGAGAGAGACACACACACACGCAAACAGGCCTGCCGTCGTATGCTGCGCTTCTGTCAAGTGCTGAGAATGTATGCAAGGCCAGGAGCAGACAGAGTTTCATAGCATGTAGTGAAACTCTGTCTGCTCCTTGGCCTTGCATACATTCTTAGCACTTAACAGCATGTAGTACTCAAGCACGCCTCTGAGACATGCATGAGTACTACATGCTATGAAATTCTGTCTGCTTTTTGGCCTTGCATACATTCTCAGCACTTAACAGCTTACACATTCCCAAACACACAAACACACTTCACGCGCACACAGGCCTACAGCCGTATGCTGCACATGGAATCAGAGCTCAAAGCACGCAGCACGGCCAAGGCAGGGGGCCAAGCCACCAGCAAGAAGCAGCAGCAGGAGCAGCTCCACGCGTACGTGTCGGCCTGGGATGGAACCGAGATGGACGGTTTTGAGGACCATGAGATAGCCGCAAAAAGGCCCTTGGAAGTTCACCATTGGTGATTGGTATGCGCTAGAGGGCTGCAAACCAGCTCACCAGCCCGCCTAATGCTGTGTTTACGCCCATGCACGTGTATGCGTCAATTAAGAGGCGGCTTTGTGCTGGGATATAGTCTATCATGTAGAGCACGTTTAGGTAGAGAAGAGTGTAAAGGAGTGAGTATGTGTCATGGTTATGTTGGAGGACAGTGTATGGTGGCAAAGAAAGCCAGTGCTTGTTCATCTAATTGTGTACTGCAGAGTGATAGCAATGGCAGGACAGTAGCTGGAATGTGTGTGTCTGTAAGATGCTTATAAAAAGCTCCATGTGTGTGCCGTATAGATTTAAGTATCGGCGTAGGTTTTTAGAGTGCTGCGCGCACAGGTGTTGACGTCTGTTCCTCTGCTTTTGAACCTCAAGGCACGCAAAAACCAAATGCTGAACTGCTTCAAAGTCTTCAATTGATGATCATGTTAGTGCGTTTAAACCGCACGTCTTCCTCGGCTAGACGTGTGATGCAAGCTTCATGCATCCTTGTACTTTACTTACGCCTGTACAGAAACCGCTTTAGGCGAGGGAAATGTTTGGTTCTCTGGCTGTGTAAGCACTGGTGGAGAATCTTTACGTACTTTGCACACTGACCATGATCAGCTTGTATTTTTACTGCAGTATTCTGCTCATTATTTGCAGTCTTTGTTGTTGTGGCTCGCTCAAGTTTAGTTTTGGTAGCTGTACAGGCATCGTTTGCTTAGTTTGACCAAGCACATCAGGCCTTGATTTGCTGGGAAAGTTGAGGATCTCGTTTGCTAACTTTGCAGAGGGTGAGGCGTGCATTTCTTACCCTTGGCACGATAAATTGGATTCGTGATGTCCCTGTCATTTGTAACGAATGTAGTAACAACTTTTGAATAGGGACAACTTGTTTACTCACTTAGCTTTTAAATTGCTGGTCAATTTCTTCCAGTCACAAATACTGAGTTTACAGATAAAGGCACCTGTCAAAACGTGTGCCTGCTAGGCTGCGTATGTACAACGTGTAAAGATTTTGATAATTGTTGTTGTGACACCAGGCAGACTTGCAGCACCTACGAAAAAAATCTTGGAAAGGGAAAAAAGGCACAACGCTGTTTGTGACTTGGGCAGCACTGAATAAAACCAGTAAAAACAATCAAGCATCTGCCAGGACCAGCCTACCGCATTAAACCAAGAAAGAGGGGAGATCATCATCTGTTTATTGGGCACATGAACTTTGTGTTGCTGAACATCTGTCACACTGAGGATACCAATAATGAGGGAGGCAAATAACATTATACGTAAACTCATGTGCAGTCACAGACACTTACTAAATCGGTGTGTTCTGCTTAGAAACACAGAGTGAGAATCATCATACACTATCTGCAGGCACGTACTCAATGCCCAGCCGCCTTAGTATTGGAACACCTGTTTCTTGTACATTTAGTATCACAGCAAGCGATTCTTAGTCAGCCCAGTCAAGCCCACCCCAAAAAAGGCATTAATGCCCCGTTCTTGAAATGCACACCTGAGGTCACACATTGGTGGTTTCTATACATAAGTGTAACACTTCTGCACAAACACTTAAGAGTTTGGGGTTAAGAGTGTGAGTGGGGGGCTGGATTTGTGCCACTTCCATACCAGAAGGCAGTGGCGTTTTTGATATAGAAATGCGGGGTTTGGTCTGAATTTCAACAATATTTTTCTTCCCATGGGATCTGGCCAGATAGGTTTAGGAATCAACCTTATTTAAGCAATAAAAAGGGTTGAATATTTCTCCCAAGGGGCTTAGCGCGCGGGCCTGTCGTTTGCTGGGCAAAATTGCATGCATTTCTGAAAACTCAGGATGCACGCTGTCTGGCAACTCCTCACTGACAGTGAGTGTCAAGGGGCCCTTCAACATGCTCACAAGGCACACCCTGTCTTGTATTATGGTCTAAGTTGCTTTTCATAACAAAATCGGGCTCTGATCAACCCCAGCCCCGCCCGGACCTTACGAAGATGATGAGTCATCAAAATGTCCCCAATATTTTTACGAACACCCCTGATAAGTTGCTGACCAGGAAGGAGCTTTTGTAAATGTACTTCTGGCAGGGACATCCGCCCTGCCCATCTGGGCACCTCCCGCCACAAACTGAGTGTGCAGGGGTGCTTGGATATTGGATATTTAAGTTCCTAAATATATTCATGTTCTTTTCTGCTTCAGGGTAAAAACTCTCACAGGATTGACTGATCTGACTAGTCTTTGTGCATACTCAAGAGCCGTTAGTTGCGTTACTGGTTATTGGGCACCATTACTTTTCGTATGTTGTTAGTTTGACTGATGGCTTTACCTGTAAAATCTGACAGACCCGGGGGATTGATCTCCAGTCAGACTCGTTTGTTAACTGTGCTCCTGCGCTTTTTGTTTAAGCCTGCCAAGACCAGTCAGCAGCTGACCAGCCTACCTGTTTGGCAGAAAGTCACCCCCTATTGTGACCAAATAAGCTTTGCTTCTTGTTGAGTGGGCACGAGGGATGGACGCACTAGCCACAGTATATATTTTACATGTCTGATACCATAACTAAAAAGAGCTGATCAAAAAGTGTTTTTGATAATAATAATGAAACATGATGATAAAACTTAATGGACAAAACTATCATCCAAAGAGCTAAAAGTCTCTAGCACACAAAAATGTTGTTTGGTATTGATAAACGGACAAGGAGCACATGCATGATAAATTGACAAGCTTATCATAGCATGGAATTTATGCAAGTTCCGAAGTTCAATTCCATGGTTTTTTCTATAATTTTTTAATTCATCTTTTCACAACTGTGCAAGCCAAACGAGTTGGACACACACATACACACCACCACCACCATCCTCAAACACAAGGAGGCTGCTAACCTAGCAAGACAGGCCGCTTCTCTCAGGCCTATCACATTCTACACCTCATACATTTGGAAAGTGGTTTGCAAGAAGACACTTACATAATCCCTCATCAAGCAACGCTGATGAGTGAAACTGGCCATTCTCCCAAGGGTCACAAACACTAGGAGAAACTACGCTGGTGGTGGAACCATTCTTCACACTAACTAAAGAAGCCAAGGCAATTAGGTTCTTGGCTATAAGCACAGCTCATTAAACTATCAAGGGCATCTCGCAAGCCCCCCCCTCCTCACACATGTACCTCCACCGCAACTTTGCAACAAAATACATAAGTAAAACCACCAACCACAGGATTTCCACGCTGCATTTCCCCCTAATCATTAATTACACCGCATCTGCACTGCAATACTTGGTACTCAAAGACTTGGTTTAGTGGCATAGGGTGCCTCTAACCACATCAAGGGTATCTACACCTGCGGCACAAAAAGACTGCTGGCAATTATGGTCCTCCACAGCAAAAAGGCCGACCACATCACAGGCATATAAGAGCTGCTTGCAAAGAAAGGACGCGACGCGCATGTTCCACCACCTTGATTGTGTGTGGTTTGCATGGCCAGCAACAGAACGTGGAAGGCCCTTTTTTGCAATGTACACAGAGAGTTCTGCTGCTCATATTGGCAGAGGCTGTGTTCAAAGCGTGACGGG
>Ga0307968_1003556_pt1:10000-12886 | contig 12886 bp, 16 predicted proteins | sample OrgLakmetagen650_FD_201834 | JGI IMG/M metagenome (GOLD analysis project Ga0307968, IMG submission 201834) | Saline water microbial communities from Organic Lake, Antarctica - #650 | ecosystem: Environmental > Aquatic > Non-marine Saline and Alkaline > Saline | place: Antarctica... | reverse complement strand
TGGAGGTGGTGGTGGTGGTGGTGGTGGTGGTGGTTGAGGCAGGGGGGGTATGAGCGCTTGGCTTGCAGCCACTAAGGGAGTGCGTGCAGCCGCTGCTTGCCTAGGATCAGTTGAAACAGCGCCTGCTTGCGTGGGGCCGGTTGAAACAGCGCCTGTTCGGGTGGGGCCGGTTGAAACAGCGCCTGTTCGGGTGGGGTCGGTTGAACCAGAGCCTGCTTGCGTGGGGTCGGTTGAACCAGATCCTGCTCGCGTGGGGTCGGTTGAACCAGAGCCTGTTCGGGTGGGGTCGGTTGAACCAGATCCTGCTTGCGTGGGGTCGGTTGAAACAGCGCCTGCTTGCGTGGGGTCGGTTGAACCAGAGCCTGCTCGCGTGGGGTCGGTTGAAACAGCGCCTGCTTGCGTGGGGTCGGTTGAAACAGCGCCTGCTCGCGTGGGGTCGGTTGAAACAGCGCCTGATGCGGTACTGTCCCCTACCTGGATTATAGAGGTGGCAGAAGGTTGCTGCTGTGCGTACCCCTGCTGCTGCTGCTGCTGCTGCTGCTGCATCTGCTGCCGCTGCTGCTGCTGCTGCTGCTGCTGCTGCTGCTGCTGCTGCTGCTGCTGCCGCTGCCGCTGCTGCTGCTGCTGCTGCTGCTGCTGCTGCAGCCCCGGTTGTGTAGCAGGAAGTGGTAGTGACTGTGCAGGAAAGGTGGTGGAGGAAGTGAATGTGCAAGAAATGGAGGTCATGACTGTGCTGCAAGTGGTGGAGGTGGTGGTGGTGACTGTGCAGGAAAGGTGGTGGTAGAAGTAAATGTGCAAGAAATGGTCATGACTGTGCAGCAGGTGGTGGAGGTGGTGGTGGTGACTGTGTAGGAAAGGTGGTGGTGGGAATGATAGGGCAGCAAGTGGGGGAATAGATGCAGCAGGTAGTGAAGGTGGCTGGGCAGCAAATGCAGGGGGAGGTAATTGTGCAGCAGGTGGTGGAAGTGATCGTGCAAGAATGGTGGTGATATAGCAGGAGGTCATGACTGTGCAGCAGGTGGTGGTGGTGGTGGTGGTGGTGGTGGTGGTGGTGGTGGTGGTGGTGGTGGTGGTGGCGGTGACTGTGCAGGAAAGGTGGTGGTGGAAGTAAATGTGCAAGAAATGGAGGTCATGACTGTGCAGCAGGTGGTGGAGGTGGTGGCGGTGGTGGTGGTGGTGGTGGTGGTGACTGTGCAGGAAAGGTGGTGGGGGAAGTGTATATGGGCAGCCAATGGCGGCAGAAGTAATTGTGCAGTAAGTGGTGGAGGTTGTGACTGTGCAGCAGGTAGTGAAAATAATTGTGCAATTGGTGATGGTGTGACTGCGCAGCACTTGCAGGTCCAGAGAAATTGCAACGTTGGCCTGGGAAGGCGCTTACCGTACTAGAGGCAGGAGGTGCCCCAGAGGTAACTGGGACGGTTCGGGTGCTAAGGTACGGGACTGGCCCGCTGTGTGTGCTGGGCTTGGGGGACAGGCTCTGCCCATTGGCGTGGGTGCTGCTATGTGCCCCTGCGGTTCGTGTGAGTGTGTGGTTGTGTGTGTATGTGTGTGTGTGTGTGTGTGTGTGGTTGTGTGTGTGTGCGTGTGTGTGTATGTGTGTGTTGGAAGTATTTGTGCAGGCTCTGCTCATTGGCGTGGGTGCTGCCATGTGCCCCTGCGGTCTGTGTGTGTGGTTTTGCGTGTGTGTGTGTGTGTGTGTGTGTGTGTGTGTGTGTGTGTGTGTGTGTGTGTGTGTGTGCGTGTGTGTGCGCGTGCGTGTGTGTGATTTTGTGTGCCTGTGTGTGATTTTGTGTGCCTGTGTGTGTGTGATTGTGTGTGTGCGCATGCGTGTGTGTGTGAGGGAGTGATAGGGTACAGTGCGCTTCTCTAGCCCTGGTTTTCCTGCTGGGCAAGTTCACACTTTTCTGGGCATCATCACTCCTCTGGGGGCATAACTGAAGCTTTCTAGTATCATGCAGCTTCGCTCTGCACGACCACGCTTCCTACATTAGGCAAATCACACCTGTCCAGGCTGGCGTGTAAAGGAACACATATTTTACGCCACACACAAACAGGCACACAGACACACGTGCACACGTGCGCACGCACGCACACGCACGCACACGCACACACACACACGCACACACACACACACACACAACGCACACGCACACACACACACACACACAACGCACACGCGCGCACACACGCACACATACACACACAACGTCGCACCGCTGTTGAAACACTGCACGCTGCCGCTGGCCGTGTTGCTCAAGCCAAGCAGGCTGTTGCTGCTGCCCTGCCCGTTGTGCTTGCTGAGGCCGCTGTAGTGTGTGCTGTGGCCGGCACTGCGCGCAGTGATAGTGGCACTGCTGCCGTGACTGTGCCACTGATTGCTGACGTCCCCTCCTTCTCTAGCACCCCTGTCCCCCTGCTGCTGCTGCTGCTGCTGCTGCTGCAACACATCCTGCTTACGTGCAGGGGGGGAGAGGGACTGCCCCCCCATGTCCCTGTGCAGAGATTCGTCCGCGCGTTCCGCGCTATTACGCCTGCCACGCACGCCGCGTGCTTTGCTGCTCGTGCGCCTGCTGTGGCTGTTGCTGCTGTTGCTGTGGTGGTGGCTTTGGTGGTGGGAGTGGGGGTGGGAGTGGGGGTGGAGGATGTCCAGGTGAGGAGGGGAGTGCATGTTGAGGCCGCCCTCTTTTGAGGTGCACAGGTACCCTGCGTGGCCTGCAGCCCAATCCAGACTTTGGGCAGAGTTGAACAAGGCCTGCACGCGCGCATGTGTGTGTACGTGTGTGTGTGTTTGTGTGCCTGTGTGTGTCTCTGTGTGTGCGTCCATGTGTGTGTATGTTGTGTGTACGTGTGTGTTTGTGTTACTGTGTGTGTCTCTGTGTGTGCGTC
>Ga0307968_1003556_pt1:0-7500 | contig 12886 bp, 16 predicted proteins | sample OrgLakmetagen650_FD_201834 | JGI IMG/M metagenome (GOLD analysis project Ga0307968, IMG submission 201834) | Saline water microbial communities from Organic Lake, Antarctica - #650 | ecosystem: Environmental > Aquatic > Non-marine Saline and Alkaline > Saline | place: Antarctica: Organic... | reverse complement strand
GTTACAAAACTTCACGCGCACAGGCCTGCGCATTAGCAACAAGCTCACCTGCTGTGTGGGGAAGCTCTTCTCTGTTGGAGGCTTTGCTGATGACCTTGTCCTTCTTGGGGTCAGGGGCCCTATCAATGGCATTCAAGTGTAAAGGGTTTTGTTTGGCTTGTTTGCAGGATTTGCGTCAGCAACTAGTATGCTGATGGTCTCGTCCTTCTTGGGGCCAGGGGTACAGCGTGTGTGCGACGCTGTGTACATGTGCGTGCGACAGTGTGTATGTGTGCATGTGTGTGTACGTGTGTGCGACAGTGCGTACATGTGCGCGTGCAGACGTGTGCATGTGTGCATGTGTGTGTACGTGTGTGCGACGCTATATACATGTGCGTGCGACAGTGTGTATGTGTGTATGTGTGCAACAGTGTGTGCGCATGTGCGACAGTGCGTACGTGTGCGCGCGCAAGCGTGTGTATGTGTGCAACAGTGTGTGCGCATGTGCGACAGTGCGTACGTGTGCGCGCGCAAGCGTGTGTATGTGTGCAACAGTGTGTACGCATGTGCGACAGTGCGTACGTGTGCGCGCGCAAGCGTGTGTATGTGTGCAACAGTGTGTGCGCATGTGCGACAGTGCGTACGTGTGCGCGCGCAAGCGTGTGTATGTGTGCAACAGTGTGTGTGCATGTGCGACAGTGCGTACGTGTGTGCGCGCAAGCGTGTGTATGTGTGCAACAGTGTGTGCGCATGTGCGACAGTGCGTACGTGTGCGCGCGCAAGCGTGTGTATGTGTGCAACAGTGTGTGCTCATGTGCGACAGTGCATACGTGTGCGCGTGCAAGCGTGTGTATGTGTGCAACAGTGTGTGCTCATGTGCGACAGTGCGTACGTGTGCGCGCGCAAGCGTGTGTATGTGTGCAACAGTGTGTGCGCATGTGCGACAGTGCGTACGTGTGCGCGCGCAAGCGTGTGTATGTGTGCAACAGTGTGTGCGCATGTGCGACAGTGCGTACGTGTGCGCGTGCAAACGTGTGTATGTGTGCATGTGCGTGCGTGTGTGACAGTGTGTGCGTGCAAACGTGCGTGTGCGACAGTGCGTACGTGTGTGTGTGTGTGTGTGTATGTGTGAACGGCAGTGAGTAGTGATCAACACTGTAATTACAGGGTGCGTGTGTAACAGGGTGTTTGTGTCTGTGTGTATTGTGTGTGTGTCAGGGTGTGTGTATTGACAGGGTATTAGCCATGTGGCTACGTGTGAGTGCATAAACAAAATTCAGATTGTTTTCAATTACGCATTCTCCGCGCACACTTTTTGCAGCAGGTACGTAATGAATCACTATTTAGTGCTTGCATGCATACCCTCACGCCACACCGGCATATTTGCCACATAAAATATGGATGTTTGCAAACAGACAAGACAAGGAGCAGCATAAAGATGGTAGAAATGAAAAGGAAAGGCTTTCTAGACAGAAGCAAAAACATTGGGAACTGCACGGTGCTGCACACTGTTGCTTTGGAAACCTCACGTTGTGGCACGTGAGGCTTCGAACAAGCAAGGTGTCGTGTTCTGAAGAACCGTAATGCAGCACGTGACGCTTCAAACGAGTAATGTGTCGAGGTTTTACTTTCCCTAAAGAGTTGTGATGCAGCACGTGATGCTTTGAATGACAGACGTGTTGTGTTCTAAAGAATCGAAATGCAGCACGTGATGCTTCGAACGAGTAATGCGTCGACGTTTTACTTTCCCTAAAGAGTTGTGATGCAGCACGTGATGCTTTAAATGACAGACGTGTTGTTTTTCTAAAGAATTGAAATGCAGCACGTGATGCTTCGAACGAGTAATGTGTCGACGTATTATTTTTTCTTAGGACACTTTGAACGTAAGACGTGCTATTATTTTAAAGAATTGAAATGCAGCACGTGACTCTTGAATCGAGAAAGGCAGTGTGTTCCCAAAAGAAGTGTGGCGCAGCACGTGATGCTTCAAACGCGAAAGGTGTTGTATCCTACCGTAAAACCGTACTGCAGCACGCGATGCTAGGAACGAGAGACGTGTTGTGCTCCTTAATAAATCGTAATGCAGCACGTGATGCTTTGGACCTGTTGGGCACCGTTGCTCCAATTCCTCGCAGTGGAGTACGTGATGCTTCAAATGTGAAGGGTCGCAAGGGCGTGGGCCTTTTATAGGGTTGGGCAGAACCGTATATATACACCGTACACGACCATATTCTTAATGGTTTCCCTGCCAAAAATATCACATTTTACTTCAGTATATATGGTCCTGGCCAGCCCTAGCCTTTTGCCAGCGTTGACACACATTCCGGACAGTCGTGCAGATGAAGATTTTCCTCTCTAATCCAGCTAAGCTTGCAACAGCTTTGCGTTGTGCCTCACAACCACACTCGGATCACCAAAACAGGCGTAGAAAATTACCGAGGGACCCACTCACATTTTGGACATGTAGATGGGCTTACAACGCTCAAGCTCCAGCAGCTGTTTGGGCCATGGGAGGGACAGCAGCATCGCCTGGTCAAATACATGTGTGCAAATGTGTGTGTGTGACTGTGTGTATACGTGTGTGTGTGTGTGTAAGTGTGTGTGAAGGTGCGTGTGTGTGCGTGAGTGTGTGTGTGTGTGTATGCAAGTGTATGTGTGTGTATGTGTGTGAGTACAGACATACACGTGTGTACAATTGTGCGTGTGTTTGAGTATGCGTGTGTGGGCACATGCATGTGTGTGCGTGTGCGCATGGTTTGTACCCCACCTGCGTGGCAATGCAGAAATCTGCTGCGCTCTGAGGACTGTGGAACGCTATGATGAAGCTGTCGCCTTCCATTTGAGCCTCTGCACGATGTAGGCAAAATAGGTGTGTATGTGCGCATGTGTGTGTGTGTGTGCGCTTGTGCGTGTGTGTATGTGCGCATGTGTGTGCGCATGTATGTTTGGGTGGGTGTGTGCGTGTGTGCGTGTGTGTGTGTGTGCGTGCACGTGTGTGTGAGCGTGTGTGTGTATGTATGTTTGTGTGTTAGTATGACTTGATTATGATTGCATGGCCAACCGTGAACTTTGCAGCCAGAACACAACCAAGGGCCCCTAACTCAGCATCCGCATCCAGGAAAGTGTGCTAATGTATGCTGCATCAGTGGTAAGTGGTCCAGGGGCCTGGCTGAGGAAACCTGGGCAGCTACCTGGAGCTTCCGAACATGAAACCGTTGCTCTAAAAATGTACGCATCACACCCCAGGGCCCCCAAACTTTCCAGGCACGGTACGAGTTATGTTTAGGGTTGGCCAGAACTGTATATATACACCGTATATGACCGTATATTTGGTGATTTCCCTGCCAAAAATACCGTAAAAACACCGTATATATATGGTTCTGGCCAACCCTAGCAATGTTCAGGAGCTTATAATGAGTCTCAGCCCAGGAGATGCTGTGGGTGGGCCTGGGGAGGAGATCTGGAAAGCCCAAATATAAAATGTTGCTATAAATATGTACGCACCGCACCCCAGGGCCCCCTGATTTTTCTGATACGATAGAAAGTCTGGTTAGGAGCCTATGTCAAGTTTCAGCCTGTGAGGTGGCCTGGGTGGGCCTGGGGAGGCTTGTGTGAAGTTTGGTGGGAAGGAGACAACGCTAGGGGCTCACGCCCCCACGAGGGGGGCTTCGCCAAAAAAAGTCCAGCATGCACCTACCAAGCATCGTCCAGCATGCACCCACCAGGCATGGTCCAGCATGCACCTACCATGCATAGTTAGTTCAGCATGTACCTACCGTAGCCCTCGTGTTTGAGGATTTGCATCCGGAAGCACGCGTGATGAAGAGCGATAGCCTCGTCCATGACCGCCTCGTCGAGCTGCTCCCACAGGGCCGTAGACTGCTCAATGTCGCTGCAAAATAAAGACGCGGGATGCAAATGAGTGTGATGGGGTGTGTGTGTTTGTTTGTGTGTGTATGTGTGTGCGTGTGTGTGTGTGTGTGAGGGGAGTTGGCCTCGTCCATGACTGCTTCGTTGAGCTGCTCCCACAGGGCCGTAGACTGCTCAATGTCGCTGCAAAATAAAGACGCGGGGTGCAAATGAGTGTGATGGGGTGTGTGCGTTTGTTTGTGTGTGTGTGTATGTGTGTGTTTGTGTGTGTGTGTGTGTGTGTGTGTGTGTGTGAGGGGCGATGGCCTCGTCCATGACTGCCTCGTTGAGCTGCTCCCACAGGGCCGTAGACTGCTGAATGTCGCTGCAAAAAAAACACATTGGTTGCAAATGAGTGTGAGCGTATGTGTGTTCAGAGAAGCTGCCGCAGGGCCATCGACCGTTCATTGTCAAAATAAACACATGGGGTGTGTGAAAGAGTGTGTGTGTTGGGTATGTGTGTGTAGGTATGTGCTTTTTAAATTGCTCCTGTAGGGCTGTAGACTGCTCAATGGTTATGTGAGCCAAATTGATGAGTTGGGGTTAAACCTGCCAGTTGCCTCCCAGCACGGGCTGTGTGCAGAGCTGTGAATACTGGCCTGAGCTACTTACTCAAAAATAGGGGGTGTCGGCTGGCCCAGCTGCAGCATCACACCGTTTTTCAAGGGCATACATGGGTGTGAGTGCGCAACTTTGTGAGTTGCGATTAACGCTCACGCATTTGAGAATTACACAAGAGGGGCCTTGTTCACGTGAGGGTGGAGGTGGTAAGAGAGTAGGGTTGGCCAGAACTGTATACATTTACATGTGTGACCGTATGTTCAAGGAGCTTCCCGTCATGACACCATTATTGCATAATATAATGCTATAACGCCACAAATATGCTGTGTACATGGCTCTGGCTATCTGTACGAAAGAGGGATACAGCTTGACACAGTCCTCTGGCTGTGTCCAACAACTGTGTGACTTTGTAAATGCACCATGCACAGGTGTGGCACTCAGCTTTCAGCCTCCGTAGTCTTCCGACTGTGCCCAACAACTGTGTGAATGTGACTTTGCACATGCACATGCACCATGCACAGGTGTGGCACTCAGCTTACAGCCTCTGAGCCTTCATTGTGAGCACAATTGGTGTGACTGTACACATGCACCATGCACAGGTGTGGCAACAGCCTTCAGCCTCCGTAGTCTTAGTCTTCCAACCGAGCCCAACAACTGTGTGTGTGAGCTTACACATGCACCAATGCACAGGTGTGGCAACAGCTTTCAGCCTCCGTAGTCTTAGTCTTCCAACCAAGCCCAACAACTGTGTGTGAGCTTACTGAGCTTACACATGCACCAATGCACAGATGTGGCACTCAGCTTTCAGCCTCCGAGCCTTCATTGTGAGCACAATTGGTGCGGATAACAGTCCTGGAATCTCAGGCTACAGGCAAGCACTGCACTGAACTAAGAAAGGGGAGCGCAAGAGCTGGCTAGGAGGGAAAGTGTGTTGGTGTACCTGAGTCGATTCCACCAAAGCGCAAGCCATCACTCACACACATACACTCATACACACACACACAATACACACACACACACATTTGTGTGCTGGAACAACACCTCTCAAAACCCATCAATCCTAAAAATTCAGCGCTGGCCTTAATTGAGCTGCACATGGACAGTGCAAGAGAAACCAGTCCCAGCTCGCAGTACATATGGAGTGTAAGAACGTGTTCCTTCTTCAAGGCAGCACGTGAATCATGGAACAACATTTTGAGATAAGCTGCTGGCCCCTTTGATTCATTGTACTTCAAGTCAAGGAACGCCTTGGCAACATCGACTACTCACGTGACCACAAGAGTTGAGTCTGGTCCCTCCATCGGAGGCTTCACGCCCCAAAGCGTGCGCTCAGCAACTCTGCGCAGCCTTTTGGCACTGAACACGGCGGACCAAATCACACAGAGCAGGATGGGGAGCACAATGACCAGCACAAGCAGGGCCTGCATTCGAGGACAGGTTCACAGCTGAGCATACAGCGCAAGGAGGCAAAATGCACCAAAATAAGGCGAATCTGTCACTGGCAGGCGAATCTGTCACTGCCATGACCATGGAATGCACATATATGCTCACCTTTGTTCTGGGTGACTCCTGTGTACATACAAAGAATCACGGGAAAAGGAGGAATTGGTCAGATGCAGCTAAATCGCAACACAGGTGCAAGCACAGCGATACGCGCCCTCTAATTCTAAACACCCTCGTGGAGTGAGAGTGTATATGCCCTGCTAAACCTTTCTTTCACCTGCACTGTGCATGGCTCATGCTGAGACAGTGGGCACACTTGCTGGTGCTCCTCGAGCAATGCCTCAAGCAACCTCCCATCTGAGGCAAACTGCTGTCCACCGCCATGTTCCGTCACAAATGTGTGAGTACACTCATCCATTTTTCATCATTTATCTATCGCACGCAGCGTCTGCATGTGAAGTCAGCATTCATAGCATGCCTGCATAACTATATAATTATGTATAATTGAACTGTGGAATCGATGGGAAAAGTAGCCGGCGAGGTGAGAATGACGCCCCCCACCTGGCAACTGCCATAACTGCATATGCCAGAACAGGCCACACAGAGCACCTTAGAAGGTAATTTCAAGTCGATTAAGTTGCTGTATTATTACTCGAAGGGTGCGCCGATTTCCAGGGCATGCCGTGAGGGCATATGTTTGACCCCGTTGTCCATCGTGGACTCCTTGTCGCTAAACCAAGCATTTGGTTAACAATTATAGTCGCTACACCTATAGTTCTCATATTTTTGTGTTACAGTTCCGATAGTTTCAAATCCAACCTCATAGTGTTTAGAGGTTAGGGCCATAGTTTTAGGGCTTAGGGCTAGGGTCAGGGTTAGGATTAGGGGTAGGGGACCAAAACACTAGGGGGTTAGGGGACCAAATGGAGTTGGATTTGAAACTATAGGAACTGTAACACAAAACTATAGTTATAGCGACTATTTCTCTTAGTAAATAAACGTATTAATTACCTGACCCAGAGAACGAAAAGCAGTGCTCAAATTTGGAGTTCAGCACTAAGCAAATTCCTTCCCTGCCTGTCCTGCCTGTGCTCCCCCCTGGTGGCACCTTGTACAGCACATGAATTCTCTTCCAAATGTGCCTTGGTGTTAGTGTTTGCCTGTGTTTCTGTGTGTTGTCAAGGGGGTGGGGGAAGCTTGGCCATCGTATAGTTAAATACTGGGATTTTTGTATTGATTGTTTGAGTGTGCAACGTTGTGGATTCTCACCGTTGCTCTTGGTCAATTGGAAATCATAGCTTTTTATATTAGGACAATTAGCATAGCCGGTGCTCAATCGTGGACAGTAGTTGTTTACGTGAAAGAAGTAAGCAGGTGCTGCGACAAAGTGTGAGTCCTTGATGTACTAGACGCATGGGTGGGGTATGGCCAGGGTTCGACATTGAAGTTTGGAACTTGTGATCATGTGAAGCCCTTACTATTGTTAACGATCGATCGTGGACAGTAGTTATTTACGTGAGATAAGTAAGCACGTGCTGAGACATGATGCGAATCCTTTATGTACTGGATGTACGCATGGGCGTTGTGGTGCTAGCTACGAAACTTGTT
>Ga0307968_1003554_pt1 | contig 12895 bp, 13 predicted proteins | sample OrgLakmetagen650_FD_201834 | JGI IMG/M metagenome (GOLD analysis project Ga0307968, IMG submission 201834) | Saline water microbial communities from Organic Lake, Antarctica - #650 | ecosystem: Environmental > Aquatic > Non-marine Saline and Alkaline > Saline | place: Antarctica: Organic Lake... | reverse complement strand
TCTTTACCAGGAGGCATTAGAATGTTCTGGAGGCTGGGGGGACAATTTGTGGTGGTTGGAGGGTGGTTGGTGCAAGCCCAGGGTACCCCCCAAAATAGCATAAATACGTGTTCGTATTATACGCGTATTGCGTATTAATAGCGTATTATACCTATGGGACGTTATTAATAGCGCATTATACCGTAATAGCATATTATACCGTAATAGCGTATTATACCATAATAGCGTATTATACCTATGGGACGTTATTAATAGCGTATTATACCTATGGGACGCTATAAATACGCGTATTGCGTATTAATAGCGTATTATACCTATGGGACGTCTCAGAAGTCCGTATGACCGATCCCACCTCTGTAACCTCTCACAATTTTTACATGCACAGCCTAGCAGTCACAATTTTTGACTGATGGCTTTATCTGTAGCCTCTGTAACCTCTAAGCTCTAAGTACGAGGCATAATGCCTGACTTATTTCATCATCGCGTACCATCACACAGACGAGGAGCAACATACAAAATTGCTCTTGGGTTTTCTTCTACAGGCAACAGACCAAGCTTAGTGATGATCATCAAGTAATTATAACACTAAACAAAACCAGTGCTTGAGAATTTTTAAGCTTCACTATCCTGCCGTACCCTGGTGATCTGTGGGTTTGAAAGTCGCAGGGCAATGCATCTCTGCGCCAAATACAATCCAATGGTGCCCTACTCCTAAACATTGTCCATGCCTCAAATTGGTGCAAACATTGCCACTTTAAGCATACATAAAGCAGGGATTGCCAAAACAGAACAATGTTTGCTTGTACAGATGCACTTCATTAAGTTAGCGAGAGCTTTGTTTGAGCACGACTTCAGTTTTAGGATGCATTATACCATATTCAAAGCACGACAGGCAGTCCTGCAGGGGTTGCAATGGACCTGCTGTTAAAATCATGTTGTGAAGGAAATTTTCCACCACCTGCTCGTCCTGTCACAGCAAGCGTTACGCCCTTGGTACACCCTTTAAGCGTAAAGTGAGAAGTAGAAGCACATACCGTCTGTATCATCTTGCAGGGGAACTGCTCCACCACCTGCTCGTCTTCATGCAGCCCAAACAGCTTCAATAGCGCGCTGTCTTTATTCAAGGACTGCACGCATACATGGAGAAGGAAACAAAGCATGTAAAGGAGGTCAAATGAAAGTAGAAATGGTGGCCATTGACACCCTCCTTTGTACACAGATTGAACCACATAAAAGCTTTTACGCACGAATAAAAACTACGCAGGCAGTGACAAACCACTCCCCTCCGTGATCAAGGAAGAAAAAGCCACTGTGTTATTGGGTACCGTAAAACTCCTTTACCAGCAGGCAAAAAAGGCCCAGTCAGAGAGGTCCAACAGAGTTCTAGAAGGAGAAAGGAAGTCACAAAGAGACTGGAGTACCAGGCTCAAACAAGCAAAAGCGCCAGGCACAGAAATTGCAGAGCTAAGCTGAGGGTCTAACGGATCACCCGTCCCGGCCATTGCCAGCCTCAATAAAAGCTTAACATCATACATCGTTTCTCGTCACACACATCAGGCTGTGACTGTTTCAATCGCCTGGCAAGTAGCTGATAATTCTTTATCTAGACTGCAAGGCTGCTTCTCAAAAACCCTTAAGTCATGATGACATGATGCAACAGGGACTAGGAGAGCGTGCCTGTCAGCTTGTCACCTGGTCTGGAAGCCCCCTCTTTGACGTGAAAGCAAGCATGAGATCACAAGTGCCTCAGGCAAACATCACGTTCATTGTACTCAAGACAGCACACACGTGCGTGAACCATACAATGGTGTTCCCTGACTTTGAGACCCTCATTGGACTCACCTCTGGAGGCCTGGAGGTCAAAGACTGCAGCTTGTTAAGATTTTGCTGACTGGGGCTGTCGACTGTGTTCCACCATCCCAGCCCACTATTCAACCCGCTCGTGATGCCCTCGGCAAACTTGGAGAAGCTGGCGCCTGCTGCTGGCGGGAAAGCTGGGGGGTGCTGTGTGAACTGTCCCAAGGATTTGAATCCAGCTCCTACTGCAGAGTTCAGCTGCGGCGTGCAAAGTAAAGCAAGCAGCCTTCAAACACCATTCAGAGCAAGAAGCGCGATGGAAAAGGTTGCAACTGCCTGCTCACCTTGCCAAACATCTCCCTTGAAGCTGTCTCTATATCAAATTCAGCTTTCTCCATGTTGGCGCGTTCTTCGGCCCCTTCCAGCGCTACAGTAGGCTCGGGCGGTCTGCTTGGTGCTGCAGGCTGTGGTGTTTCCTGGAGGGTGCACACAATGTCCTGAGACACCTGATGTACTAACGTAGAACAATCTAGCTATGACCTGATGTCGCTTATGACCAGTCAAGGGCCGGCCTCCTTAAAATGTCCGCACCTCTTCTTGTGTTATACCGGGTGACTGTTGCGCCTGTCCCTGCAGCTGCTTCCTTGGGCTGCATCCCTCTACATCTTTCGGCTCTGGTGCAGTTTGAACTTCTTCTGCCTTCTCCATTGCTGCATTAACGTCCTCCCCCCCTGCTTCCCCCTCCCCGGTTTCGTCCCCCTCCTCTTCTGATATTGCCTCGTTCTCTACCTCTGCTTCGTTTTCGTCTTGTTGCTCCACTTCTGATGAAGCAGTACTGGCACTGTCTGCTGCAATTTGTTGTTGGGATGCCACGGGTGTGACGCCAGGTGCGCTCACATCTGCCATATTCACAAAGCTACTACTGCCGCTGCTATTTCCAGAAACTACAAAAGAAAAGTCTGATTCAGAGGAATTCATTCAAGGGGAGTCGCGGTGCATGCTTCGTCTTACGTATTACAAGTGTTGTAAGGTTAAGCGATTGCTTTTGAAAAAATCGACTAACACGATGTGTGGTTCTGAACCCTAGGTACAAAACCCTATCTGCCTAACGTTTAAATCTGTCCTCAAGGCATATTTCTCCGCATCCGATTCACACCAGGAACGTCCAGGCTCGCACTCGAAATAGGAGGTCTCGATGAAGACACCTGCAAAATATGACAACAATCTGCAATTAATACTTAAAATGCTGTTAATCAGAGCTCCTTTGAATTACAGAGCTGCTCACAACCTTGCGATTCTCATGCTGATGAGAATAACAGCTGAAATTCCCTGTTGAATGGACGGCAAAACACAAAGCATAGTGCATCAGTAAATCAGGTGTTATATGTGGCGAGTGTGGCGACTATGGCGAGTGTGGCCCTGTTCTTTTTTTGCTACACCTTTTTTAACATGGCAATTATTTGCCACGGCTCCAGCGATAAGGCATTAGAACAAAAGAATCGAAGCCGTTATGTTTGGTTCAGGGCACCTGGCAGGCTCATATAATTACGCACACAAATTGATTGAAAATGATGTATATCATGCGATCACCCAGAAGGGTGTTAGTGTTAATATTTATATTAGAGGCTTGTCCACTTTTTGGGGTGGACACCCCCGAGGGACCACCCACCCCCCAATTACCCCTTCCAGTGCCCCCACCCAGAAAGAAAGGGTACCAATCTGCTCCTTAAATTCTGCAACCATCTGCATACTCATCAAGACCTGAAGCTGAAGTGTTGCAGAGTTATGGGGCAAAAAGTGAGATAGGACACCCATGCACACATGACCTACCAGGCACCCATAACTGGCTTGCACAGTCCCACATTGCTCCCATTGCTTCAGAATTCCACTGACTATCTCATGCTGGCACAATCCTGAAGTTTGGAGTGAATTGCTGCTCCATTGGTTTGACTCGCCCGCGGCCTGCACCCGAGCGCGTGAGCCTCTGACTTTTGGACATGTCCACAGACGCCCCCCCTTAACCCAATTTGCTCAAAAAGGGTGCTAATCGACTGGGCTTGTGCTGAGGACTCCGATGATGAAATTCAGAAAATTCGTGGGAGTGCCCCAGTAAAGTTTTGGAGGGGGGGGCCGAAAAACTCTGACCCCCCAGCCCCCCCCCTCCCCCCTCCGATTGGACCCATACATATACCAATCGAAAGCTCTCGACGTGAGGATTCCAAATATATAATTTTTATCGGGATTTGTACATACCGTCCAAAAGTTATGCTTACTGCCGCCTCCTGAGATTGGTAACCTTTTGTGACTGGTGAGGGCACTGGAAGGGGGGTTTGGGGGATGGGTGGTCCCTCAGGGTTTCCACCCCCAAAAGTACGTGCCTTTCAAAAATAAAAACCCTCCTGCGTCGCCCTTATAAAGAAACACTGACATGACCCTAATCTAACTCACTAGCCTTTTTTCTAGGTTATAATCATGACAAATAAAACTGTGTGTGCCATTTCTCTGCATACAAACAGCTGATGGCTGGGCAGGGCCTCTTGCTCACACACCTGAATACCAGCTTTGTATGCAGGCCCCCCCTCCATTGCGTTCAACACCATGATGCCCTTCACTCCAAGCTGCTCAGAGGCCTACGTATGAAGAGGGGCAAAAAGGATTGATGATTGGGGATCAGATCCAAATCAAGATCTCAAGTGCACTTCTGTATACCAACTCAACCAACAGCACTTCTTTCACACTTACTGGCATCTTTCCAGCCGTTCAGGAGGTGCCAATAATTCAACTGGCAGCCCACACATGTAAATTGTGGGCTTTTTGCCCAGAATACAACCCAACCCCTGAACCCCTCTTTCTGACCCCCCTAAGCAACGTAAAGGGCGTCGCTCTGCTCCTTTATAAAGTGATAAAGTGACAAATATCTATCCGTTTTTCATATAAAGATTCAAGTGGAGTTATAAGCCACAACTGATACGCGCACGCTCTTGCACAAACTGCCTGTTTAAGTGCACAAATGCAGCCAATACCTAAGCCCAAGTACTTTTTTACTTCATTTTGCTATTGTAATACATAATATACTAAACTGCAAGCTTGATGTCGTTTGCTTGAGCACCTTTACAGCATACTTGCATGGATCCTGTGCATACCTGAGACATGCACACAGACCCCTCCCCCCCCCTTTACCAATCCGCTAAGGTGGGTGCCAATCGACTGGGCTGGAGCTGAGGTTCCCAAAACGTGTTTTTATATCTTTTGAAAGTGGCCCGGAAAAGTCTGGAGACTTCCCAAACATTCCATACCCCAATATATATTGGAATTGACACCTGGCAAGCAGTTCTGTTATTTGACGCCTCAGCTGTTCAAAGTCATTTTGAGCTGTTTAAAGTCGTTTTTATGCTGCTTACCTGATCAGGCGCAAAGGAGATTCCTAGAATTGGGCGCACGACTTTTCCAAACTTCAAGATTTGCTCAACACTCAGCTTGACCTGTGTGCGTTTAGGGGATGCGTTCGGCAAACAGGTTGTAAAATGATAGACACTGATCATAACTTGTTTTTTTATGATCGTATGCATACTGCAAGGAATGAGTTTAAATCCAACCCCAAGTATTCAGCGACAGGGAAGGTTTCGTTGCCAAGCCCCTATAAATGAACCATCATCCACTCTCAAGGTTTGCACAGGAGTCAAGACCAGGACCCACCGTATCTGCAGGAATGGCAAAGCCAACTCCCGAGTTTGTGCCAGATGAGGAATAGATGGCCGTAGTGATGCCAATGACACAGCCTATAATTGAATCGAAATAAGAATATTGACTGTTCATGTAAGTTATGGTCGAGTGATTATTCAACATTTATTTGTTGGTTATGGAGAGAAAAGTGAGCATGAAACCTGATCAATATGAACCTGAGCTGTCAAGAAGTGGGCCGCCACTGTTGCCAGGATTAATGGCAGCGTCGGTCTGGATGACCTCGTTGATTGGCCGTCCGTTCAGGCTTGTGATCTCACGGCCTGCAAATTGAGGTTTAATTTGCTTTGGTTGAGCACAGCAACAGGAGAAATTTGGACATCACTGCGTGTAGCTGCTAAGCAGCACACCGAATTTTGCTTTGTTTGAGGACAAGCGCGCTCCTAGCAGCTAATACAGACAATTCCAGTAATTTCATAATTTTAGCAGTCTAAGGAACTAGGAAACTCTAGAGACTAGAGACAGTTTGTAACTATTGCACCCTCCAAAATTATTATTTTAAGGGCCAGTGTAAGGGCGGTTACATTCTTTGTGTACAACACACAAATAAGTGGGGACAAGCCACTTTTGCGCCTGCATTTCATGCCCCAACTTGTACCTCGCAACAGTCAAGTTTCTGTTTAGCACTTTACATAGATACCAAAAAGTCTGCGTTTTAAGTTGATCTGTGTTTACCTGTCCCTGACACTATTCCTGTGGTCAACGTATGGTCCAGACCAAAGGGATTCCCTACTGCGTACACGCGCTGGCCGACCTGTAAGGAGAAGGGAGGGTGGTGACGATGGTGCACAAATGAATTAGTTTGCTGGATGGACAACGTGCTCTTCTTCCAGGGCCAGGAAGGTAGAAGAAGCTGTGCAGGGAAAGCTTTGTCATTGCAGCATGAATCAGAAGGGATACTGCTTGGGAATCTAGGCAACGCCATTCATCCTTTGCCCAGGAAATAAAGCTTCTGCACGGCAAATCTAATTTGGTGCATGCTTGTTTGGGTTTAAGTAATCGGGAGGGCAAGTAGCGCAAAACAGCCACCCTAAAGATTGCAGTGACCTTGGCGCCACTCATTTTAAACACGACAGCCAAGCATGCATTTTGAAGTTTTGCAAGCTAACCTCGAATGGAAACAATTGTAAAAGAAGGCTGACACAGGACCAAAAAAAGGGTCTCCTCTCTGCACACCTGCATTCATTACGCCGAACCTAACTCGATAAAACTCAGCAGCCCGTATTTAATGTGGAAAGTGGTTCTCACTGGCTGCGTATTCTTCTTTCCATTTTTCCAGCACCCCTCACCAGCAGAGCACGGGGGAATGTAGGGACCAATGGCGACCACAAAACTAGCCTTAGCAAGACTCTGATGACTGGTTTTCTCAGCCTTAGACCCTTTCTGGAAGAACAGTAATTTCGCCCCCCTTTTCTAAAAACCGACCTGCAGGTTCTTGGAGGTGCTAACGCACAAAGGGCGCAGCGTCTCCATGGCTTTGGGCATGTTGAGTACCATGGGCTGTCCTTCTGGGGGAGCTGGTGGCCTCTGTAAGCAATTTGGTGTGCCATAGGTTGACAGTTACTGTCATCTTCAAGTACTGTCAGCTGCATTGCCGGTGAGTCAGACGCATTGGTTGCCGTCCCACAACATTAGACAGAAAGTGCGTTCAATCCGGGATCAATAAAGGAGGAGGACAGGACCTGGTGGTTGTGAAACTTCTGCATTCTACATCAGTACAGACAAAAGAGATGTAAGCCCAGCAAAGGGCTCTTGAGTCACCTTCAGCACCGCCTGCACATCGCCCAACATGAGCTGCTGTCGGCCCTGGTTGTTCCTATAAGCTGTGCTCCCTTCTTCCTCTTCCAACCTGCCACTAAAGCTTGCATCAGCCCTCCAGCGGCCAGATTTGTTGCTTTCTGGCACGTACAAGCTGCTGGAGCTGCTGCTAGTGCTTGCTCCGTCGTCGCTTTGGCTCAAGGCAGGAGCAGTCAGCGCAGTCAGCTGCTTGTCGCCCACAGATTTATTTTTCTTGCTGGCTTTGGTAGTGTCGATGGTGGTGTCAGGGGAGATAGTGGCCGGCAGGATTTGCAGCACAGCCACATCCTAAGGAAACAGGCAGTGACGCGGCTCAAACTTAACTAAAAATGGATAGGTTATCGCAGCATACACTCCGCGTGCTTTGTAGTTCTATTTTGGATATTTTGCAAAGGGGCAATAGAAGAAAGTCCTCACCTTCTCATTTCTGTTTCGGGTTGCTCAGAGCCGTACACACACACACACACACACACACAACATGAGCGTATGATCGGAGTTTTCCCTGCTAATATTTCCGTTAGTGCACTGTATATACATGTATATATGGTTGTAGTCTACCCTACCAACATGCAGTGGCTAAGCTTAACACAAATGCTCACTTTGTCTGGGTCAGCTCCAACAACCGTTGCCAACAGCTCGTCAGTCCCTAGTGTGACCTGTATCGATGTGCGGCGATTATTCATGTCGCAAGCATGGACGATTATAAAGGCAAAGAATAACAGTGACCACTTACTCGTGCTGTACCACAAATTGCGTACTTTGCGTGAGACTGCAAGCCTAGCTAAGTGTGGTCGCCTGGTGCTCACCTTCACGTTGGCACTGTCGTTGATGACATGATAATTTGTGATGACGTGTCCTTCCTCATCCCAAACGAAGCCACTGCCCACTCCCTTTTCCGAGCAAAAAGAGGAATAGAAAAAGGTCATTACATATTAAAAGTCGAAGAGACAATTCGTTCAGGGTGCAAGGTAAACAGCAAGTTGTGCACAGCACAATGTTGACATGTATATCTCTAGTCGCAGGTACGTATGCGTGTGTGTGTGTGTGTGTGTGTGTGTGTGTGTGTGTGTTTGTATATACAGGTTATTCAAACGAAACACTAGCGTACTTTTCTCCGAGGAAGATCAGTATTTATTCTAGCAAATTTTTACCTCAGAGACCAAATACAAAAAGTTAACCCCTATTCGCAGTGAAAGGGAGTTCCTGTGCAACACTGCCAACGGACCGCAGCTCACCTGGGGGAACTCCTTCACAGACATGGTGAAAGCGTCCCTCCGCAGGGCAAGATTCGTAACTGACACCACGCTGGGTTTACTGGTGTTGAACACCTTGATGTTGGCCTGTGGTTGGGGCACAAGCAAGTTCGTATTCGTAGCAGAGCCTTCCTCCCGCGCACCGAAATGATGTCAGAACTTAAAGGAATCATACCTCTTCGTCTGGAGTCAGCTTTGCGAGCGCTAAATCATCGGGGATCCCAGGGAAGCCAGTCAGAGTCAACGACAGCGCAAGCATACTGGCCAAGACTTTCCGAGGCCTTCCTGTGGTTTCGCTGTTGATGGGGGGAGTTGCTTGCAACTTGGGAATAGCAGGCTTCTGTAGAGTAATACTTCTTGCTGGGCATAATGCAGTGTGCTTTTGATGGCTACCACCTAAAAATCTGCTACTATTAGATGCAGAGGAAAGCATCGCCTTACAACAACAAAAATCGTTAAAATTAAAGTTTATTTCGCAGTTCGATAACAAAAGATTGCTTCCAGGCACGGTTCTCTCTCCTCTTTCAACAGTGCCTTGTACTATTTATTTGGGCTGCATGTGTCCTTTGTCCACTCTTCTGCTCCGCTACTCTTTGTGCTCTTGGTACACCTGGTTTGGTGAGGCTGGTTTCCTGCTTCTGTCTGAGGCTTCTTATACACACGTCCTGAGACATATCAAAAGCTTTTTCTCGTATCCTTTGATGCCTTCTCTTCGCGCTTCATCAAAACAAACGTTCTCTTTCTCTTAACACTTCCTCTTCATACATTTGTTTCATGTTAACAGGCACCTAAGTAACCCCCTCCCTTAATCATGCTGGCTGTGTCATCACTACCAGCGGAGTCTTTTCTTCTTTTTTTCTTGTTTCATGCTTCCTCTAGCTGTTTCTTTGCTAGCAGGTGTGGTTTCAGGCTTTTTTCAAGCTTCCGCTCAGATGCCCCCAGAGGCAAATATAGCGATGTAACATACAATACATACCTTACTTGGTCTGCTGTAGCTGGGTGAGCTGGTGGGGTGGGCGGCTAGAGAGGAGAGAGAGCGCTGTTTTGGGGGGCTGCATGTGTCCTTTCAAAGGAGTTGTTCTCTCTTCTGCTCCGCTGCACTTGTTCTCTTGGCACTCCTGGTTTTGTGAGGCTCTCTCAGCCTCTGGTTTCCTGCTTCCTGACTGAGGCTTCTTACACGTCCTGAGACATATGAAAAGTTAATTCTCGTATTTTGATGCCTTCTCTTCACGCTCTTTCAAAACAAACGTTCTCTTTCTCTATACACTTTCTATTTTACATACATCTGTTTCATGTTTCCTCTAGCTTCTGTTTCTTTGTTAAGCCAGGCGTGGTTTCAGGCTGTTTCCAAGCTTCCGCTGAGATGCCCCCCAGAGGCATATATAGTGATGTATACCTTACCTTAGAGACGACTTGAATCGTATGCTGCCAGGAAAGGACTTACAGTACATGTGCAGAAATCCTGCATAGTTAATTTTAATGCGAACCAAAATTGCGCAGTTCCTGTTTTTCGTCTCTACAATCAGGAGCTTGAAGAGAGAGATAGAGAGATTATTTTACCTACCTGGGAATGTTATTTGATAAGCACATGAACTTACACCATGCTGCGACCCATGCTTTGAGGCCTTTTAATGCAGCTTTACGTAGATAGAGTGAAAGAGTTTGGTATTGGAAAGAGGATTTCTGACAGGCCTTATGCGATGTTATGGCTTTTCAAGACATATGCGTTGTCAGCTGGCATGTATGCCAGTCAGATTTGGTCTACGCAATTTCTGAAGCATGACAATGGTTTCAGCAACCCTTTGCAGGTCGCACACATGGTGTTTTTAAAGAGAATTTTGGGAATTAAATCTACTTCTGCAAACTGGAGTGTGCTTCGAGAATGCGCGCAGGAGAGCCCTTGCAATTTTACTGGTTCAGGTACTAGGCTGTCAAATTTTGGAACAGGATAGTTGATTCAAACAGCAATACTTTACGCGATGTTATGAAAGCAGATATTCCCCTTGGGAATTCTGATGCTTCTAATTGTTGGACTAGACAGATGAAGGATGCTTTTGGTGATTTGCAGAATGGCACTGTATACAGAAGTGACTTATTACAATAATGCAGGAAGCTGAATATTTCTAATTTGCGCATAGACTTGAGATTCAGGCATCAGGCAGTTTGGAGAGAGGCACATGTATGGTCAAGATCCTTGCTCTTGTTTAGAAAAGTCTGTGGCTTATCACAACTGCACTGTCAAAAAGCCTCGCGTTATCAACGCGTTTCTGAGTTTCAGAAACGCGTTTCTGAACTCTCGCGCTCTGCACGCTAACAACGGCTGATAAACACGCGTTTTTGAGTCAGAAACGCGCGTTTTTGAGTCATAAACGCGCGCTTTCGGGCACTGCAACCGCGTTTATGAGTGTGATGAGCGCGTTTCTATAAATATAATCGGCATTTTCATGGAGGCGTGTTTGTGGCGTGGGAAATGCCAGCTGCAATTTCTCCTGCCCCACGCCAGCCCCCTGCACGCATACCTGCAGCAAATGACACGGCATGCTCATAGCGTCCATGCTGTGAGAGACAGCGCAGAGCAGGAAGGAGCATAGGATCAGAAGAGGTGGAGAGGAGGAGAAAGCTGAAGATTTGCTCTATCTCAAGAGAGCAATTGGAGGCCCGCACGTCCTGCTGTCGGGGCTGTGCTCTGCTCCTCTCTGTGTGCAAAGCAACAAGCAGTCAGTGCGCAACATGGCAGGAGGGGCAAGGAAGGAGAACAGGAGGGAGAGGGGGACTGCGCACTGCATGTCTGCAGTTACCCAAACCACGCGCCAGGGCCTCACAGCAATAATGCCCACAGGAGCGGCCTGGTGGTGATATTCGCACATCCAGGAAGGAGGGAGTGGAGAGGGAGTGGAGAGGGAGTGAAAAGGGAGCGGTGGCAAGCTGGTCAACACTGAATTAAAGCGTGCAAAATACATCTCCTGCAGAACCATTGATTAATTCAATGTTCCTGGGCGCGATAACAGTGGTGTATTTCACAAAAATGCGAAGTGCTGAACAAATTTGTTTAAACCTTTTCCCGTAAGCACAGCATCACCCTATGAGCCCACTTATGATTTCATAAGCGCGCTTGCCAATTACAACACTGCTTTTGACGCTTATGAACACGTTTTTCCCGTTTTTCCCGGCGCTTAGGAGGCTCATAGACGCGCTTCTGAGACTCAAAAGCGCGCTTCTGAGATTTATAAGCGCGCTTGCCAACAACACGCTGCTTAATATTTTGGCGCTTATGAACACGTTTTCCCCGTTTTTCCCGGCGCTTATAAGGCTCATAAGCGCGCTTCTGAAGCTCATAAGCGCGCTCATAGGCGCGCTTCTGAGACTCATAAGCGCGCTTCTGAGATTCATAAGCGCGCTTGCCAACAACACGCCTAATATTTTACTTAATATTTTGACGCTTATGAACACGTTTTTCCCGTTTTTCTCGGCGTTTGTGAGGCCCATAAGCGCGCTTCTGAGACTCATAAGCCCGCTTATGGGATTAATAAGCGCGCTTATGAGATTTATAAGTGCGCTTATGATAATATTAATAAGCGCGCTTGCCTACAACACTACTTTTGGCGCATGAACACGTTTTTCCCGTTTTTCCCGGCGCTTGTGAGGCTCATAAGCGAGCTTCTGAGTTTCTTAAACGCGTTTATGATCACCATAAACGTGCTTCTGGATATAGAGAGCGTAGACAGATACAAACTGCCTCCTGCTTTGTTTTGGAGGCTGCAAGCACATTCTTGGGACAACATTGCTGCAGTTCTAGCGGCAGGACTGGGAAATGAGCTCTTTGAAAATCAAGTTATGCTCATCATAAGTGCGTTTCTGAACAGCAGAAACGCGCTTCTGAATTTCAGAAACGCGGTGAAAATGCGCTTCCCGGAATCCGGCCCAAATAGCTCCCATCTGCTTCCGTTTAATTAAAACATAATATAACACGCCCAAAACAAGCCATCGTCGCCAAAACAAAGGCCTTACAGGACCGTTTGGAATGCCTCAAAATCTTCGCGTTCACGTTTCTGGTTCATAAACGCGTTTCTGAAGCTCAGAAACGCGTTGATAACGCGAGGCTTTTTGACAGTGCTGGTTTGCTTTGCCTGAGAGACCGACTTCTGATGCACGTGCACCATTTGTCTTGCCGGAGTATTTGTCCCTTTCTTGTTTACGTCTTTCTGGTCACGAGTTTCAAGTGCAGATTCAGCGTTACAATCAAGGAGTCCCTTATGAACAAAGAGTCTGTGACAGATGTGCTCTTAATAATGTCCAGGATGAAGCAC
>Ga0307968_1003552_pt1 | contig 12901 bp, 14 predicted proteins | sample OrgLakmetagen650_FD_201834 | JGI IMG/M metagenome (GOLD analysis project Ga0307968, IMG submission 201834) | Saline water microbial communities from Organic Lake, Antarctica - #650 | ecosystem: Environmental > Aquatic > Non-marine Saline and Alkaline > Saline | place: Antarctica: Organic Lake... | reverse complement strand
CAGTACCAGTCTATTGAATTGTGCAGAACAAGGACACACCCTCCAAATCCTTCAAGATACTACAGGACCCACGTTTTCTTTTCTTGTAATGGTGAAAGAGTTCTGTGGAATCTGTCAGTACTTCACTAAATCAGCATGTGTATATGATTTGTGAGTATACTAACAGAGGGGGTTTACGGAGGCCCCAATGGGGGTACTTTTGAAATGTGAATTGAGTATGGTTGGCGGCACAGGCAACAATTAAACCCAGTACCCAGAGGTAGGGGCTGCTGATAGCACCTGAGCTTAAATGTTGCCAGCTGGGGGACCAATGTATAATTTTGCACGGCGTTAACCCTATTTTCACCACCATTCTCTCATATCTCACCACCCACTGACCTGATTTGTCTACGTCTCAAAAAAAGATATCATTGCAACAAAAATGAGGCAAAACGACCCAGTACATGGTCAGATACTTCATTTTGGCCCATTTCCCTAAGAGAAAATTGGCCCATTTCCCTAAGAGAGAATTGGGCAAACCTCATAAATTCAAGCAAAAAGACGAAGTGGCTTGCATGACCATAGCGATGAGAACAAAATTCTGCGTGGCAACATGTCAGTGGCAGACTTTGCACACCACCGGCTGGCCAACAAGGTCTTAGTACAAGGCCAAGCAGCACAGTTCCTCAAGCCTGACGGTCCTTTCCCATACCTTGGGGTACACATCACAATGGACCTCAACTGGACACACCAGCTGATACACATGACTACAAAGCTTTCCTAAAAACTAGAACGTCTAAAGAATTCTTTTGCTAGCACAACAAACAATAGACATCATTGGCACAGCAATCGTGCCAAGCATAGTCCTCTTTTCCAGTTACCCCTTGCTCCCTAAGTGTCCTAGATCAATGGGACTCACAAATTCTGGCAGCCATAAAAAGCAAGTATAAGCTATATATGGATGTGCACTTCAACTGCACAGCTCCGAGAAGATAAACTACACTACGGCTTGGGATGCTCTTCCTTGAAAATTAATTACCACTACAGAAACGCCCTGGCACTTATCACTAGCCTTAATAACAAGGCAAAGCATGGTAGGCTCACCAAAGCTCTCCTCGAGCGTCAAACTAGCAACGCACTAAAAACTACGGCACAAGGCCACTTGGGACCTCAGTGCCAAACACCAAGATACCTTCAAAAGCAATTACAATATATGTTAAGAGCACGGCAGTACGTTAGCATCCATAATAGCAACTTAGGTCTCACACTCCAAGGACAACCCATTCTCACTGAAAGTTTCGACAGTATTACAAAAGCACTCTGGGCACCCATCCTGCCTACTCTGGAAATTTTATTTAACCACATTGCATTCTCTCTTATGGACTCCGGGATCTCTAGCTTTTCAAGGCTACTTAGCCTAGACGGCACACACATACTAAATGGCAACAACCTCAAATTCAAATTTGGCAGCAAAATTGAATTGGGACAAATTATTGCAATGAACAGGCTTGCCTCTCTGTTGAACTTAGAGAATATAACCCCCCAGCTCATCAGTGACTTACATAAAAACAAGGACACGACACCTAACAAAGAAGAAAGGGTAAGGAAAACCAATGCTACTACTTTAGATGCAATTAAGGCTTACACTCCCATGGGATGGGCCTGGTCAGATGTACAGGTTTCGCAACGCCAACAGATCCAAACCCCTGCTCGGCGAACAGTCTCCACAAGGAGAACGAGACACACAATTCAGAGGCAGACAGCAAGTATGGACATAGATCCAGGCTGCTCCAACACGCAATCCAATAATTTTCCCGTCAAAGACAAACCAACAACAACTCAACGTTACAATTGAGAACAAAAGGCAGAAGAGGAATCCTATCCACTTCAATGGAGCTCACTGAAAACTCCACTGCTTCCCTACCTAATTCTTCAGAGCCTCTGCAACCAGGTGAGACTGCGGCAACCAAAATATGGCATTATAAACATAACAACGCGGCTCATTTTGGCAATGTCAAGGCCTGTAACACAATTTCAGACATGACTATCAAATCCAGGAGGTGTTGGACTGGCAGCAAATAAGCAAACCTAAACGTAACACCAACGTAACTTCACAGGCGCAATACAAAATCAATTGCAACCTGTTACAATTGAAAAATAAGTGTTACCCTTGTTCTAGAGCACAGGGCTGAAAGCAGCAAAAACAGAGCCCTTTCCAAGAAGCCAAAAGGTAGACAATTGCTGCCAAATTTGCTGAAGCCCGGTCAGCCGAGAGCATCCAGAAAGAGAAGAAAACTATGATGATATGCCACAATGTGATACGTGCCAACGCACATACCATTGGAAATGTCTGACCGACCTGAATGCTTGCTCACACACTGCAAGGCAAGCCGCAGAAAATAGTGAGGACTGGCATTGCCCAGCCTGTACTGACCCAACCCAAGCGAATAAGGACACCAGAAAATCCTATGCAGAAGAAAAAGAAATGATAAAAGTGATCTGGCAACCCACATGGGGAGCAGCAGAACTGCTCTTAGTCAACCCTGACTTCAAAGCCTATGTATATAGCTATGAAAATGCTGATACTAGCACTCAGCTAAATACTCAATCAGAAGACCAAGAAATTGACAATCTGACATAGCAAGGCTATGATGGTTGTACCCAGCACTTTGGAAATATGTGGGACTCGTCGCAAGGCCGAAACATCAGAGACAAGGCAATCTTTGTCACGGACACTGACAATCCCCAAGTAGACATTCAACCCACCTGGAAATGTGAGATCTGGATGCGGGATGTGGATCTCCAGAAGCCAGGATCTAATAAAGACTCGGAGGTCAAACCCAAAATTCCTGAACACAAAACCTGTCAAGCAGCCTGTGCGTATGACATCCACGGCAAATGCACAGGCATGCTATCCCTAGAACGTATCAACATTTTGCTACATGCCTACAACCAAACTAAACGGATTAACCTACACAGTACTACGCAACCACCTGTGCAAGACGCGGCAACTGAAATTGTAGGTCTGCTACAAAGGTATAAATTTCAAATGAGCTTACAACATTGGGAAAAGGCAAGAGATTTCAATATGTATTGCACCTCGAGGCATATTATGAACTCCCTCCAAATATTGGCACTAGTTACCAAGCAATTTGCTAGCCCCCTAGATTTTGACCCTATTTACCAAGCCTACTGGAGCGAAAATACCAGAGACACTGTATTTGGGGCAAGCACTAATGATTTTGACACTAAATTCACAGGCTTCTTCTCCTTTTGCCACCCGAATTATTGCGACTACCTCCTGCATTCACTTGTGGGACATGCACTTCAATCAGCAAACTCCACTCAAGGAGCTACAGCAACATTCCTGCTCCTCCCTGATGATTGGCTTGGCTGGAGTAAGAACGGGTACATGACTTGGGTAAACGTCGTACCCTGAGCATACGTGGGTTCTAGCCAAGTTTTCTGCAAACAGCATGCTCTTAAACCCTACAGAAGTTTGGTTTGACGCTCCACCCCAGCCTCAGCACAACAAAAATAAAATGCAGCTATTTGTCGTCTGGAACAATCAAGGGAAGCAAGCCCTGAATGAATCCAACCCAGCTTGGATCAACAATCTTAAGCAGACAATTCCTGAAGCAACGTGGACTTGTAACAATAGTGCCCACGTGATTGGCACTGCTCATGTGAAATGCAAGAACAAGCAGAGGAAGAGATTTCAACTCCTACACCCAGATACTCCCATTGCTGCTAACATCAGCCAGTGGCAAACGCTTCATAACACAAACGTCAACCAGTACAAGAGCCCACACATTTCCAAAGTACAAAACTGGAAATCAATCACATACACTGATGGTAGTGCCATGCAAGATGCAATCAGCAAACAGCAAATTATAGGCGCTGGCATTTTCACCCCCACTACAGACGCTGGCTATAGTGATGCCGTCACTATCAATCCTGGAGGCAGCGGCCCCACACTCACCATAAATAGAGCTGAACATGCAGCTGTGCTAGAAGCGGTACAAAAAGGCCACACTGAAATTGCTACAGACGGTGCCTCATCCCTCTTTCAGATTAGAAAACAGCTATTGAACCCAATGGCTGTACTCCACCACTTGCACAGGGAACTTCTCAAGGACATTGTAAATTTAAATTAATCCTCAATTTCTACTGTCAATTTCTACAAAGTGAAATCCCACTCTGGCATTATTGGCAATGAGGGTGCAGACCATCTAGCACACAAAGCAGCAGTCAATCAAATATCTGACATCTCTCTCCCGCCAGCTATTAACCCCTTCTACGACCTGTTCTGGCTAAGCATTCCAAACAAAGTTGGCTCCGATGTAGAAGAGCTACGAGTTTTGACTAACCTGCAAGAAACTTTACAACATCACATGCACGCCCACCATTACCTTCGTGAAGCTAACAAAGATACACTGCGTTACAAGCTTTGGCAACAATTGCAAGATACGCACAAGCGTGCAGCACAGCCCTATTCCCACACACAGCAACCTAAAAGCCCCTTGCTCATGCCCAACTCAGTAACACATCCTGGTCCATGCCAAATGTGACTTTTAAGGAGCAGGAACAAGGATTTAAGTATAGGACGGACACGCTACACACAGACAAGCACACCAAACAATTTAGCCATACGGCAGAGCCTGCCACATGCCCTTTGTGCGGAGGATAAGACAGTGCTCCACACATACTTCTTAGGTGCAATAACCATACTCTGAAAAGAATGCACATAAACCGACATCACCACGCTGTAAGCCTTTGTGGTGAAGAGATCAGTAAAGGCAAGCTGGGCTCAGCAATTGTTACAGTGGATGCTTGTAACAGTGAAAAGTTATCTGACCTTAACATGACATTGAAAGAAACATTCCTGACTGGGTTTTACCAACACAACAAAAACTTCCCCCTAGACATCAAAGCCGTCCAGATGGCGTGTTAGTTATGCCCATTGAGGGAAGAGGCAGGCACTTGGATCCCAATTACATTTCCACTAGGGACAGAGACATATATCTAGTAGAAATTAAATTCTGCTCAGACATAAACCCGCAACAGACATTAGAAAGAGCGCACGACCAACATCAACCTCTTATCCAGCGCCTACGAACAAGGAGCCTCCGAGGCATTTCTCGAAACAACAAAGTCACACTTCATGTTATACTTCTTGGAGTCGGGGGCACAGTCTACAATCGATACACCATAACTTCTCTACTAAACTTGGGCATCCCCACGCACGAAGTGCACCAACTAGCTACTAAACTACACTGCCATGCAATAAAAAGCTTAAACAAGATCACAAAAACAAGACGCAAAATACACTTTAACAACAGCGACAGTGATAATGGGGGATCGGGAAGGGGGGTTACTGGTAGAACGGCTGGCTTCAGGAGGGCTAGGCGCAGGCCGGATCGCATGACTGACAATCCGCTGGATCCTCATCAGTCTTTGTTGTTTCTCTTTTTTGTCTTTCGGTGGGGCTCTGGCTAGTGTGAGCACTAGTTGAGAGCTTTTCCTTGATGCACGCTGGTGACTTCCAGTGTAGACTTCTACTTTTACTTTTAAGCTGCGGAACTGTGAATTCATTGACCTCAGTCGTTTTGTTGCGGACCTCAGAGAGAGAGACACTTGAGGTTTTGGACACCCTATTCTGATGGCTGCCCACGGGAGCACAACAGCAAAACTCTCACTTACAACAGATGGTGTGCACTGCCCCCAAAGAAGGCCCTGCCAGTGGCCACTCGTTCTCCCTACAGCCTTCCCCTTAGCTAGACCTCCCACGAGATGTAATTCGCAGTGTCGCCCGTTTCAGACTGCGTGTCCACGCCCTTCGCTTTAAGACTGCAACGTGGAACCCCAGGTCCTTCCCTACCTGTGATTTGTGTGAGCCTAGCAGCTGCACGTTTTGACTGATGGCTTTATTATCTGTAAACTCTGTGATTTGTGTGAGGCCGATGCTGATGTCCAGGATGAGCAGCATGCTATTTTCCACTGCACACACCCCCGTACGGTGTCTCTTCGCAGGAGCTATGAGTCCATATTCTCAGAGGAAAGAGCACAGGATGTTTTTACTTTTTTGCACCAGAGCAAAAGCACTATTTTTTTCTACATGAACTTGTTTATATGAGCAGGCTAGCACTTTGACTGAAGGCCTTTTCTTGTCAACCTTGAAATCGATAAGCACGATAATATTGCCGCTCTCGCTTCTTTGAGATGGTGGTGTGAATTGAAGGGAGGGCAGCCGATCAGCCAAATATTGACGTCAGCCTCTATCGTAACCTGATTTATAGGCTAAAAGGCACGACTCGGGCCCTTTCTTTTTACAGTTACAGCTACGGAGTAAAAGGCACGACGCAGCCTTTCTTGGCTCAGCCAGATAATGTTTCCCTTCACGACAACTCAAGCTGCAATTTCTGGGCGTGCCAAATACTTTATGGTACGTGCAAGGTTAACAAGGTTCACAAGGAAAGGCCTTCAGTCACAGCGTACTTATCGGTACCAAACAATCTACAGAAAAGACAATGCAACGCGTGTGTGTTCAATAATTCTATGTACTCAGGTCATCACTCAACAGAATTTTCAACAGAAACCGAGCTACTCTTTTCCACCGCTTCCACATGCAGCAGCTGCTCAATCAATTTTCTTCTCAATTCTCTTCTCCATCTCTCGCCCTCCCTCTCTTACGCACACACACACACACACACACTGCAAATGTCACAGAAGCTCAATCCTCTTACCAACAACCTGAGCTCTCAATTCAGCATCAAGAATATATACAATGCATGAAGACCAACAAAATTGATCAGCACAAATCATTGAACCGACCACCAACAGCATATATAGTAGCCACTCCCTTGCTCTCACAAACCACACAAGACTATGCTGCATCCATCTGAATGGATATTGCAACTATACAATTGAGGGAAACAGAGCCAGGACCCTATCTCTTTGCATTGGGTATATGCTTTACGCCATCTTTTCGCTACCACTGCCCCTTGGGGCGCTGCACTCGTCTCTCAGTCAATCAAGGCGTGCACTTGTCTGCAAGCGCGCAGACTAGCGTGCACTTGTCTGCGAGAGTGCACTTGTCTGCACTCGTCTCTCAGTCAATCAAGGCGTGCACATAGTCTGTGAAATGGAAGCCTGCTCGTACTTTCTCCAGGGCAGCAATGCCGGCAGCGCAAGCTGCAGCGACGGCCAGGCAGGCCAGCACCCCGGGCTGCAGGCTGGCTTTGATCACGGCCTGTGGAAACGACAGCTGGGCCAAGCCTGCCCCTGCAAACGTGTCAGGGGAGCAGTGTGTTCTGTTCTGATTACAGAATGGCTTTGGTGATGGCCTGCAAAATCCAGCCCCTGCGAACGTGTCAGGGCAGCGGCGTGTTTCTGTTACAGAATGGCTTTAGTGACGGCCTGCGAAAGCCAGCCCCTGCGAATGTGTCAGTGCAGCAGCGTGTTTCCGTTACAGAAAGGCTTTGTTGACGGCCTGCAAAAGCCAGCCCCTGCAAATGTGTCGGGGCAGCAGCATGGCTTGCAAGGTGTGTGGAGCCTGTGACATGTTCTGGTTTCGTTGGTGGGTGGCTTTGATGATGGCCTGTGGAAGCGTCAGCTGGGCCACGCCAGCTCCTGCAATTGTGTCAGGGCAGAAGCATGACACACAAGGCGTAGAGAGCGTACAAAGTAAGTAGGGTTGGCCAGAACCATCTATATACGTTGTATATATGGCATTTTTGGCAGGGAAATTACCATATATACGGTCATGTACGGTGTTTATATACGGTTCTGGCACACCTTGTAAATAAGGGGAAAATCCAGTCTGCTGCTCACACTAGCCAGAGTCCCTTCAAACACATCCAGATAGCAGCACGGTAGCCTAACCCTAACAATTAAAGTCTACGCTGTTCGTAATCAGCATGCAGGAAGAAAAGACTCCAGTCTGCTGCTCACACTGACCAGAGTCCTTTCAAACACATCCAGATAGCAGCATGGCAGCCTAACCCTAACAAATTAGTTATACGCTGTTCGTAATCAGCATGCAGGAAGAAAGGACTCCAGTCTGCTGCTCACACTGACCAGAGTCCTTTCAAACACATCCAGATAGCAGCATGGCAGCCTGGCCCAAACAATTTAAATAAGTTGTACGTTAAAGCTTATTCCAGGTTCTCGTTCCCATTCTGCGTTTGCGTGCAACTCGCACAACTTGTGCTCGCAATTCACAATCTAGTCCATGCCCTCTCCCTCCTCATCTCCACTGCCCTCCCCCTTGCTCATGCCCCCTTAATCTCAAAAATAATAATAAAAATCCACTATTCTGCACCCAACCCGCAGCCCCAAAAATAATTATTTAAATCCCGCCGCACCCCTCAAAAACATTATTTTGCGGCGTGATATATTCTCTGTACAGTATAGCGCTGCATGCTGGCAACGGGCCCACAACACCAGCAGCCAGATTATGTGACCGGCTTACCTGTCACTGCAGTTAGAGTTGGCCAGAACCGTATATGCACACTGTATATACGTATATATGTATGGTAACTTACCTTCTAAAAATACCGCATATGCACACCGTATATACGTATACATGTATGGCAATTTCCCTGCTAAAAATACAGTATATGCACACCGTATATATATGTATGGTTTTGGCCAACCCTAACTGCAGTACATGCACACCGTATATATGTATATATATATATGTTTGGTTTTGGCCAACCCTAACTGCAGTACATGAGAGCTCAGCCTTGAGGCGTGGAGGGAGATGGCACTGAGCAGCCAAACAACTAGGACTAAACATATATACAAGCAATAGAGGACCTGCTTCCCAAACATTTACAGGTACAAACACAGAAATAAAAGCAACAGAGGACCTGCTTCCCAGAAAATTAAGGACACAGACAGATACAAACGCAACAGAGGATTGCTCCAAACAATCAAGGACAAACAGTACAAAAGCAACAACGGAGGGATGCTCCCCAGACAACTAAGGGTACACACACACATACACACACACACTCCACTACGGTACTTTGCTCACCAGCTGCTGCCGCACCCAAACTTGACCCAGCTGCCACCAGTATGTTGCACACAGCAGTGCAGGCCAACAACAGGCCCACCACCCCAGCAACGGCGACGGTGCGGTCAATGCCAGTCACGGCAGAAGAGCAGTGCACGCACCCTTGCGTGTGTTGGGCATGCCTGTTCAGGACCTGCGTTGGAGGGGTTTGAGGAACGGGAGTGTGAGTGAGTGTTTCATGTGTGTGTGTGTGTGTGTGTTGGGCGTACCTGTTTAGGACCTGCGTTGGAGGGTTTTGAGGAATGAGAGCGGGGGTGAAGATGTGCACTGAGGGAAGGAGGGTGTATGTTATGTGTGTGATATGTGTGTGTGTGTGTTATAGGCGTGTTAATAAATCCCTGCAGTGGAGAATGTGGATTGAAACATGGGTTTGATTGCGTGTGTGTGAGTGTGTGTGTGCGTGTATGTGTGCATGTGTGTGTATGTGTGTGTGTGAGTATGTGTGTGTATGTGTGTGTGTTGTAAGCGTGTTAATAATTTCCTGCAGTGGAGGATGTGGATTGAACATGGGTTTGTGTGTGTGTGTGTGTGTATGTGTGTGTGTGCATGTCCGTTTGAGCATGCGCATTTATAAATTTTATACGTGCACCTGTTTGTGTACTTGACAGTACGCTTGTACATACATGTACATGCATGTGTACGCCTGTGCATGTACGTACACGCGTGTGTATGCATGCCTTTAGGTGAGCACGTGTGTGTGTACTTGTGCCTGTGCATGTACGTACACGCATGCGTATGCATGCCTTTAGGTGAGCACGTGCGTGTGTACTTGTGCCTGTGCATGTACGTACACGCGTGCGTATGCATGCCTTTAGGTGAGCACGAGCGTGTGTACTTGTGCCTGTGCATGTACGTACACGCGTGCGTATGCATGCCTTTAGGTGAGCACGAGCGTGTGTACTTGTGCCTGTGCATGTACGTACACGCGTGTGCATGCATGCCTTTAGGTGAGCACGTGCGTGTGTACTTGTGCCTGTGCATGTACGTACATGCGTGTGCATGCATGCCTTTAGGTGAGCACGTGCGTGTGTACTTGTGCCTTTGCATGTACGTACACGCGTGTGCATACACGCCTTTAGGTGAGCACGTGCGTGTGTGTGCACTTGTGTATGTGCTTCTGCACGTGCAGCCTGAAGGGTAAGGGAGTGAAATAAGTGCCCCCTGCTCTGTGTGTTGGGGTTGCCTGCTGAATATAGCTTGAGGCTTGAGTGACTAGGTGTCTGTGTATGTAAGAGTGTAAGAGTGTATGTGTATGCACGAGTAACTTGAGGCTTGAGTGACTGGGTGTCTGTGTATGTAAGAGTGTAAGAGTGTATGTGTTTGCACGAGTAACTTGAGGCTTGAGTGACTGGGTGTCTGTGTATGTAAGAGTGTAAGAGTGTATGTGTATGCACGAGTAGCTTGAGGCTTGAGTGACTAGGTGTCTGTGTATGTAAGAGTGTATGTGTATGCATGAGTAGACACCTGCTGCATCCATGGGGAAGGTGTGAATAATGATCAGGGATGCCTGTTGAGCACGTCCTGAGGCTTTGTGAATATAACTTAGGGCTTTGTGAGTGACTGGGTGTGTAAGGGTGTGTGCATTTGCACATGTGTCTGAGGGACTGGGTTTGTATGGAATAGTGTGTGTGTTTGCACATGTGTAGGGTTGGCCAGAACCGTATATATACACCGTATATAACCGTATATTTGATGATTTCCCTGCCAAGAATACCGTATATATACCGTATATCCGTATATGTATGGTTCTGGCCAACCCTACACATGTGGAGATCTACATCTACGGAGGGGTCCCAGGTCTGCTGTATCATTTTAATTTTCTAATGACTCACCGACAAATTCATCACAACATAATGATAATGGACAGTGGACACAACCTGCAGTTCGTTCGTTTTGGCGCGGTCCGTTGGTTAGCGGATGCAGCTAGTTGATTAGCTTGTTTATAAGCAGATGCAGCTAGTTGATTAGCTAATTTATTAGCGGATGCACCTAGTTTATTAGCTAGTTTATTAGCGGATGCAGCTAGTTTATTAGATGGTTTATTAGCGGATGCAGCTAGTTTATTAGATGGTTTAATAGCGGATGCAGCTAGTTTATTAGATGGTTTATTAGCGGATGCAGCTAGTTTATTAGATGGTTTATTAGCGGATGCAGCTAGTTTATTAGATGGTTTATTAGCGGATGCAGCTAGTTTATTAGATGGTTTATTAGCAGATGCGGCTAGTTTATTAGATGGTTATTTAGCGGATGCACCTAGTTTATTAGATGGTGCAGCTAGTTTATTAGCGGATGCACAGGGATATGGGCATGCCGTCCAAAAGTTATGCTAACAACCGCCTCCTGTGATGCAGCTATAGTATATTGGCGGGAACGAGAAGCTGCAGTTCTGTTGTTTGTTTAGCATGTTGTTGCTAGCTATTAGATTGCAGCAGGTACAGTTGCAGGTTGTGTTGAGCACACACAAAGAAAATTTTCATACAAAACCAGGCTGACCTGCTCACTCGACACATTGCTCACTCGACACAGAAGATCATGAGCGATAGGCTGGAGGGCACCCAGAACTAGTCCCTAAGTTTGCGCATGCACACAGCTCTGCCAGCCTACTCCCGCAGCATAATGGGCAGCAGGATGGTGGACTCCTGCTGCCCAAAGCATAAGAACAAGGTTGGCACAAACATGTACATCTATTCCTAAAGTCTGTGCATGCACACAGCTAATCCAGCCTGCTCCCGCAGCATAATGGGCAACAGGCTGGTGGACTCCTGCTGCCCAAAGCGTAAGAACAAGGTTGGCCCAAACATGTACATCTATTCCTAAAATCTGTGCATGCACACAGCTAAACCAACCTGCTCCCGCAGCATAATGGGCAACAGGCTGGTGGACTCCTGCTGCCCAAGGCGTGAGAACAAGGTTGGCCCAGACATGTACATCTATTCCTAAAGTCTGTGCATGCACACAGCTAATCCAACCTGCTCCCGCAGCATAATGGGCAACAAGCTGGTGGACTCCTGCTGCCCAAAGCGTGAGAACAAGGTTGGCCCAGACATGTACATCTATTCCTAAAGCCTGTGCATGCACACAGCTAATCCAACCTGCTCCCGCAGCATAATGGGCAACAAGCTGGTGGACTCCTGCTGCCCAAAGCGTGAGAACAAGGTTGGCCCAGACATGTACATCTATTCCTAAAGTCTGTGCATGCACACAGCTAATCCAACCTGCTCCTGCAGCATAATGGGCAACAAGCTGGTGGAATCCTGCTGCCCAAAGCGTGAGAACAAGGTTGGCCCAGACATGTACATCTATTCCTAAAGCCTGTGCATGCACACAGCTTATCCAACCTGCTCCCGCAGCATAATGGGCAACAAGCTGGTAGACTCCTGCCGCTCAATGCATGAGAACAAGGTCAGCCCAAACATTCAGATATATTCCTGAAGTCTCAACATCTCTTAGGTGAAGTCTGATGATGAAGTCTGAAGATGATCTGAAGTGCTAAATGTTAACATGTATTTCTGAAGTCTGTGCATGAACACTGCTAGACCAACCTGCTCCCGCGGCATAGGGGGAGGCATGGGCAACAAGCTGGTGGGCTCCTGCCGTCCAAAGCGTGAGAACCAGGACCTCCATGCGACCACACCCGCATCTGTGTTGGCAGGCATGTAGTACTCTTGCTGCCACTTGCCGTTGCCGCTGGGACCGTACAGATCACGCTCCTGTGTGTGTGCGTGTGTGTGCGTGTGTGCGTGTGAATGTGTGTGTGCGTGTGTGTGTCTGTGTGTGTCATGGTACAGATCGCGCACCGGAGTGTGTATGTGTGTGGGTTGCTACATAAATGAGCATGTTGGG
>Ga0307968_1003550_pt1:7500-12905 | contig 12905 bp, 16 predicted proteins | sample OrgLakmetagen650_FD_201834 | JGI IMG/M metagenome (GOLD analysis project Ga0307968, IMG submission 201834) | Saline water microbial communities from Organic Lake, Antarctica - #650 | ecosystem: Environmental > Aquatic > Non-marine Saline and Alkaline > Saline | place: Antarctica... | reverse complement strand
CCAAAATTATATCACCCCGCAAAAATAATGTTTTTGAGGGGTGCGGCTAAGTGCGGACAGAAAATTAAATAAATAATTTTAGGCCTGCGGATTGGTGAAAATGGCCTAAATTGGTGAGAATGGCTTAGAAATGGCCTGCGGATTGGATTATAATAAATATTGAAGGGGGTGCGGATTGGTTGTGGATTTGCAACACTAAATATTTTTTTTTGGGGTGCGGGATGATTAAATTTTGGTACGGTAGTCCTCGACTGACCAGCAGCTGCAAGCAAATGGCCTCACTTCAAGGCTAGCAGTCGCACTTCTTGACTGAAGGTCAAGTATGATTGCTCCTCTTATTATGGTTCGAAAAACGACAAATCAGCTTGATGCGTACATATCATTCACTTGTTATTTTTGTAAACCTTGTAAACCACTTCAAGGAGTACACATCACACATTCACATCACACATTCACATCACTCGTTCACATCACACATTCACATCACTCATTCACATCACACATTCACATCACACATTCACATCACAACAGGGCTCAACGTCAACATCTTTTGAGGGAGCTCCCCTTACGCACGGCCTGCTCATCTGACCCTCAGCTAAACAGCAGACGGTCCAATGTCAGGGGCTGCAGGGAGAGAGAGCCACGGCAGGCCTAATTAAGGAAGTGCCCCAACCAGGCTCACCACGCACCTGCGCCAGTCTTACCTGACCGGCTTGTTTTTTTTCGACCTTTTTTTTGTTTTGATTACAGGCTTTTCCCGAGCTTCCGCACAGATGACCCCCAGAGGCATATATAGCAACGTAAGCGTACCTGACCTTACCTGACCAACAAACAGCTGTGCATGTGCTCAAGGAATGAAAGCCCCTGATGCAGCACATATCGTTTGTGCGTGTGTGTATGTGTGTGTGCTGCATCAGGGTCATACACACACAAACACTGACACACACACACAAACACACACACACACATTGTTCCACCTTGTCGTGTGAGAAGCCTTTGTTGAAGAGGGACTTGAAGTGGTCAGGGTCGACCTCAAGGGCAAGGTCATACTCTTGAATAGCTGCTCGGTAGTCGTTGGCCTGCACGCCAAGCAAAAGTTGGAGATGCGCTTTCGGTGCTTTTGCACACATGCACGCAAACGTACACACATGCACGCAGACACACACACACAAACACGCACAAACACACACGCACATCATTACTTCCCATTTGCACACAATTTGCACGCATATACGTTCTTATGTCACTCTGTTGTGCCCTTTCTCTGTGCCAAAGACTATCATTTGCACAAGTGCTGAGTTTGGTACAATAGCTGGTTTTGAGTACTGCTGAGCTCCTCTTCATTCCGTGCCTACTTTGGTTCATACATTTTCGTGTAACTTGAGCAGAGGCCCGCACTAGCTACCTCTTTCTGCACTCTGCATGTCTTTCAAGCTCAAACTTAAGCTGCTCTGCAAACATGTTGATCACGATCACTCCATCAATGCTTCCACCCACCTTCCGGAAGGCCAGGCCTTGCGCGTGGTGGGCATCAATGGCTTTGCGCCTGTATGCAAAGCAGAATGATTGGTGCATAAGTCTGGTGAGCATTGGTAGCCTTGCATGTATGTGTATATGGGGTCGCGTGTGTGTGTGTGTGCTTGTCTGTCTGTGTGTGTGTGTGTGTGACATAATCTATGCATTAAGGCCTTGTCAAAAGGTCCAGCACACAAGGTAGAAGCTAGAAGAGTGGTAAGCACAAGCATGCTTGGGCAAGTATTAAGATACACAAAGAATGCCGTGTGGCAGGGTGGGTGTGCTTACAATCAAGTATTGCATAAAGCATGGAACAACAGTAGCAGCGCAGCATTGCACACAGTGCAGCATTGCACACAGTGCAGCATTGCACACAGTGCAGCATGGCACACAGTGCAGCATGGCACACAGTGCAGCATGGCACACAGTGCAGCATGGCACACACTGTCAAGCACACAAACTCACAAAGACCCGTGATTAATCGGATTAGCCAGAGCCTTATACTTACACCATATATGACCATATTATGGTGATTTCCCTGCCAAAAACGCCATATACACACCGCATATATATACCTTAATATAATTATGGCCAACCCTGTGATTTGATAAGGTGTTGTCGCAAAGTCCGCACGTGTGTACTTGTACAAGGATCGCCTGAACAGGCCTACACACAGCCTTACTTTCCTGTGCATCACGCAATCTTGTTAATTCAAGGCTCGACATTTCCATGAGCCAGACACTGAGAGGCGAGCAGTGTTTTTTGCCCTTTGTACCATTCACTCACAGGTGATGTTCAGATGCATGTGGCATGTGCGTATTATGCACGTCAACGCAACTCAACCTTTGCATCCATTCCCCAATCTTTCCCCCATGCAAACACACATTCACACCTACACCCACATTCACACATCTAGACACACACACACACACACATGCTCACTCCTGCTCCAGGCCTGCTGCACTTCCTCTGTGCTGTAGCTTGCATCAAAAGAGGTGCACACACGTATGCATGCGCACACACACACACATGTCCACACCTGCTCCGGGCCTGCTGAACTTCCTCTGTGCTTTAGCTAGCATCAAAGGAGGTGCACACACGTATGCATGCACACACACACACATATTTACACCTGTTCCGGGCCTGCTGCACTTCCTCTGTGCTGTAGCTTGCATCAAAGGAGGTGCACACATGTATGCATGCACACACACACACACACACACACACACACACACATGTCCACACCTGCTCCGGGCCTGCAGCACTTCCTCTGTGCTGTAGCTTGCATCATAGGAGGTGCACACACGTATGCATGCACACACACACATGTCCACACCTGCTCCGGGCCTGCTGAACTTCCTCTGTGCTTTAGCTAGCATCAAAGGAGGTGCACACACGTATGCATGCACACACACATGTCCACACCTGCTCTGTGCTTGCAGCACTTCCTCTGTGCTGTAGCTTGCATCAAACGAGGTGCACACACGTATGCATGCACACACACATGTCCACACCTGCTCCGGGCCCGCTGAACTTCCTCTGTGCTGTAGCTAGCATCAAAGGAGGTGCACACACGTATGCATGCGCACACACACACACACATGTCCACACCTGCTCCGGGCCTGCTGAACTTCCTCTGTGCTTTAGCTAGCATCAAAGGAGGTGCACACACGTATGCATGCACACACACATGTCCACACCTGCTCCGTGCTTGCAGCACTTCCTCTGTGCTGTAGCTTGCATCAAACGAGGTGCACACACGTATGCATGCACACACACATGTCCACACCTGCTCCGTGCTTGCAGCACTTCCTCTGTGCTGTAGCTTGCATCAAAGGAGGTGCGGCGTGATGACGCTGACGGAGAGGGGGCACGGACACGCCCCTCATGTGGAGAACTGTGGTGGTGTGGGCTCTTGTCTATGCTTACAGGTTGACCTGCACCTGTGTGCGTTTGTGCGCATGTGTGTGCATGTGTGTGTGTGAATATGTGTGTATCAATGTATAGCTATGGTGCGGCTCTTGCCCAAGCTTCCAGGCTTCCTGTACCTCTGTGGTATTCGTTTTACTGTGTGTGTATGTGTGTGCGTGTGTGTGCGCGTGCGTGTGCGTGTGCACATGAGCATTCATGTGTACACTTATGTGTGTTTGGGTGCATCTTCATATGCTAGAACGGCAGGGTGCACGCACACACATAAACACACACACACCAGCTTAAATGTTTAGCGCCAGCTTCTCCTGCCAAACAGGTAGGCCCTGCCTTATTGCCTTACCTATAGGGGAGGAAGTGCGAAGCTCTACCCCCTGCTGCTGCTGCTGCTGCTGCTGCTGGTATATTTCCTCCTGCTCTGATTCCAGCGGCTGCTGTTGGGCCTGACTATTTTGTTCAAGCTGCTGCTGCTGCTGCTGCTGCTGCTGCGGCTGCTTCGGCTGCTGAGCAAGCGCGTCTGTTGTGTCCGCTCGTCCTTGACTCAATCCGTCTAACAAGCTGCCTGTCCCTCTCCCAGGTGCTTGCCGGGTAGCTTGTGCGTGCCAGCTGCCAGCCTGGTCACCTGCACAAGGGGAGGGTGCATGCAGCACGTTAATGAGAGGTTTGCTTTTTGACGAAAGGAGGCAAAAGGAGGGGCAGGGCTTGCCCTTCCTCCAACCCTGCCACCATATAATCTATACCTCCTCCAACCCTGCCATCATATGAACTGTTCTTCCTCCAACCCTGCCCCCTTATGATCTGTTCCACCTCCAGCCCTGCCATCATAGGAACTGTTCTTCCTGCAACACTGCCACCTTAGGATGTGTTCTTCCTCCAACCCTGCCATCATAGAAACTGTTCTTCCTGCAACACTGCCACCTTAGGATGTGTTCTTCCTCCAGCCCTGCCATTGTACCCTTCAAAGCACATCCCAGGAATGCCCGTTTTGCAGTCGTTACTCACCTTGACCCACAAAACATTATAGCCTTGACCCACATAATATTTCAGCCTTGACCCACAACAACTTTCAGCCTTGACCCACAAAAACTGTTAGCCTTGACCCACAACATCTGTTAGCCTTGACCCACCAACAACGTTTAGCCTTGACCCACAACAAATTTTACCCTTGACCCACAGCACTTTTACCAGTAGGATTTAGAGTTAGAGGTGTAAGTTTTCGAGCTCAGTTTAGGTTGGGGGTTTAGTAAACATAAACCCTAAACCCTAACCCTAACTACCTTGTGACACAAAAAATTTACCCCTTGACCCAGCACTTTTACCACTAGGATTTATAGTTAGAGGTGTAGGTTTTCTAGTTATGGTTTGGGTAAGGGTTTAAGGAACCTAAACCCAAAACCCTTACATCAACCTTGAACCACAGCAGCTTCTACCTTTGACCCAACATTTTTACCACTAGGATTTAGAGGTAAAGGTGTAGGTTTCCAAGTTATGGTTTAGGTAAGGGTTTAGGGAACCTAAACCCTAAACCCTTACATCAACCTTGAAACACAGCAGCTTTTTCCCTTGACCCAACACTTTTACCATTAGGATTTAGAGTTAGAGGTGTAGGTTTCCAAGTTATGGTTTAGGTAAGGTTTGGGAAACCTAGATCATAAACCCTAACAGCAGCCTTGACCCTAACAGCAACCTTGACCCACAGCAACTTTGGCCCTTCCACATACCTATGCCCAAAGGCAAGGCGGGACTGCACCGGCCATCAGTGCTGTCAATTTGCTTAAATCGCCGTTGCCGTGTCTGCTCCTGATCCTGCTCTCGCTGCTGCTGCTGCTGCTGCTGCTCTTGCGGCTGCTGTATTTGCTCCTGATCCTGCTCTCGATGCTGCTGCTGCTCCTGCGGCTGCTGTATTTGTTCCTGCTCCTGCTCTCGCTGCTGCTGCTGCTCCTGGTGCTGCTGTATTTGCT
>Ga0307968_1003548_pt1 | contig 12909 bp, 14 predicted proteins | sample OrgLakmetagen650_FD_201834 | JGI IMG/M metagenome (GOLD analysis project Ga0307968, IMG submission 201834) | Saline water microbial communities from Organic Lake, Antarctica - #650 | ecosystem: Environmental > Aquatic > Non-marine Saline and Alkaline > Saline | place: Antarctica: Organic Lake... | reverse complement strand
GCTCTGAATTTATTCCTTTCTTAACTTGTCATCACAGTATCACTGATTTTGAGTTCAATGCATTCCTGAATCAAGACTCATACAGACTCCTCAAATTTGTGTCAGATTTAGTTTCAATTTTCGACACTGGTTGATTTTGTTTCACCAGCCAATTGCCATCAGCCAGAGTCTCGGGCTGTAGGCCATCCTTGTAACCCCTTGTAACCCCTTTGAATAAAATACTGACACACAAACTGAATGAGCACTCCATCAGACATGCATCTGCACTCATAAAAACAAGGTATGCACTTCAATATAACACAAGCAACAACAGTCAAGGATTGGGTCTGGGTGCTACGGCATACAACCCTCTGACCTGCACTAATTTCTTTTTAATTGTTTGCCTGGTGCGGGCACCTAAGTAACCCCCTCCCTTAATCATGCTGGCTTACTCATCACTACCAGCGGAGTCTCTTCTTTTCTTTTCTTTGTGACAAGGACTGCACATAGATAGGCACATACAAAAGAACACCTGGACAAAGGGTGCTGTCTGGGCTGATTGATGGTAGTCTGTAGTACATTGGTAGAACATAGATGGTAATTGATCACCGAGGATTGCGGATTTGTTGTTGAGTTAGTTGCTTCTGCATCTGTTTAAAGCAATCCTCAGGTGGAAAAAGCCATATTGCCATATTTCTAACCTTGCTCCTGCTCTCTAATGGTCACAGCCTTATTTGATAATATCTCAAGTGATATCAAAGGTTTTCAACATAACTCAAATTCATTATTGCAGTTGTTGATCTTTTGAATTGATTAATTTGTTGGGACCTATAATTGAGCAGCCATGCCAGGCTGGAGGCCTTCGTAATCCAAACTAAACTAAAAACTACTGGTCACAGCCTCATTATAAGCAGCTCCAGTCAAGGGATAGGTAAGATATGGCTGCGCATAGTTTTTGCACAGGAAAGCCCATGTTTGGGTGTGCCAGCGGTGGAGACGACCAAGAAGTGAGAACCTAAACCTAATAAATAGCTGTGAACGGTGGCTTTCTATTCTAAGATACCACCCATATTCTAAGATACCACCCATACGCAGCGGATAATACATGACATCAGCACCGCTCTTTCTGCAAAGAAGGGTGGTGCTGATAACGTGGTCCATGCGCTGTGAATGGGTAGTATCTCAGACATTAAGAAAGTAATCCAAGACAGTATTGTAAACCGTTTCTTTGTAACGTCTTTTTCTTAGTGGATGACTTTACATCCTTAAAATAAGGGTTAGTGACTACGCTTAAAAAAGCTTAAACTAGGGCCTCAGCGGCATGCACTTGGGTGGGCATGTCTTTCACAACTCCTGCCTGCGCTCACACTGTCACATTGATGTGTGTGTGTGTGTGTGTGTGCGCGCGTGTGTATGTGTGTGTTTGTGTGTGTATGTGTGTTTGTGTGTGTGTGTGTGTGTGTGTGTGTGTGTGTGTGTGTGTGTGTGAGTGCGCGCGCGTGCGTGCGTGCGTGCGTGCGTGCGTGTGTGTGTGTGTGTGTGTGTGTGTGTGTGTGTGTGTGTGTGCGTGTGTGTGTGTGTGTGTGTGTGTGTGCATGTGCATGTGCATGTGCTTGTGCGTGCGAGTGTGTGTGTTTGTGTAAGTGCGTGCACCTGTGCTTGGTGTGCGAGCATGTGTGTGTGTGTGTGTGTGTGTGTGTGTGTGTGTGTGTGTGTGTGTGTGTGTGTGTGTGTGTGTGTGTGTGTGTGTGCGCGCGCGCGCGTGCGTCTGTGTGTGTGTTGTACGCACACCTTGCTTGGCTGCATGAAGAAATAATGTACCAATCCCCACTCTGGAAACTCTAAAGGCCGTCAACTATAAGGGGCGCTTGGGCATATAGAAACTCTAAAGGCCGTCAACTATAAGGGGCGCTTGGGCATATAGAAAGATTTTATTTTGGCTCTTATTTTGACCAGTAAAATAACAAAATGTTAAGTCACCCAAATCACCCAATGAGCTAATTAGCATTTCTATTTGTCTTTTAGGTCAAGAACATGCACGTGTAGAAACACGAGCTTGTTCGAAGGGGCAACCGTGATAATAACTTAGAGAAAGGCATGGATGAGGAGGAGAGTCCTCAGGGTACACGGCAGGAAAAGTTGTATGAGTGCTTTAAGGCTCTAGACAAGGATGGCAGTGGGTGAGCAGCATTTATGTTGGGTAGTTTGCATATGGAACCCGCCCTGCTGACCATCTTCCGCCTTCGCTCTGCAGATATGTAGAATTTTGTGAGCTGCGGGCGTTTGCCAAGCAAGTGACGCCAAAGGTATTGCTGCTGACACGAGCATCATTTTACATACTACTGCACCCGTACATTAAACACACTGTAATTCCATATCGCAGCAAAACTTGGATGATGCCGAAGACCTGCTTCGTTTTTTGGACACAGACCAGGACAACCGGGTATCCTTTGCGGTGAGCTGAATTTATGGACATGCACGTGCATATAAAGGAAAGAGGGGGAAAAACGAGCTGCAGCCAACCAGGCACTGGTGCCACGCCTGCGTGTGAAGAGTGACATTTAAACCCTTGTTACGTCACTTATTTATTCATTCTTTTGGATGGAACACTTGCTCTCCTAGGAGTTCCTGGAGCTCATGGGTCCCGTGACTGAGCCTTTGAGCGATGCTGAGTTTGACGTGCATGCAAACGCAATGCTCCACGGTGACCGTCCGGATGAGGCCTTGAACGAACCTGGATACAAGCACAGACAAGGTGAGGCTGCCCTGCATTGCTGCACAGCACCTCCTTGCTCCTTGTATTGCAAAGAGGGTGAAAATCCGTGAAAATCGGTTGGCGGTTGGAACAGCTGATAGCCGAGAGTGAAAGTACGAAAGTACGCTTCAGGCAAGACTGCAAAGCTATGTGCTTAGTAGCTTATATAATGATGTCTACTCTTGTTTGTGCCTCGCTGGCTTTGAATAAGCAGGATGGACTTCACACACACACACACACACACACACACACACACACACACATTTTTTGTTGACGTTGACATACATTAAGATAATTTGCACCACACTGTTACCTGTGCAGACTGCCGAGCCTATTTGACTGCTGATGTGGTGCCTACACTTCGCCGAGGCTTGTTAGAACTGGTCACGGCAGTGGAGAATCAGCGCATACAGTTGGCAGCTGGTGCACAATGGGACAAAGAAGGCTACCTGCCTTACAATTGGACGCCTTTCTCCCCACTCAGGTGTCTATTGTTGGTGCTTGAGATCACTTGGTCATGGGTGACGGGGGGTGCAGGGTGCATCTGCGGTCATGCAGCCCCACACGCACCTGAAATTTTACTTGCACATACTGACTCATTTGCTCATTTGTCTTGGATCTTGCATAGAGCTTGCCCCCTCAATCAATATAAGACGGCAGATCAATGCTGCCAACGATAAACCTTAAGTGCTCTACAAATGATGGTTTTACTTTGGTAGCTAAGAGCCTCACACACACACACACAAACACACACACACACACACACACATAAAACAGACACAAAACACAACTGTACACATGATCAGATAGGAAATGGTCAAGGTTGTACGTCCACGAGTGTCCTCAGCAGGGTACCGTCCACTGGAGCATGCTGACGTTTTACCACTTGGCAGTTGTGTGTGCCTGTGTTTGCTTTCTCTCACAAGCTCGCTTGCTTGTTCGCCTATCGCTACGTTCTTGCGACTGTGCACAGGTGGCTAGGGACGTGGATGCTGGAACAAGCGGCACAAGGCCCAGATGGTATGAATGGTGCCTCAAAGGGCAACAAGCACACTGCAGTTGAAGACTGGCTGAGCACAAACATCAACCCATTGCGCACGTTTGCGGAGATGTCGCGGCACGATAAAGTGGCGTTGGCTTTCCGGCACTTGGACAGGGACTGCTCAGGGTGTGTTTTGTCGGTCTGTCTGTCTGTGTGTGTGTGCGTGTGGGTCTGTGTCTTACTCAGATGCGTCATCCTTATCCACACAGAGAGATGTTTGCTGTGTACCACATACAGCCGAAAATGGGACCCGCTGGGATCTAGCAGATAATATACAGAGGGGCACTTAGCTCTCTCTATGCTCAAGCACTGTGTCTGCAGAGCACCCCTTGGCCCAACCTCTGGGGTAATTCCACTCCCTACAACACTGCATTATGGACTGCAACTGCGCTGTCGCAGGTCTCTTGATGCGTCTGAGCTCTTGACCATGTCAGGGAAGCTGCATAAAGATCAGGACATGGTGTACGCCCAGGTGAGCACGTGTTTTTTAACAAATGCGTGTTGTAAGCATAAGCCACCAGGCATATTATATACTGGTACACTCTTTTTTCTTTTGTATGTATGCATGATTTATGAGATAGCAAGATGTACTTGCGTTGAAATCATGACAAAGCGCGGCACTGAATTTAGAACGCTCAGCCTCAGCCATTAATGGCATATTCACAAGGATTAAGTCGACCGCTTGATGTAACTTTTAGGCTCTATCCATCCTTTATTCTTATGCTCTGGTATTTTGTCGTGAGGGCAGCTGTTGATAGGTCCAAGGGGTCTGTTGTCAGACTGAGATCTGGGCTTACGCTTGAATCCCAACAACGTGAATAGTTTGCTGCGCAGCAGCAACAGCAGCAATGTCTCTGTTTCCTTAGCCAACAGTTGACGTAGCAGCAACACAGCACATTTTATTAACATGTGTATCTAATTTGCAAAAAACCTCTGTTTCCTTAGCCGTTGTTTAGCTTGTTGATAACACAGCACGCGTATCTCGTTTGCAGACACTATCTCTATTTCCTTAGCCAACATTTGACGTGTAAGCAACACTGCACGAACATATCATTGCAGAAACTGCTGCAATCCATGGACACCAATGATAATGGGAAGGTGGAGTTTGCAGAGTACTGCCACTTTATCCTTCAACTGGTGAGGGCACATCCTTTTTGGTTCGATTGTCCAAAGGGTAATGCATGCTCAGGGGTTTTATGCAAAGCTGTCTGCTCTCATTAAAGTAGCAATTTCATGGCCTTGTTATTTGTTATGCTCAATACAGCACTGCCTCTAAACGTGTGCAATTAAGGGAATGCGAAATGCAGCAATTGCTTCTTGCACTGTTCCTTGTGACAGCACTCGTATTCCATTACTCACATACACATATACTCTCACGAGATTAATGCTCACTGTCTATTGTCTACATTCACAGGCTGAAGTGCTGACTGATTCAGAATTTGAGGCAGCCATTCACAAGGTGAGGAGGTGCCCAGTAGATCAACAGCGGCCGGCAAGGCAAATTCAGCAATGTAAACACCTGCTTTTCAGAAACAAGTGGGATGAGAACTCTGTAATAAATGCTCTTGCTGCACAATCCCAAAAATCATGCACCTGAAATGCCAAATTGCCACTATGCACCCCTGCATTAGTGTTTTAGCCCCCTAGTGTTTCTCGTGTGTGCAACAACAGCTTGTCCTTCATCACTTTTCAAATCTGCCCTCAAGTCAAAACCCTAAAGTAACTCTGCTTGTTGCTGCCGTGCCCTTGTCCTGTCCCGCAAAAGCTGAGTTGTCCTTCTAGAAAATATGCATACGCAATGTGGGCATTCTCCACTCGCCCAGAGACCGTAAATTTTGTCTGCATGCGTCTTTGGAAAATAGAACGCTGTCAGGAACAAGAAAACGCAGAAAACTTCTGAGCCTGGCGATCTTTTATCATCATGCAAGCTCAGCGTGTCTGTGCAAGCACAGCATGATGGGCGAGCACGGCTGCAACAGGTTCACACTTGCACATACATGTGCACATGCACACAGATGACGTATGGGTTTTGTGTTTCATAACCACAGTTCCTCGTGTTTATCTCAAATACATACGTACCAAAGCGCACACATATACACACAAACACACGCACATGCAGCTACTTGGGTCGACCCACTTGTCATATTGCCTGACAAGGACAGACAAGCTGCGCTTCCTCTTCCGTGAGCTTGACAAGGTGAGCATACGAGTCTAAGTGGGTTGTTCTACACGTGACACAAATGGATGACTCATATCAGCACAAGCGTATTGTGTTTGCATTGATATATGAATTACCCTACTGCTCAGCTCGTGTCTTTTGAACAAGATCTAAATGTGGTCTGCTCATTAATAATTCTTGGCTAAGTGTGTTTGAGCGCATGAAGCTATTTCGTGAATAATCCTTTTTTACAGGAACTGACAAGGTGAACTTGTTTCATGGCCTGGATGCACACACCATGTAACAGACTTGTTTGTGCTTAGGCGGTCGGTAATCACACGTGGCATGAACAGGGCCATGGCAAGTGCATTTGTCAAAACAAAGTAGCACATCGTACATGCTCCTGTCAAGGTAATAGTAGCACACCGTACGGCATATGTATCTGTCATTTAACGCTGGACTGTGTGCGTGTTCCTGATTGCCGGTACACAGGAGGATTCTGGCTTGATCCCTGCTGAGGAAGTGGAAGCACTTGCACGCCGCTTAGACCCAGATGCCACCCCTTGGAAGATTCAGGTCAGCCAAAGCTGTACGTCAGAACTTCCCCAGATGCCTATTCAAGATTTCTCAGGATTGCATATGTCATAAATTTGAATCATATTGGCCCAGAGTTTCATTCCTCACCTCCACAAAGAGGCCAAAGGGCAACTGGGTGTGTGTTTTTGCGCATGCGCACACACACACACACACACACACACACACACACACACACACACACACATGCGCACACACACATGCGCACACACACAAGCGCACACACACACATACACACACACAAACACACACACACACACACACAAAACACATACACACACGCACACACAAAACACACACAAGTGGCTAGTGCTGACTGTATTTTCAAAATAAATGGTTTTTTATGTGCCTGCGGTTAGTTTTGGGATGAAGCTTTATAAAAGTACGGTGCCCTGTACTACGGTGTCATTGCACAGCCCGTATGTAATACAAACAGCTTTACTCAGTCACGCCCTAAAAACTCACTGTCTCGTTTTTGCAGCCAGTTGGCAACTGAATGCCCTTTCTCTGAACCACTTGTCCCGCCTGCGTCAACATTGAGCGAACATTTTGACACCTTGAGCGAGGATAATATGGAGTCAGAAAACCCCATACTGCACTGTTGACCTGTTGAAGCACACACTTCATGCAAGCAATTTAATTACTCGTGAAAAACGTTCCCTTTGGTCTCACCAACCTGCGTCCCAAATTCTTTTGATAGAACCCTTCATTGTGCTCGGTGCTCTGCTGTTTGCACCCCCTGCATCCTGTTGTCCTCCTTTCCTTGTTCACCCTTGCCCTTTGTAGTATCCTTGAAGCGCACCCTGACCTATAAAATTGCGCACTCGTGCAAGTAACATTGAGAACGTGCATGGCGCTTCTCTTTGCCCAACACACCCTTTTGCACGTTTTGCTCTGTGTGGTCACTTCTACGCAAGTAACCTAACACACACACACACACACACACACACACACACACACACACACACCGCAAATAGACACAGGCACACTCAAACACACACATTTGCCACGCTGCAGTCTGCCCTGGAGTCCTTTGACCGCCACGACCCCACAAATTTAGATATCCATGAGTTTGTGGCGGTGGTGGAGGGCCTTGTGAGCCATATTAAAGACGGTACAGCCCTTGACACCCTCATAGCTGCTTTGGTAGAAGGCCAGAGGGTGAGTCTGGTGTAGGACCAGGCTACCACTGAACTTGCATTCATGCTTAGTAAGCCACGCCAAAGGCAGTGCAGCCCTTGACACATCCATTGCTGCTCAGTTCAAAGCTAAGGGAAGCGCATAGAGTCGCGCTTTTGTTGCATCTGCTGCTGCAGTAAGTGCACCTCTCTCATTATTTGCTACCTTGTCACATTGGCAATAGCATTTGGGCAGGGGTGCCGAGTTGTCTTCTTCTGCTTCTTACGCATTTTTTTAATCAAGCTGTGAGCATACAGACTTAAACATGCGCATCACCCTGATGGAAATATGACCAACGAGGCTTTTGAGACAGGCTATTGAGATCACAAGCAAGCATGACAAAGATAGCAAATTCCTGACATGCACTTAATATCATGTCAAATATAATCTGCAATATGCGATGAGCTACAGAAACCAGGCGCATGCATGACAAAGATGACTCACACGTTTGACATATTAATGTTGTGTCATGTGGCTCATGTACATGACTCATGCGCAAAAATGCGTCGTAGGTGGGTGCTTCCATTGCCCCCTCAGACCCAACCGATGAAGTGGAGCCTCCTGAGCTGAAAGAGTTGGCAAAGAAATTGCCAGTGGCGCAGTTCACCTTACAGGTATGTGTTCTTTTGTGTTATATCATGTTGACAGATGCCAGATACAGCATGCTATGCATGAGTTGCTTCCAAATATATTTGCGTGTACAGCAGAAATACTTGCAAAAGTGGACAGGTTGAAGCAAGCCTGTGTGTGAGCACACAAACACTCATCTTTCAGACACACACAAACACACACACACACACTCATATGCACTTTCATTAGCATAAAAACAAACATGCGCGCATGCAAACACAGACACACACATACACACGTGCACACACACGTGCACACACACAGGTTGGCTCCATTGAAGCCATGGATGCTGCAGGCAGCGGGGCAGGGCTGCCTATGCTTCTGGTGGATGTGAGGACACAGGAGGAAGTGGATGTGAGCTCCATACCGGGCTCCATCCACTGCCCAGCTGTCCAGGAGGCGAGCATGCAGCATGGATGGTGTGTGTTGCGTGTATTGTAGTATTGTAATCATGCGTGTTTTACGTATTGTGGCCGTGCGCGTCCTACGTAGTGTGACCACATTATTATATGTGTTGCAACTGTGTGTGTTGTGTGCATTGTGACGTGGCCTTGTGTGACTCTATTTGTGCATTTATGGGTATAGGTATATATTTATATATTAGTAAGTGTAATTTAGGCAGCGACAATCTATCTAAGTGGCAGATGCTACTGATCCACAGCACAGGAATAAATTGTGTGTGCAAAATGTATTTATATGCAAAGTGGGTACGTGCGTGTCGCAGCAGGATTAGGATAAGCTTTCTGCGTCAAAGAGGAGCTTGGCTCGACATCATTGAACTAGTATAAGTGTCATTGGCAGCAAATTGCTTTCTTAATTGATGCGTTATGCATTTAAGCCACTTATGAACCTGTGTATACATAAGCGTGCACCCTCCTGCATGCCTGCTTAGGCTTCAGTTTTGCGCGCCACTCCTGCGCCCCCGCTCCCCCATCCCTTATGCCAGAAATCATCTTCAACTGCACACAGGGCTGTGACCAACATGGACAAACTGAAAAAGCACCTCGCTATGCTGGCTGTTCTGCCTGGGGGTGCTGCTGCCACAGCAGCCGTAGATGCAGCCCGCACAGGTATTTAGAAACATATGCACGCGAACAATCACGTACACAAATGCACATGTGCGTGCACACACATACACACATGCATACACACAAACATAATCACGCGCAATAACACACACGTATACACACATGTGCACAAGCATATATTGTTGCACATACACACTCTCACATGCATGAGGTCAACCACATACACAGTCACAAATGTCCTTGACTCATGCATGCATTCATTAATCTTAAAATTGTTCAACTGCACTTCTACTTTCCACATACCTACCTGCCTACTCCCCCCTCGTGCACTTGCTCCAGAAATTGGATACGCAAACAGCCTTTGTCATTCACTGGATAAACTCCACACGACTGAAATTACATTCCCTAAACAAAATTCCCCAAATACAGGTGTAGCATTGGGAACCAGTGAAACCCAGGCAATGCGCATTGTGGCATTCTGTAATACTGGGGAGCGATCTGGGGCAAGCTCCATATTCTTGTCCGAGCAGTTAGGCATGCCGGTACGTGCAAGCAGGCAGAAACACATAGCTGTATCGTACTAGGTATCGGATGGTCTGGGTGACTATCAGGGAACTTCAGGGGGTTTGAAAAACCTTCGGTTCGCCCGCAACTAAAATTTTCTTTTTTGCGGGTCGCCCGTAGCTGGTTTTCTATAAAGTGAAGAAACGTGCGGCTGCGCCTTCTTAATTTTTACGGCGCCCGTACGGGATGAATTTCCCTGGTGACTATGTACAAGCTGCAGTCTGGAAGCTGTCAGTCTGATGAGCTGATGGTCTGGATGTTGATGTGGAAGCTGTTGGGTCGAAGGGCTAGTGGTTGGGCTGGGCTCAGTACAGTGCATGGCTTGGGGTGTGTATAAGTGTGGTTGTGGTTGGATGCTGAGAGCTGGGACAAAACAAAAACGAATAGGAAAGGGGCGTGTTAAAGTAGATCACATGCTGAAGGTGGAAATGTGCCTGTCTGTCTGTGTAAAAAAAGGGGAAATTACTAATCGCCCTAGCCGGCTATCAATCAAAGGCATGTGTGGTTGACCCATTCAGAAGGACCAGAAGATGTAATGCGTGAGTATGTCTGAATATGATATACCAAGTAGCTGACACTGTATGTTGACATCCCGCGGGTCTAAAACATGTATCTGCTAGGTTCGTGGTCAGACACGTGCCTGGTGTGAACCTGATCAATGACACAAGAAGTTGACAAAGCTGGCCGCACACATAAATTAACTGTGTTTTTTAAGCACCTATTTGATTGCCCGTCCTACCTTTTTGCCTCAACGCAGGTGCGCTCATTGTGCGGCGGCATCTTGAACTATTACAATCAAGGCGGAAGTGTGTGTGATGCCCGGGGGGAAATTGTGCAAGCTGTGCACCCTGGCATTTCTCCTCCAGACCTGAACCACCTAGTCACTCGCCCCAACAATTTCAAAAGCCACCAGGAGGAATAGAAAGCCCACCAGCCTTGCACCCTGTGCCAGTTTCAGAAGTGCGGTTCTACAACAGTACTCCCCCACCTATGGCCTATGGCTCCGGGCAGGTTTCGTTTTACAAAGCAGCAGACTGAAGTCTTTAAAAATGTAAACGAAGTAATTCTCCAGGTGAAATGTTGTGTGCCTTTGCATCCATTGGGTGGTGCAGAGCACAAAACAACATCCTTTCCTGCCTCTCTTGCTCCCTTTTTATTTATCAACCTTCAGTTCGTTTCAACCTCGTAATAGGAAGTTTGCTATCTCCCCTTGACCTATGTAATATGCCAACAACAACAAAAACACATAGCGTTAGCACATCCAGCCTGATTAAGGAAGAAGCAATTAAAGTGCCGTGTTCTAGTACTCAACTATTCACGTGATCGAATACTACTGATGACCATCATAGAGGAGCCCCCACATGCCTCTCCGGCATCCGTTTCTGGCCCTGCACTCCTTGCGGCAGAGAGGTTTAAAAAGGTGCACTGGCACGTATTTAATTTACGCCCTGCATCGGTTGGCCACTTACATATGAAGCGCAATTGCAGTGCACAAGTTGACAGCAATGCTAAACTACGAAATGCTTGAAAGTCATAATCACCATGCTGTCGCACATTATCAACAGGGCAGTATATCGACCTGACTCTTGAGGATTGAGGAAGATCAAAAGGTGCGTGCTTTGTCCCAGACGCTTGGCGAGCAAACCGTTAGAAGTTAACAGTGAGGGTATTTGTACTGATCTAAAGAGTCTACTGATCTAAAGAGCATTTATAGCACAATCTCTTTGCCCAGCCTACTGCACTTCTACTTGCTTCTTCCTCCTGCGCAGGACATGCAAAGCGGTGCAGCCAAATGCAATGTAAGTGTTGTAGATGTCCAATGTCTAAAAGCATAGCAGGAATGTCATCCTATTTTGCGTTTCCCACTGCGTCCAATGAAAGATTCGCTTGAGCCCTGAAGTCTTGATTTATCATTGGTCTGTTTACATTTTGCAGTTTTCATCCACCTCTGCTAATGGCTGAAGCGCCATGAATTGGTTTTGTGCGGCAATGCGGCTGTACAATTTTTTGACTAAATCCCACAGCTATACAATGAAAAAGGTCTTACATGCTGACATGCAGCTGAGTACTCCTCGATCCAAAGATTACTGGTCAGCCCATATTCTTTCTGCCATGGAGGGTCTGACACAATCGTATATCTTCAAACAGAGGCTGCAACACTGTGAACCCATTGATCTCAGCCGTTTTGTGGTAGACCTCAGGGAGAGACACTTGGAGTACTGGACACCTTATCTGAAACTCATCCGAGAGAACACAACAGCAAACACTATCACCAATGGTGTGCTCTTCCTACCAAAAGGGCTCTGGTCACTCATTCGCCTTACATTCTTCCCGAATGCATGTTTCATGTTTCTCGTCCTGCCTCATGATGTCATCCGTAGTGCAGCTCGTTCAGACCTTGTGTTCACACCCTACGTTTTGAGACAGTAACATGGAGTCAAAGTAATTCCCCCACCTGTGACCTATGTGATGCTGATGGTGTGCAAGATGAGCAGCATGTTCTTTTCCACTGCGCCAATCCCCATGTGATTTCTCTCCGCTGGAAATATGCATCTCTGTTTTTTGGCGAAGCCCCAGTCATGGGGCGCAGCCCCTAGGTTTGGTGGATTCCCACCAAAGTTCCCACCAGGGCACGCAGGCCCGCCCAGCGCACCCCCCGCCCCCAAAACTTGCACAGTGACCCAGACTTACAAATCAGGCAGCTCTGCGGTGTCAGGGGATGGGGAGGGGCGGTGGAGGTGCTGCTGGGCGCACCATGAAAACGAGAATTATTCACACCAATGTGCGCAGGCCCGTCCAGCGCACCCCCCGCCCCCAAAACTTGCACAGTGACCCAGACTTACAAATCAGGCAGCTCTGCGGTGTCAGGCGGAGGGGAGGGGCAGGGGGTGGTGCTGCTGGGCGTACCCCGGAACGAAAGTTTGGAAAGTTGAGAATCAGGGCCTGGCCAGAGCCACGCAGCCAACGTCCAGGTCTGAAA
>Ga0307968_1003543_pt1 | contig 12924 bp, 17 predicted proteins | sample OrgLakmetagen650_FD_201834 | JGI IMG/M metagenome (GOLD analysis project Ga0307968, IMG submission 201834) | Saline water microbial communities from Organic Lake, Antarctica - #650 | ecosystem: Environmental > Aquatic > Non-marine Saline and Alkaline > Saline | place: Antarctica: Organic Lake... | reverse complement strand
TCCCAATCGACCGCCTTGCCACTCGTGAGCCTTCCCGCGCATCTCTCTTTCCTCGACTGGGAAACACCTGCGGAGGAGCGCTGACGGTACAATGAATTGGATGTTTGAAGTTTTCCCAAGCATGTAAGCCCGATTTCCTTGTCTCAATACCCCCCAAAGCCTGGGCTGCGTCAGCAGCCCAGGCAAAAAAATTTTCAACCCTTATATAACCGCACATTTTGTGAAGTAATGTGCGGCACAGCCGCACATTTCTTCACTATTTAGAAAATCAACTGAGGGCGACCCGCACTAAAAAAATTAGCTGAGGGCGAACCGTAGGTTTTTCAAACCCCCTGAAGTTCCCTGGTGTGCATGGTATATATATACGGTATATGTTTATGTGTGTATGGTATATATATATATATATTTATGTATGTATGGTGTATATATGGTATTCTTTGCGGGGAAATCACCAAATACATTACCATGCTATGTGTAGGGTTTGCCAAAACCCTATACCTATATATAAACCGCACATGACCGTATATTTGGTGGTCCCCCTGCCAAAAATACCGTGTATACACCGTAAATATACATGGTTCTGGCCAGCCCTAGCTATGTGTCATGTGTTTTTTTGCGAGCTAAAATACGCTCTGTGCACCACCCTTGCTCCGTGCACCACCCTTGCGCACCACCCTTGCTCCGTGCACCGCCCTTGCTCCGTGCACCACCCTTGCGCACCACCCTTGTGCACCACCCTTGTGCACCACCCTCCGTGCACCACCCTTGCGCACCACCCTTGCTCCGTGCACCACCCTTGCTCCGTGCTCAGTGTCTTAACAAAGCGGACAACGTGTTTGCACCCCTCAGCAACTCAACCCACACATCACACACTCTTCCCACTCACGCTTTTACCACACACCTCAAAGGTGTTTGCACCCCTCAGCAACTCAACCCACACATCACACTCTCTTTCCACTCACGCTTTTACCACACACCTCAAACGTGTGTGCATCCATCAACAACTCATCCCACACATCACACCCTCTTCCCACTCACGCTTTTACCACACACACCTCAAACGTGCATGCATCCATCAACAATTCAACCCACACACCACACACCCTTCCCACTCACGCTTACCACACACCTCAAACGTGTATGCATCCATCAACAATTCAACCCACACACCACACTCTCTTCCCACTCACGCTTTTACCACACACACCTCAAACGTGTGTGCATCCATCAACAACTCGAACCCACACACCACACACCCTTCCCACTCACGCTTTTACCACACACCTCAAACGTGTGTACATCCATCAACGCAGGGCAAACTGCTTACTGGCATGCCCCTGTGTCCAAGCCCCTCTTCTGAGTAGCACTCTACAGCAGCTGCAAGGCACACCCAACCCCCATGCCGCGCACCTTACACTCTTCTTACACAGCAATGTGCGAGGCACACATCCCCCAGCCGCACCCAACAGCAGTGGCTCACATAGCACACCCAACCCCCATGGCGCGCACCTTACACACTTCTTACACAGCAATGTGCAAGGCACACATCCCCCAGCCGCACCCAACAGCAGTGGCTCACATAGCACACCCGACCCCCATGGCGCGCACCTTACACACTTCTTACACAGCAATGTGCGAGGCACACAGCCCCCAGCCGCACCCAACAGCAGTGACTCACATAGCACACACACCGCAGCTGCGCCCCACAGCACGCACAGCCGCAGCACGAATGATGCACACCCTCCAGCCAGATACCACTGCAGCGACTTGAGCAGCTCACACACCGCGGCTGCACCTCACAGCACGCACAGCCGCAGCACAAATGATGCACACCTTCCAGCCAGATACCACTGCAGCAATTTGAACAGCGCACACACTGCGGCTGCACCTCACAGCACGCACAGCCGCAGCACGAATGATGCACACCTTCCAGCCAGATACCACTGCAGCAATTTGAACAGCGCACACACCGCGGCTGCACCTCACAGCACACACAGCCGCAGCACGAATGATGCACACCCTCCAGACATATACCACTGCAGCGACTTAAACAGCTCACACACCGCAACTGCGCCCCACAGCACACACAGCCGCAGCACAAATGATACACACCCTCCAGCCAGATACCACAGTTGCGACTTGAACAGCACACACTCCGCCGATACGGCCACAAACCATAGCACACACAGCAGTGGCTTGCACTGCAGCAGCTGCTGCAACAGCCAGCAATTGGAAGGAAATGAGCTCCTCTCTCATGTCGTGTCATGTCTGCTCTTTGACGTCGCTCAGCTGCCTCGTTGGCACTCGCCAGCAGACTGTGCCTCTGTCCAAGACCAGAGATGCTCCCTAGGGATAGGAAGAGAAATCGCCCAGGCATCAATTCCTGGGAGAGACACACACATCTCTCAGCAGCAGCCTCCCCTAGTCAGCAGTAGCAATGGCGGCTGTGTTGAGGACACAGGTAGCAGTTGTGTGTGTGTGTGTGTTTGAGGACACAGGTGGCAGTAGCAGTGGCGGCTGTGTTGAGGACACATGTGGCAGTTGTGTGTGTGTATGTGTGTGTGTGTTTGAGGATACAGGTAGCAGTTTTGTGTGTGTTTGTTTGAGGACACAGGTAGCAGTTGTGTGTGTGTGTGTTTGAGGACACATGTAGCAGTTGTGTGTGTGTGTGTGTTGAGGACACAGGTAGCAATTTTGTGTGTGTGTTTGAGGACACAGTAGCAGTGGCGGCTGTGTTGAGGACACAGGTAGCAGTTTTGTGTGTGTGTGTGTTTGAGGACACAGGTAGCAGTTTTGTGTGTGTGTGTTTGTTTGAGGACACAGGTAGCAGTGTGTGTGTGTGTTTGAGGACACAGGTAGCAGTTTTGTGTGTGTGTGTTGAGGACACAGGTAGCAGTTTTGTGTGTGTGTTTGAGGACACAGGTAGCAGTTGTGTGTGTGTGTGTGTGTTTGAGGTCACAAGTAGCAGTTTTGTGTGTGTGTTTGAGGATACAGGTAGCAGTTGTTGTTGTGTGTGTGTGTGTGTGTGTGTCTGTGTTTGAGGACACAGGTAGCAGTTGAGTTTATATCACAGGCACAAGTATATGGCACAGCAGCGATCACACGCTCTCGGGCACATGGGAAAACACACTTCCCACGTGGACAAGTACACACATCTGGTTGATAAAATATGCACACGCAAACACATACACACATGCACGCACATACACACACTTGCACACACATGCACAAACAGACACAGACACACGCACGCGCATACACACATGCATACACAAACACATACACACACATACACGCATAGGCAGTTACACACCGACATTGATGATTTACACACCAACACACATCCAGGATTCACGCGCAAGGTGCTCCAGCGCTGCTTGCCAGCTTGTGTGCATGCCTTGAGAGCACTCCTGCCTGAACCACCCACGCTGAGTACCCCGTCAGCAGCAGCCACAGTGACCACCTCTGCAGCACCAATACAGGGCACCCCTTATGCAGCAGCCCCCACGGCAATTCGACCCGCACAGGGTCTTTCTCCTGATTTGGATGGAGACAGGGGGCAGCCGCAGAAGGTGGGAGGCCAAACAAGTATCCAGCCGCAGCAGAAGGTGGGAGGCCAAACAAGTATTCAGCCACAGCAGAAGGTGGGAGGCCAAACAAGTATCCAGCCACAGCAGCAGCAAGAAGGGGAGGAGCTGCTGCCGTGGCTTGAGCTCTTATGTGGTGATTGGCTGCCTTTGGACCGAAGTGTGGGTGAAGAATCAGCAATTTTGAGGGCAAAAGCGCCTTCTTCCTACAATGGGAGTGAGACGCAAGCATGTGGCCTCGCCTCTGGCGGGCAGGCACAAAAGCCACAGTGCGAAGAGGAGCAGTGGCAGTTCTGGCCGGGGGTTCAAGGAGTTGTCGAGTGCTTATTGCTAGTAGGCGCGGAAGGATCTGGTGCAGAGGCGCTAGCAGCAGGGACAGATGCAAGGACAGCAGAAGCAGCGGCAGTGCTAGTGGCAGAGGCAGAAGGAGCAGCCGTAGCAGCAGCACCAGCACCACCAGCACCAGCAGCCGTAGATGCAGCACCAGCTACACCAGCACCACCAGCACCAGCAGCCGTAGATGCAGCACCAGCACCACCAGCACCACCAGCACCAGCAGCCGTAGATGCAGCACCAGCTACACCAGCACCACCAGCACCAGCAGGGCCAGCACGAGCGGTAGTGAGAGCTGCAGACAAAATAGATGTAGCAGCAGCACCAGCAGCACCAGCAGCACCAGCACCAGACCCAGCAGCAGCAAGGGCGGCAGCCTTGGCAGCAGCACACGTCGCTAGGCTGCAGCACGTGATGCACTCCATCTTGAATGAGCTGCAGCCGCTGAACATCGCTGGGTGTGAAACATCAGCGCATTTGGATGTCAACGTTACCCTAAACTCTGCTCACCAACCTCCGCAGCAGCAGTGTCGAGACGGGCAACACCGGCAGCAGCAGCAGCAACAGTATCATGACCAGCACCAGCAACAGCAACAGCATCAGCATCAGCACAAACATCATCGTGACCGGCACCAGCATCAGCACAAGCAACCTCCCTGCTTTTCTTACAAACCACAAGATCAAGCACAGGCGGCATCACAGGTGCTGCTCGGTCGGGCATCTGACAGCTGCTGCGCCCACGTGGGAGCCATCCTGCGCGCCAGGGCGTCTGTGAGCCATGCACTGGCAGCACTGCATATGAGCTAGCTAGAATACGCATGTTTACAACCAGCAGGCCTTAAGAAGCTTGCAATGCTGCCCAGCAAGTCTGGCCACTACCTAGACCTTCGTTGCTCAGCACAGGTCATAGATTGATCAAGCAGGCGCAATTGTTTACACTTAGCTGCCGAATTTACCATAGCTTTCTCTTTCTGTAGTCATTGCTCCTCCACTACCCCGCAAGTGTACGTATCACTCTGTCACAAAAAATGAGCGGCAGCAACAACTTGTGAGATGGTCAGCCAGTTAGTTGTCAAATGGTAGTTCCGGATTTCTTTTTGTCTTGTTCAACAAGGTGGTTGTAGCAGCCTTAAACGATGATCTGACTAAAAATGTCTTGGTTCAGACAGGAGGGTGTTTTATTTTATGGATGACATGTTAACTTTTTGGGGTGGACACGTGGACACCCCTGAGCCCCCCCCCCCTTTGATTGGACCCATATATATACCAATCAATAGTTCTCGACGCCAGGATTTCGAATATATAAATTTTTATTGATTTGACACGTTACGTCCAAAAGCTATGCTTCCTACACCCTCCTGCTTCAGACGATGTTTAACTGATCTGACATCCAGCGAAGGGAAGGAGCACTTTGATGCCAGTGCCTAAAAGCCCCTCAGTGCTAGCTATTGATGAATACCGGCTGGATAGAAAGTTGTGTTTGGGGACGCACATGATGCATAATATTTGTTGGCAATATTAATTAACTGATTGGCAATACTAATTAACTGATTTTCAGCCAGGTTGTTCTGCTGATTGACTGCAGAGTTTAGCAAGCAACAAACGTCGATACCAAAAAGGAATGACCTGTCAGATCAAATCACCGTCACTGCAGATTGAAAGACTCAACAGCCATAACAATCAATTCATAACCATGCAGGTTTTATAAATCACTCCCCACTAAAATTAAGGGAAAGAAGCCTTCCAAGCCTTGGATCTTTGGTCCCAAGTAGTAAGATTGTGGGGATCAGGAGAGTTGCTAGCTCAACCTGCTAACCTGCGAAACCGGCTCCTCATGAGAGTTGCTTGGTAATTGCACTGGAATACGCATGCAACTTGAAGGCGAGCTTCCTGACTCTCCAAGATTCAAGATCCAGACCCTTTGCGAATTATGGCAGAAGCTCCTGCATGGCGCTGTACAAAAACGCTTGATATAACTCAAGGCCCCTAACTGGAGAGAGTAGGCCTTCACCTGTGACGGGAGTTGTATTGTTACAAGTCTATTGGAGCTGGAGTCTATCACCACCCTTAAGCAATCCAACAAAATCACCGCAGCAAATCCTGGAGGGACAAGCATCAACAAAACCATAAACCAGAGCCGAGCTAGCAGGAATTGCTGCTGCTTTGATAAATGAACACACCCATATTGCAACAAACAGCACACACCCATATTGCAACAGACAGCACTATGGCAAATAAGAAATAGCATCCTCTGCCTTCAGCGCGACAACATGCCGAGCTCCTAGAACCATCGTACACCACATCCATCAATCTGAAAGCACCATCCATCTCTACAAGGTTAAGGCTCATGCTGGCATCCTAGGGAATGAGAACGCTGATGCCACAGCAAAGTGCTCTGCGGAAAAAGAAGTCGAGGCCATGATATCCACATCAACACCCACACCCATTCCCATTCATCCATATTCTGGCCAGCACGCAAGGGTGGAAAACCCTCCCCCAGCTTGCCTACCAGCTTACTCTTAACACCTGCCAACCAGGGTCTCCAACAGAAAGGCTCTCCATTTTATCAGATCTCGATGCTGTAAAATCACGCATGCACGACTAACACAAACTAGGTCCTAAACCTAAAAAAGTTTCAGACCATCTGTCCACGAAATGCTACACAAACTACCAAGAACTGATCAAGTAAGGCATTGTCGAGAAAGACATAAGTAACTCATTTCGGAAAAATGCAAGTGTCACCTCTGGAGACAAGTGGGGGGAAGCGTCGCAAGCGACTCTAGAAATTTGGCGAAGCCAACGCGCGCGCTCTTCACCATTAACTACCCTCTGGCAGTACCCACACACGTACTCCCCTCTTGCTCTGCCGCACATATTTGATATACAATAAAAAGTGTGCCGCTCAGTGCAACCATATAGAAGGCCCACCATTCTGCCCCATCTGCCAGAAGCTAGACGGCACCTACCACATGCTGTCAGGCTGCAGTAAATATCATAAAATCATAAAATGATTATTAACAGGCACAATGCTGCCGGAAGAACGATGATAGGTAAAGGCGATCCAACAAGGTACACAGGGTGCATGCCTGCTAGCACAAGCAGACGTATGCAGCCGTGCAACAATGATGCAAAAAGGCATTATACGCCCCCTTCAAAAGAGACACAGATAGGAATGATTTCAACCTGGCTCTTACCTTCCAATCTCAAAGTGCAACAACCGTGGCGAAAATCTAGCAAGCCAGTTGCAATCATAGTTGCTCCACCCCATTAACCAGCTCCAAACGAAACCCAACAAACACGTATCAAACTAGGTCTGCCAATCATGTAAGAAGAGTTGCCCGTGATAGTCTAGAACATGGCGCTGCCAAACCATATCCCCTGTCTATAAACCATACAACAAAACAAATGCGATATACACAATTTAAATTAGGTACTGTGTAGACACTTCCCCTACCCAACAAGCAGAAAAGGCATGAGAACAACATAAGCTGCTGATGCCTCGTTTACTCAGACACCGCAAAACCCTTCACACCATCCTGCTAGGAGCCACACAAGGAACCAACTCCACAGCCTCGGAATTACTGGTCTACATGCCAAAGCACTCATGAAAAAATGAAGCCTACATGCAATCAGATCCGCAATAGAATTTATACAGATAAGACGAGACATTGAATACAACCCCCAAAAATATATGAGCAACACTCCTGGTGGTGTGCAGGATTCTGCCTCCCAACCAATTGGGGAAAGCTCCTCTTATCTATATGCTCCAGGTGGGATGTTGTGTGTCTCTGCGCGCATCCATCAGGTGGTGCAGAACACAATCTGCATTCTTTTTCTTTTTCTTTTTCTCAAATCGAATGTCACGTTGAAGTATGCCGAGATCTCTAGGTCGGTGCATGCCGTCTGGAGATGTTAGCTCTGCCCTAAGGCTGGCGGCGCTGCTGAAGTGCTCCCAGTTTCTCTCAGCTGCCCCTGCCACTCCGAAGGTCCACTCACCTCCACTAATAGCTTTTTGTTCTTGTTTTTGCGGAGATGGGAGCAACCAGCATGGCCATGGTCTGAGAAGCGAGATTATAAGAGCCACTTTGATACAATTTGTTTCGGCTCTTTCAGAAATTTGAAAATTTTGCATAGCCAGTCGTTTGCTGCCTATGTCCATGGAGACAAAGCAGGATCCTAGGGAGCCTGTTCTGCTGACGGCTTTGAAAATCATGCTAAGTTCATCTCTCAGGTGATCATTTTTCTGATTTGCGTGTGTTGGCATCCAGAGAATGTACATCTGCTCATCTGCTTTTAGTCAATGAGCATTTGAGGTAGGTCAGTCTTATTGCTAAACGTTTATTCAACCACACTGCATGTTTTTATTTTACAAGGTTTCTGCGGTGGATATTCATAAAGATTCACTCGGTTGAGGAGCATTTGTCTTGCAGGCATGGGAGCGCAAAGCTAGCGTCGTCAGTGCGGCTTTTTCGGGAAGAAATAGTCATCATGTAATTTTTGTCCTATTCGTTAATGTCTTTCAAGTTTTTGGTCGGCTTTTCTTACACTGCTGCCCGTCTGCCCGTCGTAAGGAATTTATAATTCAATCGAAAATGCCTCAAGAGGAGCGGGTAGCATTAAAAACTCGTAAAATCAGTTATATGTCCTCAATTCAAAATATTCCTGCTATTAATGTGCGGGTCGTCACGAAATAATTTTGTCTTGGAAAGTCAGGGACGCAGCCATTGTTGTTTTTCATGTTTAGATATGTGTTACATAAATGCTCTGAAATTGTAGCCCCAATCTGGCGTTCGATCATTTCCCATAATTTCGTCTTTTTGATGTTTATATTCTCGCATTATTAATATACAAAAGAGAACTGCATCATGCTTCTACACACTGTTCCCTTGAATTCACTGGCCACGCGCAAAAGCTGCCTCCCAAGATGCAGGGGGATGAGAGTGGCTGGTAGGTGCCTTCTCTTGTGTCTATGGATCTCCTTGCACTCAGTGTTATGTTATGTTTTATCACACCATGGTTCTGAGCGCTACTCATTGCCCTTTTGAGTTCTCAGGCATTCACAGCTCAGCTCCATTCCTCACACGCAAGCGTGTGTCTGCTGTTGGGCAAAGTCCTTCCTGCTTGGCAAGGCAAGCAGTGGGCTTGTTTGGAAGCTCGAAGGGGGGGGTCTCTCATCGCGAGTCAAAACTGAGAGTATCCAGTCTGCAGGAGGCACCCACGGAGCCTGAACTCCTCAGATCTACAAAGTGAGTGCAATGTCTATGGGAACCTTGGGCTAAAGCAAGCCTTAATGTGTGCGTGTGTGTGAAGAGTAAAGCGCTTCAACGCTCAAGAGCAATAAGTCCAGAAGGGTTGCGTAGCTTATGCGCACAAGTGCATGAGGCGAGCGTTAACACGTATGCATCATCACTGCCATTAGTTGCCTTTCAACCTTTAGTGTAGGCTCTCAATAATTGTCTCCGGCCTGCATGGCGTATGCACTTCTACTATTGCAGCATTGTAATCATTTACGCTCACGCATCCTGTAATGTCATGGAGTGAAGATTGTAAGCACACATAAGTGAATTGTGTTATCGTGTTGGGAAAGGCGGGTCGAAAATTGCGTCATAGGGTGTGTGAATGTGTGTGTGCGTGTGTGTGTGTGTGTGTGTGTGTGTGTGTGTGTGTGTGTGTGTGTGTGTGTGTGTGTGTGAGAGAGAGAGAGAGAGAGAGAGAGAGAGAGAGAGAGCGCATTTATGGGTGTGTGTGCATGTGTGTGTGTGTGTGTGTGTGTGTGTGTATGCGTCTGTTCTGTTCTGTGTACATGCATGGGCTTCTATGCCCATGTGCATTTAAGTATGTATGTGTTCTGTGTGCGGGCATGTGTGTATATGCCTGTGTGCATATATGTGTGTGTGTATGTGTGTGAGTATGTGTGTGTGTGTGTTTGTGTGTGTGCACGCTTGTGTGTGTATGTGTGTGTGCATGCGTGCGTGTGTGTGCGTGCGTGTGTGTGTGTGTATGTGTGTGTGTGTGCGCGCGTGCGTGCGTGTTTGTATGTGCTGCGTATGTGCATGTGTGTGTCAGTGTTTTGTGTGTGTGAGTGTGTGCGTGTTTGTGCGTGTGAGTGCACGAGTGCGTGTGTGTATGCGTGTGTGTGTGCTTGCGTGCGTGTGAGTTCATGTGTGCGCGCGTATGTGAGTGTGTGTGTATGCGTGTGCGTGCTTGCGTGCGAGTGTGTATGTGTGTGCGCGTATGTGAGAGTGTGTGTGTGTGTGTGCGCGTGCTGCGTATGTGCATATGTGTGCGTGTAATGTGCGTATGTGTGTACGTGTGTGTGTGTGCGTGTGTGTGTGTTCGTGTGTGTGTACGTGTGTGTGTGCGTGTGTGTGCGTGTGTGTGTGTGTGGGTGGGTGTGCATGCTGCGTGTGTGTGTATGTACGTGTGTATGTGTGTGTGTGTGTGAGTGTGTTTGTGTTTGTGTGTGTATGTATGCTTGTCGAGTATAAAATGTTAAGAATGTCTTATTCTTTCTATATGTCGGCATATGCCTCGAGCATCTTATTCCAAGCATCGCGGCCACCCCCACACGGAAGTGAACCATCCATTACCTTGACCCCATTAAAAATTTCAATTCGCATCATCCTTCACGCTCAAATCCTCGAAGCAAACACCCAAAATTGAGTTTTTTTCTCATTTCCGTCACTAGGTTTATAATTATAAATTATACAATCTAAAACAATTCAGGTCTTTTCCTTCTTTCCCACTGTCGGTCACTCTGACCGCCTTTTTAATACTCATCTTTGCAAGACAGTGATATGTAATTCATTGAATGCCTGAGGCCATCAGGCCAGGAATCCTCCTGTGCAGGCGTTAAGATGTTCAATGCTTTTAATAGTGCGTAGTACCTGCGCCATTTTGATCCCATATTCCTCCTGTGCAGCCGCTAAGATTGTCAATGCTATAAATAGCGTGTAATAACTCCGCCATTTTGATCCCCCGCACTCAGCTCCCGCCCTGACACTCCATCAATGACTGTATGTATGTTCTCATCGTCATCTGCTGTGCTGTCCCCCTGCGCACAGGCACGAGTCAGGCCTGCAGGTGGTGGTCACTAAGACAGGAGAAAAGTACGAGGTACGTGGGGTTTGCATTGTATATAAAGGTGTGTAAACCTGTTTAGTAATTTGAATGTTCATGCAAGTGAGAATGCATGTTTAGAACTTATTTGTTGCATTGAAAGTGTCCCTCATTTGAGGGCAATTTCTTTGAAACGGCACTCTTAGGATTGTGCTTCTGTACTGCCCTAAAAAGTTTACAGGCAGCAAACTCCCCCCCCTCTAATGTTATACAAACAAATGAGCGTGTCTGCTTGCACAATCGAATTGTGCTTCGAAACAGGGTAGCTTGTAATACGTGCGATGCAGATCAGTCAATGTTGGTGGACTGGTGCACAGGCCAGCCACATCAGGGCCATAGTACATACAGGTCGTTGTGGTTGTTTACCATGAGGTCGTCTACAATGTAATATAAATCCAGGCCAGAGAGTCCAAAGGCAACAGTAGACAGGGCAAAGCTGGTTTTTCAGAAGCCCTGTGATCTCTGTGAGGTGCAAAACCGTCGTGGGGAGAGAGCAAAGACTTCAAAACACAGAGGACTTTTGGTGCAGGGTTTGAACCTCTATTGCAAAAGCAGCCAGAAAGGCAACGAGACGTGTTATGAAAGCGGTTGTGGATTTTATGTGTATGTTTGCGTGTGTGTATGTGTGTGTGTGTGTGTGTGTGTGTGTGTGTGTGTGTGTGTGTGTGAGATTGATACATGGGAGCTTGCTGGTCAAAGGCATCAAGGTATATGGCTTTCATGTTCAGGTCAGTCAGCCCATTTGGCATTCTAATGGTCAAGCTTGACCCAGATACGTTGCAAATTAAGCCAGGCAAGTCCGTATACAGCAGGATCTGGAGAGAGACCCAAATCTTTACATCCTTCGCGCGCTGTGTCATAGAAGCCTGTGCGCCCGGCATGCGCTATTACACACAATCAAGACGTAAACATTTAAGGTTTTTATGTTTAAATATACATCCTTGTACATCTGCACACAATCAAATGCACACACGTCACTCGTGCGCTCACACACGCAAACACACACGCACACACACACGCACACACACATCACATAAACATGCACACACATGCACACACACACGCGCACACACACACATCACACACACACACATCACACACATGCATACACACGCGCACACGCACACGCACACACATCACACACGCAGGTTGAGCTAACCCCTGAACCAAGCCGCCCTATGGTCCTGCATTGGGGTGCAAATGGCTGGTGCGTGCAGTCTCCCTATTTTATTACCGCACACGTGATTAAGTAGGGGTGCGTGCATCCTCCTTATGCTCTGCACGTGCGCATGGTTTTCGTAGAGGTGCGTGTAGCCTCCTCTTTTTATTTCTGCGCACGGGTGTTTATTATTTTTTGGGAAGGCAGGCACGTGTTTTTGGGGTGGACACCCCTGAGGGACCCCCCCCAAACCCCCCCTTCCAGTGCCCCCACCAGACAAAAAAGGGTACCATTCTGCTCCTTTTTGCATCCATCTGCATACTCGTCAAGACCTGAAACTATAATGCCGCAGAGTTATGGGGCAAAAACTTGGATACGGACGCCCATGCCCACATGACTCACCAGGCACCCACAACTGGCTTGCACAGCCCCACATTGCTTCCATTTCCTCATAATTCCACTGACTATTTCATGCTGGCACAATTCTGGAAGTTTGGAGTGAATTGCTGCTCCATTGGCTTGACTCACCCAGCGGCCTGCACCTGAGCGCGTGTGCCTCTGACTTTTGGACATGTCCACAGACTCCCCCCCCTTAACCCAATTTGCTCAAAAAGGGTGGCAATCGACTGGGCTTGAGCTAAGGATTCTGATAATATATTAAAATTCTGTGGAAGTTGCCCAGAAAAAACTGGAGACCCCCCCCCCAATTAAACTCCACCGGGCCAC
>Ga0307968_1003542_pt1 | contig 12925 bp, 9 predicted proteins | sample OrgLakmetagen650_FD_201834 | JGI IMG/M metagenome (GOLD analysis project Ga0307968, IMG submission 201834) | Saline water microbial communities from Organic Lake, Antarctica - #650 | ecosystem: Environmental > Aquatic > Non-marine Saline and Alkaline > Saline | place: Antarctica: Organic Lake... | reverse complement strand
AGTGCAGTGGAACAAATGTTACACGCAATGGAACGACACAGTGCAGTGGACAATTAGTATACGCAATGGTACGACACAGTGCAGTGGAACAAATAGTACACGCAATGGAACGACACAGTGCAGTGGAACAAATGTTACACGCAATGGAACGACACAGTGCGGTGGAACAAATAGTATACGCAATGGAAACGACACAGTGCAGTGGAACAAATGTTACACGCAATGGAACGACACAATGCAGTGAACAAATAGTATACGCAATGGTACGACACAGTGCAGTGGAACAAATAGTACACGCAATGGAACGACACAGTGCAGTGGAAAAAATGTTACACGCATTGAAACTACACAGTGCAGTGGAAAAATGTTACACGCATTGAAACAACACAGTGCAGTGAACAAATGTTACACGCCATGGAACAACACAGTGCAGTGAACAAATAGTATACGCAATGGAACGACACAGTGCTGTGAAACAAATCGTACACGCAATGGAACGAGGAGGAAGCTGCAAGTTGTGAGCTCAACACGGATGAGTGGTGTCTGTCTAGACTGTGAGCTGGAGTGTTGGGACTGGGACATGTGATGAAAGGGGTGCCACTATAGAATGATGAGGAAAACATGATAAAAACGATGCATGGCAATATGCGCAGAACAATGGGTGCAACATATGTTTCTCTCACAATACTGATTGTCACCTTTCCTTGGAGCCCTCTTACCCTTGGGGTAACAACAAGTGATCTTTGTCTTCATCTCCTTGAATGGTACCTTTCTAATTCTGGAAACCATGTTCTTGCGGCCGAGTTGAGCGGGGGGAAGACAGAGCAGGGCGCGCAAGATATGCGTCCGGTGCAATGAAACGGGTGTAATATTATAATATCATGCAATCACACACACACACACACATACACACACACATACAAACACTCACAGGTGTTTGAAAAGCTGCAGGGTAGTGTGGGCCGCATCAATACAGCTCTGGAGCAACAAGAAAAGAAGCTCACTGGGCGGTAGCCACCAGAGGTCTTTATTAGTTACTGTTCAAGTGATTTTCACTGCCTGCGTGGTTTATCGTCTTGTGTCTTATCCCTGTTCAATTATGTTCGGCCAGCTTGCCCTTAGTCCTGATTGGCAACTGTGGTTGCACAGGCTCCATACTCAGCTGTTCTTACCCGCGTAAGGCCGACCTTTACAGTTTATACACAGTTTAAGCGGTGAATGTATGTGCAGCATAAGACTAGTTTACTGACGTTGCAACGTTTTTGTGTTACCCAAGTATTATCGCCTTACCTTTTGAATGTAGAGCCTACTCAGATTTAGACTATACATGGGGGGACCTTCAGCCAGACTATTCGGCTGATCGGCCTGGGACTGGTCCCTACCAGTCAACAATAAATCCATATGCTCAGACACAAACTAGTTTACAAGGTTGACAAGGTTAACAAGAAAAAGGCCTTCAGTCGATACAAAGTCTAGTTTAGTTTGGATTATGAAGGCCTCCAGCCTGGCATGACGCTCACCTATCATAGGTCCCAACAAAAAATCGATCAAACAGATGTGTTATGTTGATTTGATATTATTGTCAAAAATACGATCGATTAAATGGTTCAACTCTCTTGAAGCTCCTGATTGTAGAGACGAAAAATAGGAACTGCAGAATTCCGGCAAACATTAATATTAACTATGTAAGATTTCTGCACATTTACTGTAACTTACGTCATTTCTTACCTACTGCAGCATACGATTTCAGACGTCTCAGCATTTTCTGCAATTAGACTGGGTCATTAGCTGCCAGGGTCATCAGCATAAAGCATGTGAGTTGCTCTCAAGCCCTCAGTGCCTGTAGCAGCACCCACAAAGCCAGTCCACATCAACTACATCATTCATAAAAAGGGAAAAGAGGAGAGGGGATAAAATATTAACTTGTTTAATACCTCTTAAAGGCACAGTGGAATTACTGGTAGTGGTCGTTTTGGCAGCATCAATCAAAACATACCCGTCTCCATCGTACATTTGTCTGATAAGTTGATAAAATGAGTGGGCATCCTGATGTAATAAAAATGATCCCAAAGGTGAAGTCTGTCATTAGTGTCATACGCTTGTTTAAAATTAATAGAGGCGAAGTGAAGGTGGGAACAACCCTTTGGTTAATCTGTTTGGCAGCATGAACTAAGTGCCTTAAAATAAACATAGGCTGAATTCAGACACAAAAATAAGTTTGTTGTTGCGTTGCAAGAGGAAATCATTAACCACCGGACACTGACTGCAAGGCTTTACTACTGATAATCATCCAAAATTGACTGAATAGGTAAGCAAACGTTCTCCTTGAAGCACAAACGTCTGCGTCTCTACACATCAAAAAGGTATGTGCTTCATCTTGAAATTCTTCACAAGCACAACGGTCACGCAAAAGAGAATTCATGATCTCAAGATGCTGTCTCCGCCTGAGGGTGTGCGCCCTCAGCCTACAACAGCTATTACTTTGCAAGACATGTTGAGACAGAACCAAATGTCAGCAAATGAAGAGGGGCACGCACATTGAGATTTATTGGCACTGTAAAAAGAGATTGATGTGTCGCCAACTTGCTAGTTGTTTCCTGTGGGTTGTATCCCTCGACATCTCTCCACAGTGCACTGTCCGCTATTGCAATCTGTGCCTGAGATCATCAGTGAACTCTTGGATAGCCTGGTCCTGCCTATTGCGCGGTTGCACCTGGCTTCTTGTTTATGCAAATGTCAGGTGCACAATGATTGATGAGTGGGGTGCTGTGGTGTTTATATGCAGTACACTACGTAGTTCACAGGGCAAGCCGCCTCTCAGGTCCCTGGTCTCTTTAGTTCTTCATGCTCTTCCCAGCCCTGATGTAGGCTATGTTTTAGACCCCTAGGATCACACGCAAAGCATAGGTTATGCACCAGTTGCCCTGTGTATGTGCATCGTGACAGCGTGCATTTTTTGCAGCACGCGCAGCATTATGGCAGAGGTGGTCGACGGAGGCCTGAAAAAGGGGTACTTTTGAAATGTTCCCAGGGTATGGGTGCCCCAGCTGGCACCTTCTAAGCATAGCACCCAGATGTAGCTGCTGATAACACCTGAGTTTGAAAGGTGCCAGTAGGGGCACACATCATGTGACATGCCTAATTGCCCGCGGCGTGAACCCCACTTTTCACCACCAATCTGTCATTATATCTCACCACCAACTGACCCGATTTGTGTCATTATTATATCATATTTTTTAAATGAACAGTCTACTTTCGTTAAATGCACTTTTTCCAAGTAAAGAGGAATGTAGCCAGTTTCTATATTTAGTGCCATAAGATTCATCTTGCGTGATTATTGTTTGTAATATGAAGGGGTCTAGAGGTTTACTTCCTGGCTCGTTCTGTGTGTGTTCCCATGGGCAGTTTCTAGGTGCTTCTTCAGGGAGGTAGGTCCCGTGTTTAATGTTGATAGCTTGCCAGGGGTTTTTAGAATACATTTCGAAGATCTGGGCTTGTTGGTGCGCTTAGTGTCAAATTTGCCTGTTTCAGGGTCTTTCACAGCTTGAGACTTGCCCGTGGCTGTGCATTTCCATCTTTAAAGATTTATTTGTGAGCTTTCTTTGGTGCTTTATTTATCAGCTGCTGCTGCTTTTTACGAGTGATATTGTTGTCTTTTTTGTTGTGGCATCCGTATTTGTGATAGCTTGCCTGGTTTACGTGTATATGTCATCTAGTTGTTTTTTGAGGGTCTGATCAGGCACGATGTGCTTTATACTTTGAATTGCCTTCAGGAGCGCTGGGTTGGCGCTATTGTGTTGTAAGATTTCTTCAGTGGTGTCCTGGACATTCATGAGGGGGAGGACAGGAGGTTTTGAATCTGCTTGATCCGGTGAAGTTTTTTGCTTCGCATATTTCTTTTGTTCTTTTCTGGTCGTGGGCTATAGTGCGGATTTGGGGGGAGTGACCTAACAGTTTGAGTGAGTTCTTCTTTTTGTTGTTGGTCATAAGTGGTATTTTTTGATGTGCTAAGCAGGTTTCGAGGGCTACCTTGTGTACTGAATAAGATTTGTCATTAATATAGCCAAAATCTCAACTTGCTCTTTTGCAGGTTTTCACTCAAGTGTTGCACCTAGCAGTGTTCTGGCAACTTTGTTTTGCAGTTTGTTAAGAAACGCAAGGGCTTGCGTGTGGGCGGGAGTGAGTACAAGCAGGGTTTCCTCAAGTTCTTGTATGCCATATATATATACCGGTAATGCCACGGGAGGGGTCAGAAAGGGCATGTGTGAAATTTAATTGGTCTGAAGCGCTGACAGGGCAAGGAAGGGTGGCTTGTTTGGCAGCTTTTTTTGCTTGGGCATTCACAATGTGAGGGATCCGCAGGTTTAGAGTGCAAGTGGGTACTATGGCCAGGAGTGGTACGTGGTCGCTCCGGTAGCCTAGATCACAAGTGTAATTTGGTTCGCACGTATTTGCGAGGGCTGTTGGCAAGAGGATATCATCAATACGGCTAAATGAGTAAGTAATGTATCCTACACTGTCCTTTATCGTGGGCCGTGAGAAGGTCCAGGGTCTTTGTTCAGGTGGGTTTGTGTCAACAGGCAAGTGGTGGGGTAGTGGGGATAGGTTGTGGTCCTTAATGAAGTCTTGGTACATTTTGTCTGCAATATATTTGTTTGTACTTGTTCGGTCGTAGGCGATTCTTGCATCCAGTCTGCATTCAATTAGAAGTGTTTGTTTATCATGGCAATAACTCCTTAGAGTGTGCAGAACTCCCTTGCACACTTGTATTAATGTAATAGTCAGTAAATTATTGCTCAGTAATGAAGGGTGGTGGATTCTTCAGAGTGGCAGGGGGCAAATGGGGTAGACGATTGGTGCACCTCAGTAACACTGCCAGCCGTCTGCAGATCCACTTTACCCAGGCAACACCGAACCATACATCTCAGCCTACTTCAGCGCGACATCATTGAGAAGAAGTACATGAGGACACAAGACCTGAGAAACAACAGAGCACCGCGCAGGAACAGCACAAAAGCCTCTGCATAGACGGTGCTGCTTGCTTGCATTTCGGCGGTACGACAGAGCCAGGCCCCAACTTACAAAGGTACTCCCCTTTGCTAAAATGTCTGAGCTGGCTGTTTGTCATGGTGCCCTTGCTTGCTGTGAGTTGCACCTCTAGGGTGAAAAACACTGTGGTGTTTGTTGGCTAGCCTGCTATTAAGTTTGGGAGTGTGGACTGAGATGGTTGAGTTTCTATGTATATGCAGCAACCAGCTAGGCCAGGATGGGGCTCAAACAATCTAACAATATGAGGTAAAAATTTATTACTTCCAACACTTTTCTGTGCTTATCTTAGAATGTACACGTACATGCTGGTGCACTATTGTAAGTCTCAGCTTCCAATTTGTTTGCATGAACAATCATGGGTCTCTAATTTTGCAACTCCCTCCTCCTTAAGTTATACATTCTGGTGTTCAGTTAGCACGCCTGAATTGCTTGTTGTGGCTGTCCATCGGGCTCTATTTATTGTCTAAAGATTTTGCCTTTCATCATTCATTCTTCACCTCTTACTTATCACTTTCCTTGGAGAATAAAATTGCACTGACCGAGACCAATGCTTACTTTTTACAACCTTATGATTACTTTACATACGCTGGCTGATCCAGCAATGCCTATCAGCCCAACATATGTAATTGCCGGTTACCCCCTTTGTAAACCCTTTGTAAATCCTTTGCTAAGGCCTCTGCACCATCCTTCAAAAATCCTCAGTTACCCTACACACCTTCCTTTTGGGAGTGGGTGGCACCATCCACAACAATCACGCAGTGAATTTTTTTAAGGAGCTGGGTCTTGATTCTCAGAGAGCGAGTTACAAAACTTGCTTTCAAGCTTTTACATTCTGTCAACTACGCTGCCAGACCTTACCAGAACTACTATCAACTATGATCAGGATCCAGCCTGCAACCCTCCTGATCCCTTTAATGTTTTTTCTTTTTCTTTTCGGTACCTGTTACCGAATCGGTTGCTTTTCCTTATTTAGTGTGGGGAGCAGTTTGACGGCACAATATTTTTTTTCTTACTTCTTTTCTGTCAAAAGAGCTGGACCAAAAACGTGGATCAATTTGCAAAAAAACTGAATGTCTCACAGGAGCATCAAGCATATACACGCTTAGAAAGGACTGTCAAAGCAAAAAGAAGAATAAACTATGCAGGCATTGAGAAACTGCACTAGTTAAGGAGAAGGATCCACTTTGGTACTGGGTACCTCTGGTTAAAGCAGTAACCGTCTAGCGCTGACAATAAAGATCCTCAGCTCATGCTTGCAGAATCAAGAACTAAGTGAATTAAGGATTGCAGCAAAAAGGGAAGGAAAAAACCACCCTGAAGGTTGTACAGCAGCAAACACAAACGCGGATATAGCAATGAAGCAGGTAAGGCTGCTGTTATTCAAGGTTTGGGTCTGGTTTGGACCCTCGGCGTGACATTGTTGAAAAGGGGACTCTCCAGCAACCTCTGAGGTGCACAAGGATTTTTGGTTGTAGAGCCTTTAGCTGCAACCCACGACAACAAAGAGACTCTCCAAGAGCGCCGTTTCACATAAAAAGCTTAGAGGCAAATGGCGAAAAATTCTCAGCCCCGTAGAACCACACTATCACAACAGGCAAATGGCGAGCGTTAATCACAAGAAAAGCTTTCGAGCACTGACCAGTCCTAGCTAAAGACATCTGTAATTAGGTAGGTAGGTAGGCACTGGTCAGCATGAGCAGAGCTGTATTTATGTCAACCTTTAGGTGCTTCAACGGGCACACAACGGCAGCAGCATTATCCAATGGCCCTCTGCCATTTGTTGACACAAGCATGTATACAAGATACTACTACTGCTACAACAGTAGTGTGAAGGCAAATGGCAAAAATGAGCAAATAGCTTATCATAGCATGACTGCCACTAATCACAGCTTTTTTGGTGGAGCATTTGGCCATATTTAAGGCTCAAAGCTAGCATCTCTTCAAAGCCAAGTTGCCGCCTACCTGGCTTGTAGGGACACACTGGCACAGACTGAAGCATAAGTCAAGGTTCGGCCTGCCTAAAGTAATGAAGCCCACACATTCCAGCCAGTTGGGCGTGACATGCATGCTATATGCATCACACCATATGCATCGCACGATTACGCTAGAACAGAGGCAGCATGCACAGGCAGGGGCCTAATAAGTAAGAGCACATAAGTAATAAGCGAGCTACTTTTTCCAGTCTGCATCTATTCACCTTGGTTCCCTGCTCTGCAAGAACTTTGCACTTTTTATATTTTATGGGTAGGTTCTCTTGCTCAGTCGGCAATTATTTATCAATCTACTCACGAGCAAGTACAGCGCAAGCGCTCGCTGCCTCAAGGGCAGCCTTACCCTGAGGGACTCCAAACAAAGTATTATAATACAAGGCTCGTGAGTGCCATCCTCTTTGACACAGCAGCACACCCCCTCAGAATAATAGAATAAATCCTAACGTGCAAGACGTGTTAGTACCATCATCTGTGGGACAACAGCACACTGCCTTTTGAGGTCCTCCAGATCAGAGGCTTCGACCTCATCCCACCCACACCGCACAGGGCCTCCAATCGTGATGCTCTGATCTGATGACGCCATCTCTTCAAGCCTGTTGGTGCAGGCTCATCTGCAGAAAGATAAGCCAGTAGGCAGCGTTTGATCAAGCCTAAACAGGAAACTAAGCGTAGAGCTTGTTGGTGCAGGCTCATCTGCGGACGACAAGCTAGCAGGCAGCGTTTGATCAAGCCTAATTAGGAAACAAAGCACAAAGCTTGTTGGTGCTGGCTCATCTGCAGAACGATAAGCCAGCAGGCAGCGTTTGATCAAGCCTAAATAGGAAACCAAGTGTAATGCTTGCTGGTGCAGGCTCATCTGCGGATGGAACGATAAGCCAGCAGGCAGCGTTTGATCAAGAGCCTAAACAGGAAACTAAGCGCAAAGCTTGTTGGTGCAGGCTCATCTGCAGAACGATAAGCCAGCAGGCAGCGTTTGATCAAGCCTAAATAGGAAACTAAGTGTAAAGCTTGTTGGTGCAGGCTCAACTGCGGACGACAAGCTAGCAGGCAGCGATTGATCAAGCCTAAATAGGAAACTAAGTGTAAAGCTTGCTGGTGCAGGCTCATCTGCAGAACGACTAGCAGGTAGCGTTTGATCAAGCCTATTTAGGAAACTAAGCGCAAAGCTTGTTGGTGCAGGCTCATCTGCAGAACGATAAAGCCAGCAGGCAGCGTTTGATCAAGCCTAAACAGGAAACTAAGTGTAAAGCTTGCTGGTGCAGGCTCATCTGCAGAACGATAAGCCAGCAGGCAGCGTTTGATCAAGACATAATAGGAAACTAAGTGTAATGTTTGTTGGTGCAGGCTCATCTGCAGATAGAACGATAAGCCAGCAGGCAGAGTTTGATCAAGAGCCTAAACAGGAAACTAAGTGTAATGCTTGCTGGTGCAGGCTCATCTGCAGATAGAACAATAAGCCAGCAGGCAGCGTTTGATCAAGAGCCTAAACAGGGAAAAAAAGCTGCATAACGAATGCACGTGGTTTGTTATTCCATTTTCCATGCTCATGCAAACAGAGGAACACACAACACCTAACGTCAGCATCGCGTGAAGGGGTGGCCCCGTCTGATGGATGCAGATATTGGATGCAGCAGCAGCCTGCAACAGCCATCTAAAATTTGTGCTCACACCCATGACCTATTACTGTAACTGCTCTTTCATTTCATGCTCACACTCATTACCTGCTGCTGCTGAAGTGCGGAGCCATGCCCACAGCTGTCACCCTGGCCCACCAAATGTCCGGCAGCAACACCATTTCGGGGCGAGGTCTGAATCATAGGGAGCGGAGCGGCTCCAAAAGAAACTTGTGGGCCAGACCTTGCCATGGTCAAACCATGTGGTGGGTGCTGTGTGGGAATGGCACAAGCCACTGCTCCAGGTTGCCCAAGTGGCGTGGTCAAAGCAGGGACAGTGAAGGACTTAGGGCTGGGACTGGGAAGCGCACATCCTGTGTCCATCGGCTGTTGCATCGCCCTCGCCGCAGCGTTGCAGGCAGCCACTTCCTGTGTGTGTGTGTGTGTGTGTGTGTGAGAGAGAGAGAGAGAGAGAGAGAGAGAGAGAGAGAGAGACGTAGAGTGCAGACTATTTGTCGTTGAAGATCAGGTGGACGAATTAGTGTGCTATGCACCATACATACAATCTGTGTCCACTTGCCCTCACTGCAGCGTTTCTGGCAGCAAATTTCTCAAGATGCAGGATGTAGGTACTACCAACTAGGTAGGTCAATGCTCCAGATCACGTGGGCAGCCCAACACATTACGCATCATCCTTGTGACTTTTGGCAGCGTTGTTGACAGCCAGCGCCAAAAATTATTTGTATTAGGGTGCAGCCAAACTGTTGTATAACATCATGTGAGCGACTTGCATCCTTGTCGTACGTAACTAGGGTTGGCCAGAACCATATACCTATATACGTTGTATTCATACGGTGTTTTTGGCAGGGATATCACCAGATATGCGGTCATATAGATGCGGTCATATACAGTGGCCAACCCTGTACGCAACGTGCTACACACCATATGTAAACTGTACTCTTATCAAAGGTGCAAGTTCATGACTTCTTATACTCGACAATTCAGAAATGCCGTCAAGCTTGCTATGCAATTATGCATCGGGGGCAGCAGAAGAGATAAATGCACATTTGTGCGAGTTAACTAGATCTATTCCTTCTAGGCGGTGGAGAAAGTGGGTTCCTTGATACCTTCGAGGGTAGGAATAATTGTGTAAGCAAATCACGACGGCGGGTATTTGTCGTCGCACAAACCTTGTAATCACGCACCAAAAGCAGAAGTATATACAGTACTAGCTTGCCCTGATGGACTTATGACTGAGTGTGAAGTATATGTTAACCATGTACAAAGTCACACATTCGGTAGAAGAGCAACAAAAAAGCCTGTAGTGATCTGCAGACATTTTTGCCCAAAAGATAACATGTAGATGCAATCAGAGTTTTGGTAATGAGCTCAAGCTAGTTTAAGGCTCATGCTTGGAGCCAATTTCAACGCACGGCTTCAACGCAATCCCCTTTGTCCCTCTCCTTTTGTGGCGGAGGAGTTTCATGGTACTCACCTACCTAAGTGGCTCCTTTCCCTTTAATATCCAAATGGAGTTGATTCCACGATCTGCCTTGTTCTTTTGTCGTTTCTCTTACAAAGGATGCCTGTGCTGCAGCAGCACAGAGCTGAATTGTGGATTTCTGCACTCATCAAGATCAACGTTAAAGTTTTTTACCGCCTGCAGTAGCACGGGGCTGAATGATGGTGTCTGCACTCATCAAGGTCAGCATTCAAGCTTTTCACCGCTTAACCTCCATTCCATGTCCCCTCCGCATACTCTTTCTTATTAATTTTCTTTTTTACGTCTTACCTGTGCTGCAGCGGCGGAGGACTGGGGGGTGTCAGCACTCAAGCTCTTCACCCCTTTAACTCCAATCCACGCCCCTCCTCCAGCACTGACAGCACCTGTGCACGTTCATCAGAAGTTTATGTCAGTATTTTTTAGACTTGTGCACACACACATCAATGTGGTTGCATGTTGCATGTTTAATAGCATGGGTACAAGCCCTTCTTACATGGGATTTGTACGTGTGTGAATGCGTTTGTGTGCGTGCATGCGTGCGTATGTTTGTTTCTACATGTGGTTTTAATTGTCTGTGTGTCTTTGTGTAAATGTTTGCATACACCTAAAGAAGCGTGCGACCAAGTCATCGCAGTATTTGCAGCCTCTACGGCAGAAGTTTGTTCAAAATACCTAGAGTTGGCCGGAACTGTATATATGCACCGTATATGACCGTATATTTGGTGATTTCCGTGCCAAAAATACCGTATATACACCGTATATATATATTTCTGGCCAACCCTAAAAATACCGCACCTGCTCCAGCAGCGGTTGCACCAGGGCCGACAGGCAGGGCAAGGCCTTTTGCACCGTACATAGGGAAGGGGGGGGCCTCATCCTTCGGCACTGACTTGGTGGGGGATGTGAGGGCCTTGGTGTTTGTGCTGCCGTTGACACCCAGCGTGGTATAGGCCTGCTTAAGCTGATTGCCCAAGGAGTGTGCGGCTTCGAGCTTGCTGGGAGACTTTTGAGGGAGGGGGAGGCCAGGAAGGAGAGGTTGCTGCGTGTGCAGATAGCGTGTGCTGGTTTGTTGCGAAAGGTAAACCCCGAGTTAGGTTGATATGTGTGTGTGTGTATGTGTGTATGTTTATGATGTGCGTGCGTGTGCATGTATGTACGAACGTGTACAAATTGATATATACTAGTGTTGTCGAGGAAGACGAGGTGCCTGCAGCACTGAAAGCACTACCCGTGATAAAGAGAGAGGAGTAGCATCCTTGGCACCATTCCTGTTTATTTAAAGATCGTCACAAAGCATGCAATTAAGTGTATGACCATTGTTTTGTGCAACTTCACCAGGTGGTCAAAGAAAAGGAGAACTATGCAGCAGTGAAAAAGCACTCACCACATCAATCAAGGACAAGGAACCACTTTGGTACCGGGTAATGAAGGAGAAAAAGAAAGAAAGAAAGAAAAAAAGAACTACGCAGGCAGTGAAGAAGCACTCCCCTCATTAATTACGGACAATGAACCACTCCGGTACTGGGTACCATAAAACTCCTCCACCAACACCGGTCGTCTTGTCTAGATTAAACGCACCTGCTGAAAAGCAACAGAAACATGTGCTTTTGGGCTTCGGACATTTAAAGGATTATTGGGCCCTGAAGACACTGGCTGGAGGCGTGGAGGCTGAAGCCCCTCCTGCCTGTGCTCACCGCCGTTTGGTGCCTGCAATATAGGTGAAAAAGCACGTCTAGGTTGATGTTGAGCACTTTGACTCACGCATTGTGTTTTGTGGACGAGCATTTCAAGGTTACTGCAGGGCAATGGAAGGAATGGGCAGTGCCACAGGGGGCTTCTTAATGATGAGGTGTGGAAGAGAAAGTATTGGAGCTACCTCGTTTGTGTGAGATATAGGGTGCGTGGTATGAGTCATCACTGAAGAGGTGTGGAAGAGATGAAGTGTTTAAGTTGCCTCATTTGTGTGAGATCTGGACATGACTTTGTTCTTGGTACTGGTGGGGCTTTGGATTGTGTGAGCGGTAGAAGGGGGTATCCCCAAATGCGCGCTAATCTAGATCAGCAAAGGCCTTGGTGTGTGTAATATTTACTTCAGATGCCTCACACTCTCCTTTCTTTGGTGGTGGTAGGACTTGTGACTAACACGGAAACATTGATGGTAAAGTACGCTTCTGAACGATTGGGAATTATATCCAGAGCAATAAAGGCAATCAGGTCGGAGCTTGCTCATTACCAATCAGATCAGAGCTTGATCATCATATCCAGATTAGGTCGGAGCTTGATCATTCAGGTCGGAGATTGATCATTATATCCAGATTAATACAAGCAATCAGATCGTAGCTTGAGCAGCTCAAAGAACCAGAAATGAGCAGGCTGCAGACCGAGCAGAAGTCCCATCTGTTGTAAATAGTCGTCCTCTCAACTTCCATTTGCATGCACCTGCTTTAATGCTAGACCCTGCTGACACAGAGACCCAAATTTTACGGCACCGCCACACCTTGCTAAGAAGTCCCTGCTTCTGCAGAAGTGGCTGGGTGATCTGCCTGGAAGCTGTGGATGACAGAGGCATGCTGTTACGGCGGATGATGCAGGACTTATCGATAGTGCCTCGCATTATGCAGTGGCATCGAATGAGGGGTAGCTCCAGTAGCTGCTTGATGGTGCAGCGCTTTGACGGGTCACGAACCTGCACATATGTATGTGTGTGGATTGCGTGTGTGTTTGTGTGTGTGTGTGTGTGTGTGTGTGTGTGTGTGTGAGAGACAGAG
>Ga0307968_1003540_pt1 | contig 12931 bp, 17 predicted proteins | sample OrgLakmetagen650_FD_201834 | JGI IMG/M metagenome (GOLD analysis project Ga0307968, IMG submission 201834) | Saline water microbial communities from Organic Lake, Antarctica - #650 | ecosystem: Environmental > Aquatic > Non-marine Saline and Alkaline > Saline | place: Antarctica: Organic Lake... | reverse complement strand
GAAGGGCGGCAAGGGAGAGGGAAAGATCAAAGCCAGGTAAGGACCAAGCGCACCCAGCCTGGGAAGGGCGGCAAGGGAGAGGGAAAGATCAAAGCCAGGTAAGGACCAAGCGCACCCAGCCTGGGAAAAGCGGCAAGGGAGAGGGAAAGGTCAAAGCAAGGTAGCAGGAACGACTGATGTATGGCATGCGACATAAAGCAAGTGATCGTTCATAACATGTGTTTTTAGGGGCTCTGCGCGAAGGCAACTGGCGAGGCCCGTGCTTTTTGCAGGCCTTCGCTGGCGAGCTGCATACTGATAAAGATGCTTCAACAGCCGGCAAAATCGTTTTTATTATCGTGCATAGTATGAAGTTAAAATGACGGCGGCAGGTGGTGTCTGGCAAGTGCGCTCGCGTCTGAGCGGCAGCTTGAGGCCCTTCTTTGCTCTCTGGTTCGTTTAGCGAATAGTCGAGGTGCCAAACGCATTGCTCGTTACTCAGTCTGTCAGTACCATTTCTTGCTGACACCTGTCTTGCTGGCACCTAGAGGTTTGCAAGGACAAAAAAGGCCGAGGTTAGCCTGGGTGCCTCTTCAGTGTTTGGCTGTTTCCAAGGACCAATAAGGTTGAGGCTCGCCTGGTCGCCTCTTAGGTGCTTTGCTCAACACTCATCGCTCATTGCTCAACCGTTCTCTTTTTTCTGGTCTCGTAGGTACCTGGAAGCTTCCAAGGATAAAAAAACCGCAGCCAGCATCGCGCAGGATTTTGAGGCTCGGACCGCGCTGCGCAACTTTGCACGCGCACAGCGTATGGCGGAGATCTTGCAGGTCAAGCTGGCAAGAAACCAGGTGCGGACTTGACTTTGCGAGCATTGCGAATAGGAAAGTGAACACAAAACGCAATGCGCGTGCGCAGCGTGTGGTGGAGCTTCTGCAGGTCAAGATGGCAAGGAGTTAGGTGCGGACTTGATCTTGAGAGTAGGAAAGTGAACACAAAGCGCAATGCGCGTGCGCAACGCATGGCAAAGGGCCAATTTGGTTAGAAAGTAGCTTGCCTTAGATTCGTCAAGGGTGGACAGGATGATGAGCAGTGGAGGAAGCTTGATGCATGACTGGAGTCGTGGTACTCCGATCTGGCAAAAAAGTGGAGTTAAGCTGAAGAAAAGGAAGCAGATGGTGCAAGGGTGTTGCGCTTGCACGACGCACGACGGGGACTTTGCCAATCCAGATGCTGGGTAAGGGCTGTTAGTGCATCATGGCAGTACGCTTTAAAGGAAAAGCAGGCCGTGCTTGCGCAAGGCAGCTGTCTCTCTAGGTCAAAGCCTGTAGGGTTTTCTCTGTTGGTGGTGTCAGGGTTTCTCTGTTGGGTTATTCTGCTGGTGGTGTCAGGTCTCAATCTGCTGCTTAGTCAAAATGGAGGACTTCTTCAGGTTCAGCACTTTCAGAGGAAAGAAATGAAGGAGCTTGGCAAAGAATTGGCTGGCACTTCCTGTGCAACGAACTTGTAAGCACATCACAATTATGATGAACCCTGACCTGCCGCAGTTCGTAGCCTTGCATGCCCATTGAGTGTTTCAAACGATCGGCTGGCCTCAGCTGTAGCATGCACAATGAGGACTTCAAACAATAGGCCAAAGTAAAGCTCTAAGTGCACGTCTATCCTGTTTCATCCAGGTCCAAGGTAAACTTGGGACCCGGGTGTCAGGATTATCATTCTAAGGAAAGTGCTTGTCATCTTAGCAAAATGAAGACATAATGTTTGAATATACCATACCTTACCAAAGCAGCTCAACAGAAATGCTTGAGAATGTTGTTGCGGGAGTTTAGTGAGAAGAAGCGGGAAAAGGCGCCGCTTGTTGCTTGCCATAGTTTGGGCAGCTTCGTTTATGTCATAACTTATGCAAATACCTTCTACCGTCACATCGCAGGAATTTGACGGAGTTTGGGCAGCTTCGTTTATGTCATAACTTACGCAAATACCTTCTATCGTCACATCGCAGGAATTTGACGGAGTTTGGGCAGCTTCGTTGATGTCATAACTTATGCAAATACCTTCTATCGCCACATCACAGGAGTTTGACGAGAAGAAGAAAGAGATGAGGGAAAAGGAGCAAGCACGCGTGCGTGCCATACAGGAGCGCCACCGAGCAAAGTTTTCTGGAGGGGTGCGTTGTTTTAGCCTCTGTTTAGTTCACGTTGTGTCTCATCGATGTGTATGCCAGCAGCTTATCTGGAGCGCCAGAAAGCACAGTTTTAAGGATTTTCATCCCATCATTACAAGTGCCATCAGCCACACAGGAGCGCCTCAGAGCAAAATGTTTGAATGACTTGCGCTGCTCTATCTCTGTTTCAGCCCAGGATCACGATATCATCGTAGCATATGCTAAGGTATTGCCTTACTCACCCACTCTTCTGTTCCTCTTTTTTGTTGACCTGCTTCTCAACACCATTTGCCACGTGCCTTGCTCTTTTCATTCTTTTTTTCATTTCACGTCCGTGTTATTATTAGATCATTACCGTTACCCTGTTTTGAGGGATACTGCAGGCAATTCGTTAAGATCTCCATACACAGAAACAAGCTGACATAACATGCATACAAGTTGCCCCCCCCCCTCCTTCCCTCACCCACAATCTTGCTCTTATAAACAAGCGCAGGACGTACATGGTGCAATGATGGATCCTGCCACTCGAAGAGCCTTAATCACGCAAAGTGTTCAAGTAAGTACGTGGAGCACATCTGATGCCAGCTAATTGTGTTTGTAGTGGTGGTGTTTGCGTGTGTATATATGTGTGTGTGTTTTGTGTGTGTGTTGAAAGCTATAAAAACAGAGCTCTTCCCAAGAAGCCAAAAGTTAGATGATTGCTGCCGAATTTGCTGGAGCCCAGTCAGCCGAGAGCATCCAGAAAGAGAAGAAAACTATGATGATATGCCGCAATGTGATACTTGCCAACGCACTTACCATTGGAAATGTCTGACTGACCTGAATGCCTGCTCGCATACTGCAAGGCAATCCGCGGAAATGAGTGAAGACTGGCACTGCCCAGCCTGTACTGACCTAACTCAGGTGGAAAAGGATACCAGAAAGTCATTTCCAGTTAACGTAATGGTAAACGTGCTCTGGCAACCCACATGGGAAGCGGCAGAACTGCTCTTAGCTAACCCCGAGTTTTAAACCTACGTAGATAGCTATGAAAATGCCGACACGAGCACTCAGCCAAGTGCCCAACCAGAAGACCAAGAAATCGACAATCTTACAAAGCAAGGCTATGATGGTTGTACCCAGCACTTTGTTAATATATGGGACTCGTTGCAAGGCCAAACCAACAGAGACAAGGCGTTCTTTATCACGGACACTGTCACTCCCCAAGACATCCAACCCACTTGGAAGTGTGAGATCTGGGTACGGGATGTGGATCTCCTCAAGCCAGAGCCTCATAGAGACTCAGAGGGTGAATTAAAAATCCCCGAACACATAACTTGTCAAGCAGCCTGTGTAGATGACATTCACGGCAAGTGCACAGGGATGCTTTCCTTGGAACGTCTGGACATACTGCTACATGCCTACAATCAAACAAAATGGATTGGCCTACACGATGCTACACAACCGCCTGTACTAGACGCAGCAACTAAAATTGCAGGTCTACTACACAGGTATAAACTCCAAATGAGTTCACTAAGCAACGTTAGTAAAAGGCTAAGTTAGTTTAGTTTAGTTTGGATTACAAAGGCATTCGACCTGGAATGGCTGCTCAACCTATAAAAGGCTAAGGAATCCATCGCGTACTGCACCCCGAGGCACATTACGACTTACCTCCGAAAATGGGCATTAGTTACCAAACAAATGTTTGCCAGCCCCCTTGTTTTTGACCCTAGCTACTGAGCCTACTGGAGTGAAAACACCATAGACACAGTAATTGGAGCAAGCACTAATGCCCTTGACACGAATTTACAGGCTTCTCCTTCTGTCACCCAAACTATTGCGACTGCCTCCTGCATGCAACTTGTGGGACATGTGCTTCAATCAGCAAGCTGCACACAAGAAGCTACAGCAACATTCCTACTCCTCCCTGATTGTCTTGTTTGGAGTAAGAACGGGTGCATTAGGTTAGGGTTTAGGACTACCCTGAGCATGCATGCATTCTAGCCAAGTTCTCTACAGATAGCATGCTCCTAAACCATACAGAAGCTTGGTTAGACGCTCCACCCCAGCCTCAGCACAACAAGAATAAAATGCAGCTAATTGTCGTCTGGAACAATCAAGGGCAACAAGCCCTGAATGAATCCAACCCCGCTTGGCTCAACAATCTCAAGCAGACAATCCCTGAAGCAACGCGGACTTTTAGTAATACTGTCCACATGCTTGACACTGCTTGTGTGAAATGCAAGAACAAACAGAAAAAAAGGTTCCAACTCCTACACCCAGATATTTATATTGCTGCTGACATCAGCCAGTGGCAAATGCTTCATAATACAAACGTCAACTAATACATGAGCCCGCATATTCCCAAAGTACGAAATTGGAAATCAGTCAAATACACCGATGGTAGCGCAATGCAAGATCCGACCAGCAAACAGCAATTCTTAGGCGCTGGCGTCTTCACACCCACCTAAGGCACTGGTTTTAGTGATACCATCACTATCGACCCAGGGGGCAACGGCCCCACGCTCACCATCAATAGAGCCAATCTTGCAGCTGTGCCAGTAGCGGCACAGAAAGACAATACTGAAATTGCTACAGACAGTGCCTCATCCCTCTTTCAGATTTGGAAACAGCTATTGAACCCAATGGCTGTACTCCACCATTTGCACAGGGAACTACTCAAGGGCATTGTATATCTAATCCAATCCTCACCTTCTACCATCACTTTCTACAAGGTGAAATCCCACTCTGGTATTATTGGCAATGAAGATGCAGACCACCTAGCACACAAAGCAGCAGTCAATCAAAATTCTGACGTTTTCCTCCCGCCAGCTATTGACCCCTTGTACGACCTGTTCTGGCTAAGCGTGCCTAACAAAGATGACTCCCATGCAGAAGAGCTTCGAGTTTTGACTAACCTACAGGACAAGGTAAAACATCATATGCACGTCCATCATTACCATGGTGAAGCTATCACAGAAACATTGCTCTACAAGCTTTGGCAAAAATTGCGTAACACGCCTGAGCGCGCAGCACAGCCCGACTTTCACACACAGCAACCTAATGCAAAGCCCCTTGCTCATGCCCAATTCAGTTACAAATTTTGGTCCAAGCCAGATGTGACTTTTTAGGAACAAGAACAAATTTGTAAACATAGGACGGATGCAATACACACAGACAAACACACCAAAAGGTGTAGCCACATGACAGGTCCTGCCACCTGCCCCTTGTGCGGAGGATCAGACAGTGCTCCACACATGCTTCTTAGGTGCAACAACCATATTATGAAGAGAATGCACATAAACCGACACCACAACGCAGTTAGCCGTTATGGGGAAGAGATCAGCAAAGGCAAGCTGGGCTCAGCAGTCGTTACCATGAATGCTTGTAACAGTGAAAAGCTATCTGACCTTAACATTGAACTTCCCGATGACATTGAAAGAAACATTTCCGACTGGGTTTTCCCAACACAACAAAACCTACCGACTAGGCATCAAAGCCGTCCAGATGGCGTGTTAATCATGCCCATTGAAGGGAGAGGCAGGATTTTGGACCCCAAACAGATCCCCTTAAGGGGCAGAGACATACACCTTAAAGAATTTAGATCCTGCTCAGACATAAACCCATAATAGACATTAGTTTAGTTTGGATCACAAAGGCCTCCAGCCTGGCATGGCTGCTCAACCAATAGGTCCCAACAAATAAGTCAATCAAAAAGATCGACAGCTGCACTAATAAATTTGTAAAGAGTTATGTTGAAAAACAAAACCTTTGATATCACCTTCAGAAATCCCCGTAATAGACATTAGATGAAGCGCACAACCAACATCTACCGCTTAAATTAGGGGATCTGATGGGTTACTGGTAGATCGGCTGGCTTCAGGAGGGCTAGGCGTAGAGGCCGGATTGCATGGCTGACAACCGGCCGGATCCTCATTGGTCTCTGTTGTTTCTCTCTTTTTCGATGTTTGGTGGGGCTCTGGCTAGTGTGAGCACTAGATGAGAGCCTTTCTTTGATGCATGCTGGTGTTTTCCAGCGTAGACTTTTCCTTTTTAGGTGTGTCTGCGCACGTGGCTGTATGTATGGCTGTGCGTGCGTGCGTGTCTGCGTATGTGTGAATTTGTGTGTCCTGCTGCGCAGTAATGCTCAACTGGAGCAATCATTTTTGTGGCTTTTAAATACTTCAGTAGGCAACTTCTCTTTGTGGCTCTAGTTTGTACGCATAAGCTCAACTCTGGCCGCACTCTTACTCAACCAAACCTGCGCAACATGAAGTGCGCCCAACTAATTTCTGCTCACACACATGCACACGCAGGAGCTCAACTCTGGCCGCACTCTCACTCAGCCAAACCTGCGCGACATGAAGTGCGCCCAAATAATTTCTGCTCACACACATGCACACGCAGGAGCTCAACTCCGGCCGCACTCTCACTCAGCCAAACCTGCGCGACATGAAGTGCGCCCAGTCGTTTGCAGCGCGCGCAAACCCCCATTCCCATGTGTTGGACCTGATGCAGCACTTCAGTGCAATCCACATGTGAGGCTGCGTGTGTATGGACGTTTGTGTGTGTTTGTGTGTTTGTGAGTGTATTTGTTTGTTTGCTTGTGAGTTTGTGTGTGTATGTTCTTGCGCGGCAGCGCTGTGGTTGGTATGATCCCTGTGCGTTTGGGCAGCATTTCAGTGCAATCCGCTTGCAAGACTGTGTGCGTATATGTAGTAAGATAGTGCCATAATTGTGCGGCTCATTTGATGGGCTTCAGCCAGCACTTAGATCAGTGCAATCCACCTGCGAGGCTGTGTGTGGCCATGTGTGTGTGTTTATGTGTTTGTAGAGAAGGTAAGGCAACTTGTGCTGAAAATAGAAAGGAGTGTGTTAGAACGTAGCAAGTGTGTCAGAATAAGTTACGTGTGACAGCGCTGTTTGCTTGGTGCGATCTGTGTGTTGGGCTTCATGAAGCGCATGGTGGAGCCTCTTGTAAACGAGTTGCCAAATGTACACACACACACACGCACGCGTGTACACACACACAAACTCTTACATGTACACACACAGACAGAGCACACAGCGAGAGACATTAAAACTTGCAGACCTCCTCTGTCCTTCAGCTGCTCTTTGCCGTGCTCTACTCACGCACTTTGAAAGCTCAACCCAGGCATAAAGTTGACACAATAAACCCTGCGCACTTGAGTCACACAACCCAGGCACATGAGTCACAAAACACAACACAGCAAGGAGACTTGCCACAATTAAACAAGCATCTCCCCCTCACCCACCCATCCACCCACATACACACACAGGTACCATACGAAGCTGATCATAGCGCAAGGATTTTTGCCATATTGTCATATGCATGCACATGCACAAACATACATGCACATGCATGAACATACATGCACATGCACGAACATACATGCACACTTTTAGACACACACATACACACGCAGATACACACACCATCACACACAAACATACGCATGCACGCACGCACGCAGGTACCGTAAGAAGCTGATCATCGCGCGCAAAAGGGGGATGGCCCCCCCTCCTTTGCCTGAAGGTGCTGATGAAGACATGATCCAGATGTTTGAGGAGGTCATGGCAAGCCTCACGCAAAAGGTGGGCTGCATGCTGCATTCTTACTTTCTGGGGGGAAGGCTGATGCAGACATGATCCAGATGTTTGAGGAGGTCATGGCAAGCCTCACGCAAAAGGTGGGCTGCATGCTGCATTCTTACTTTTTGGGGGGAAGGCTGATACAGACATGATCCAGATGTTTGAGGAGGTCATGGCAAACCTCACGTAAAAGGTGGGCTGCATGCTGCATTCTTACTTTTTGGGGGGGAGGCTGATGCAGACATGATCCAGACGCTTGAGGAGGTCATGGCAAGCCTCACCAATAATGAGGGACGAATTGTTTAGCCTGACTGTGCGCGATGCTGTTGGTCTAAGGGCATTTGACACAGGCATGCACATTTACATAACGTGACATAACAAAGCAACATGCGTCCCCACACCCCTTTTCACGATGTTAGAAGGGGGAATTGTAATATCTCGCATCCTTAGACTTAGAGTTTGATAATGAATCAGGAGAAAATTTTGATTCAGGAAAAAGCACGAGAGAGATGTGGGGAAAACACGAGAGATGTGGGGAGAACACGAGAGGTGTGGGGGGAAAGAACACGAGAGATGTGGGGAAAACACGAAAGATGTGGGGAAAGCACAAGAGAGATGAGAGGATTCAAGAGAAAACACGAGAGAGATGTTCTGAAGAGCCTGCCAATTGGTGACTTTTAGCAGCGCCGTGGTTGCCTATGTCTAGGGTTGGCCAGAACCGTATATGTACACCATATATGACCGTATATTTGGTGATTTCCCTGCCAAAATCACCGAATATAAACCGTATATATATATTTCTGGCCAACCATGCCGATGTGATTTGCTTAGCCATGCAGTAAAGCTCTTAGGAGCTTGACTCCTCTCCAAGTGAGAGCTTAAAGCTTGACTCCTCTTAGGAGCTTGACTCCTCTCCAAGTCCTCTCCAAGTCTCCAGGCGAGCTTGACTCCTCTTAGGAGCTTGACTCCTCTGCCAGTGAGAGCTTGACTCCTCTCCAAGGAGCTTGACTCCTCTCCAAGGAGCTTGACTCCTCTCCAAGGGGCGTCAGGGAGAGCTCCAAGGGGCGTCAAGGAGAGCTTGACTCCTCTCCAAGGAGCTTACATCTTCTCCAAACCAAGCTCTCTGCAATGGAGCCGCTCGTCCTGGAGCGAGTTCATAGATTCATAGACAACCTTTCATAAACGATTTTAACACTGCGCACCTTATTAACAAGTTTATGGACAATGTCCTCTGAACATTGTGAACATAGTGCACCTGTGATTCTGAACAAGATTTTAAAAAAGGTTTTATTGGCGTAAGCCATGCCTTCTACCTATGACTGGATTCACACAAGCTCCACAAAGCATGGCCACACCCTAGCTTAATATCAAGGTGTCGACGAAGGTGGTGATTGGTATTGAGATTTGATTTCAGAGGCCCTTACAGGGAGAGACTGAGAGAGTGCTTTGCATGAGCGCTGCGTTCGATCGATACGTGTTCAGCTATGAAAGACGGGTAACGTGAGTTCCTGCAGTACAAGGGTACACAGTGCGCTGCAAGCAGGACACACAGTTAGCTTACACATAAAACACATAAAACACATCTTACACATAATTAGCTTACACATAATACACATAAAACACAACGAGCCTGTTTGAAACAGAGTAACACAGCCCTCTGCTTAGAATCAGTGCAAACGCAGGGCGAGGAGGACGAGGAGGTGGTTTGCATCAGACATAACGACCCTGTTGTAGGCTGATTAATTTAGCTACGGTTTTAATTTGTTACACATGTAGTGCAAGGAGGACCTACAAGTGGCTTATGTTGGTCAGGTGTAAGACCTACTGTACGTGGTTCAGCTATGAACCCAATTGTACGTGGTTCAGCTATGAACCCAGTTGATCACCCGCATGGAAGTGGGGAAGGACGTGCACCTATTGTACTTGGTCGACCATTAACACCTTGGGGACTTCCTGCTTACTCAAAACGTGACGACCCTCTTTAAGGTTAATCAATCCAGCCTCGGTATGAATGTGTTGCTGTTTTTTGTTACGTATGCAGTACAAGGAGGACCTGGAGCTGGATTATTTAAAGCGCCAGAAGCCAAGTGCCCCTCCTGACGGCGTTCACGACAGCGCTGTAGCGCTGTACCATGAAATTGTGCAGCGCTTTAAACGCCTTGAGGTAATGATCCTTCTCAGAATGAGTGTAGCTTGAACTATTGTGTGCTGTAGCTCTGTACCACGAAATTGTGCAGCGCTTTAAACGCCTTGAGGAAATGATCCTTCTCAGAATGAGTGTAGCTTGAACTACTGTGTGAATGTCCAGAGGGGGAGGGGGGACTGAGCGCTGTACCGCCAGATTGCGCTTTAAATGCTTTGAGGTTCTACTCAATTTTGAGGATGGATGTAGCTCAGTTTTTTTTAGTGCCCAGAGGTGGAGGGGTGGCTGTTGCGCTGCGCCTATAACAAATGTGCAGCATTTTGGAATGCATGGCAGTGAGGGTTTGCCCTATTCATGGAAATAAGCAGCTCTATATTCTAAAAATTTAGGGGGTCAAAACATTTGGAGGGGATGACTGCTGCGCTGTACCAAAAAATCATGCAGCGCTTCAAAAGGCCTGGAGGTAGTGCAGTTGTGTGCATTGCGTAAATAAAATCGAATGCCTGTGATGTGCAGACGGGCTACGATTCTGACGATGGGAAGCCTGGCAAGCCGCGAGTGCGCAGCATGACAGGGTACGGGAGAGCATGGCTGTCCGCCATGGAGCATTCCAGCAAGTCCCGGAAAAGGCTGCTGCGTGTGCGGTCTCAAGGTGCGTGCACATGTGCCTTTGTGCGTGTGATTGTGCGTGTGATTGTGCGTGTGTGTGCTTGTGTGTGTGTGCGTGTGTGTGTGCAATGTGAGGTGGGCGTGGGTGCGTTCGCAAATGGCTGTTTCTATCTAACTAACAACAGTGCATCTCCCAGGCTTTCTGGAAAATGGGTAAACATGTGATGTATATATGTCGCACAAACACATGTCACACACACACACACACACACACACACCGACATGCACACCCCCACACATACGCACACATGTCACATACATGCACACAAACGCACGCGCACATGTACACCCCCCCCCCCCCACACACACATACATGTCACATACACGTCATACAAGCACACAAAAACACACACGTACACACACACAAACTCCCACAGGCGTCCTCGGCATTCACCGCGCTTCCCTCACCCCTCTAGTATGCCACAATGACCCCCTCGGGGATACTGCATTGTCACAAAGACAGGGTGCAGAGCCACCTTCCAGTACCGGCACCACCCCCGCCGCCAATCCATCAACGTGCGTGTGTGTGTGTGTGTGTGTGTGTCTCTGTGTGTACATGTTTGTGTGCCTCTGTGTGTGTACATGTATGTGTGCCTCTGTACAATATGTGTGTGTATGTGTGTCTCTGTGTGTGTACATGTTTGTGTGCCTCTGTGTGTGTATATGTTTGTTTGCCTCTGTATGATATGTGTGTGTATGTGTGATTGTGTGCCTCTGTGTGTGTACATGTTTGTGTGCCTCTGTATGATATGTGTGTGTGTGTGATTGTGTGTCTCTGTGTGTGTACATGTTTGTGTGCCTCTGTGTGTTTACATGTTTGTGTGCCTCTGTACGATATGTGTGTGTGTGTGTGTGTTTGCTTCATTGGCTGTTAGTCCTTTTGCTAGCGTTGGTGTGTGCCATACTTAGTTGTGTTTGGCAACCCACCAAGACTGCCCCACGGTCAGGATCTGAAGTTTTTTCATGCATTTGCCCCCTAACCCCCCTTCTCCATGTGTGTGCTTTTGTATGTTAAAAGTGCGTGCGCATGAATGCCTGTGCTGCCGAAAGAGCAACATTCAGGCTTCTGAGTTGACAGTGTGTTCTGTGCTCAAGTGCCTGAGCTGACCGTGTGTTCCGTGCTCAAGTGCCTGAGTTGACAGTGTGTTCCGTGCTCAAGTGCCTGAGCTGACAGTGTGTTCTGTGCTCAAGGGCCTGAGCTGACCGTGTGTTCCGTGCTCAAGTGCCTGAGTTGACCGTGTGTTCCGTGCTCAAGAGCCTAAGCTGACAGTGTGTTCCGTGCTCAAGTGCCTGAGCTGACAGTGTGTTCCGTGCTCAAGTGCCTGAGCTGACAGTGTGTTCCGTGCTCAAGTGCCTGAGCTGACCGTGTGTTCCGTGCTCAAGTGCCTGAGTTGACAGTGTGTTCCGTGCTCAAGAGCCTAAGCTGACAGTGTATTCCGTGCTCAAGTGCCTGAGCTGACAGTGTGTTCCGTGCTCAAGTGCCTGAGCTGACAGTGTGTTCTGTGCTCAAGGGCCTGAGATGACAGTGTGTTCTGTGCTCAAGGGCCTGAGCTGACCGTGCGCTGCATGCTTACGAGCGTTCCTGAGTGGCCTTATCGACCATAGCCTGGAATTGTCCGTTCAAGTGAGTGCCCGAGGAAACACACGCTGCATGGTTAGCAAGGTCCAACAGTTTTGCGCTGGAATCTTTCAAGTATCACTGAGTAGGACTGATCCGAGCTCCCTCTATGCTGCAACCATACAAACAGATACGCTACACTCCCAGGGTTCAATTTGTGCAGCCGGGTTCCACTCCATATTGACGGCAATATCCGACCCAACAACCCTCCACCGCTTCCTCTCTTTGCCGCTGCCCAAAACACCTGCATGCCTGAGTCTCACACCACACAATCGCGCAGGCCCATACCACTTCACATACAAGGCTACCCAGGATGCCTGAGTCTCACACCAAACAATCACGCAGGCCTTTTCCTCCTCACATACAAGGCTACCCAGGATGCCTGAGTATCACACCACGCAATTGCGCAGACCTATACCACTTCACATACAAGGCTACCTGGGATGCCTGAGTATCACACCACACAATCGTGCAGGCCCATACCACCTCACATACAAGGCTACCCAGGCCAGAGACCCTCCACCGCTTCTTCCTTGCAAAGCAACCAGACAGACGACCCCTACGAACAGCCCGGAGCGGAGGGTGTAGAGGACCGCATGCCTCGACCTCCGCCTCAAAAAGCAGCTGTCGAAGGGTGAGTGGTGTGTGTGTGTGTTTTGTGTGTGTTTTGTGTGTGTGTGTGTGTGTGTGTGTGTGTGTGTGTGTGTGTTTGTGTGTGTGTGTGTGTGTGTGAGTGTGTGTGTGTGTGTGTGTGGTTTTTGTTTGTGGA
>Ga0307968_1003538_pt1 | contig 12934 bp, 13 predicted proteins | sample OrgLakmetagen650_FD_201834 | JGI IMG/M metagenome (GOLD analysis project Ga0307968, IMG submission 201834) | Saline water microbial communities from Organic Lake, Antarctica - #650 | ecosystem: Environmental > Aquatic > Non-marine Saline and Alkaline > Saline | place: Antarctica: Organic Lake... | reverse complement strand
GCCAGGGGCAGGGGCAGGGGCAGGGGCCTTGAAACCCTGGAGATTTCAGAGACCACCACGGAGGAGGACGAGGGGGAGGAGGAGGGGGCGGAGGCAATGCAAGAGTAACTCCTCAGGCTGAAGTTAGGAGCCTTAAAACTCGTCTCAGACTATGATGTAAACCAGCACTGAATAGATACAGAGAGGAGAGCACAAGAAATCCCTATATTCGCAAAGTTCGCAAATTTCCTTGACTTTTCAGGGGCCTCGCAAAAGCTTAATGCTCGCAAATTAATTATTCTAATTATTTTGGCACCTCGCAAAAAGTAGGCCTCGCAATACTAAAAGCGCAGTACGGTAGTATCTACTTTCTGATAAAAATCATATATAGGAATCCTGACGTCAAGAGCTGTCGATTGATATACATATGGGTCGAATCGGGGAGGGGGAAAGTGATCCACTGATGTGGTGTTAGTTTTGGGGGGGGTCTCCGTTGTTTTCTGGGCCATTTTCATGGAATTTAAAACAAATCATCGGAATCCTCAGCTCAAGCCCAGTCGACTGCCACCCTTTTTGAGTAAATCGGGTAAAAGGGGGGGTCTGTGGACATGTCCAAAAGTCAGAGGCACACGCGCTCGGGTGCTGGCCGCGGGTGAGTCAAGCCACTGGAGCAGCAACTCACTCCAACATCCAGAATTGTGCCAGCATGAGATATTCAGTAATATTTTTAAGAAATGGAAGCATGTGGGGCTGTGCAAGTCAGGTGTGGGTGCCTGGTAGTTCATATGTGCATGGGCATCCGTATTTCAGTTTTTGCCCCGTAACTCTGCAACAATTCAGTTTCAGGTCTTAGTGAGTATGCAAATGGATGCAGAATTCAAAAAGGAGTAGATTGGTGCCCTTTCTGTCTGGCTGGGGCACTGGAAGGGGGGTTTAGGGGGTGGGTGGTCCCTCAGAGGGGTCCACCCCAAAAAGTGGACATGCCTTCCAAACAAAAAGCTCCTGTGTACATGTGCATGTATGCGTCCAAATGGAAAATTGATGTGTGTGTGTGTGTGTGCATACAGATATATACTTTGTGCATGAGCGAGTGAATGTTGCTAATTTGTGTCACATGATGTGTGTCATAAGCAATCACGCCTTTGCAGTACCGTTCAGTCTGATGACCAGCAAGCATGAACATGGGTAAGTAGTTGGAGGCGGATGTGGTGCTGCTTTAAGCTACAGCAGCATAGCACAGCAAAGCAGTGTGCCAAGCTGTTGCTGTTGGTTTTCTTTTAAACCCAGCCAACCCATAACAGTTATACGTGCACCAAGGATTGTGCATTGAGGATAATACAGTTTATATGTTTATACTGCACAATCCTTGGTGCACATATTAGCTCCACAGTCCTTGGTACACGAATGACACATAGGGTACGAGCCAGCCAGCTGATTGGACTGACCATGCAACACAGAAGAAACAAAGAAGCGAGAAAGGCGAACCAAGAAAGGCGAAGCATCAAAGGCGTTTCTACTTTGAAGTAAGAAAGGCGAAGAAAGGTGAGGCAAGAAAGGTGAGGCAACACAGACGGCTTCCTTCCTTGCTGGACTTGTATCGGGCTTTTAACGTATGAGAACCCACTCTGTTTAAGAAAAGATAACTACACCTAACATGCAGATTTCAATGCAGGGCATTACTATGGTGACATTGAATCTGAATTCTGAAGCAGCTCGACTTTGTGTCTCGATTTGATTCCCATCAGATGGTGGGTCCACTGCCTCTGAAGAAATACAAGCTTCGACACCGCCCAATTCAATCATTACCTCCTTATCTCTTACACAACACTTAAACTGATACTTTAAGTCACCACCTTTCCCCTTACACCGCCTTACCTCTTGCACAACTAAACTTTGGTACTGATACCTTGGGTCACCGCCTTGCCTCTTACACAACTAAATTTTGGTACTGATACTTTGGGTCACCGCCTTACCTCTTGCACAACTAAACTTTGCTACTGATACTTTGGGTCACCGCCTTACCTCTGACACAACTAAACTTTGGTACTGATACCTTGGGTCACCGCCTTACCCCCCTCCCTCCATTTGCCCTGACGAGACCAAATACCTCCTGAGCCTCTGAACAAAAGGAACAGCAGGTCACCACAACTGCACACACACACTCATCATTTCGTTCATGATTTTGTTCATCACTTTGTTTCATCATTTCGTTTCATCACTTTCGTTCCCCGAAGCAGCGGGTCACATCTTTGTCCTACTTTGTGCGCGATCCTGACCAATAGTTCCCTGCATGTAAACCAACTCATCTTTCCAGCACCACTCCCCTTGACCTGAAGCCAGCTCCCTTTCTTTTGTAACCGATCGACGTGATCAAACGGAGCTTAAAAACTACAACAGGAAAAGCATGTCACCACAGCGTCATCTGCACTCGTTGTTGAGGTTCATCTCGGAGGTCTTCCACCTCCGATATGAACCTCAACACTCATCACTTCCCTTCTTTACCTGAAGCAGCGGGTCTTGCCTTTGTCCTACTCTATGCCCTCAACACTCATCACTTCCCTTTTTTACCTGAAGCACCGGGTCTTGTCTTTGCCCTACTCTATGCCCGGTCCTGACCAAGTGTCCACGGACTTCCGTGCCTAGCTTCCCACCCTCGTGCTCCTTTTGATTATTGCATGGCCCTGTGCACATGCGAACAAAAATACACACATGGCATACCAAGGTGCACAAAAGACGTGTCTACCTGTATGTGATACAGCAAGCGAGAATGAAACATTATAGCGCTATATAGCGCTATATGCAAATGCCGATCCCTAGAAATACCCCATGTGACCCTGTGCGTGTGCAATCTGACATCATGCATTCCTAGATGTAAGAGCAAAAGGCATAAGGTCCTGAGTGTGTCACGGTGATTTACATGACAAACCATCACGCTATGTGTCATGTGTCAATTATAGGGCTGGCCAGAACCGTTCATGCACACTGTATTTGACTGTACGTATGATATTCCCCCTGCTACAATAAAATGTATACCTTGCTCGAAAGTTTGTGGTTCAAGCCAACCCTAGTCGTGTACGGCCCTGTGTGCTTGCCAACTTTGCAACACAGACAAACACCTAGGTGCACAGAAAAGCGTGTCCTGTGTGTGCAGCAGCAGACATGAGGAAGCATGCCTAGACTGAAACACCACTTTCACACACTCACACAGTGAAGCACCCCCCCTGGAACCTTACAGCACGCAAAGACTGAAACAACACAATCACACACTCACACAGCGAAGCACCCCCCCTGGAACCTTACAGCACACAAAGACTGAAACAACACAATCACACACTCACACAGCGAAGCACCCCCCCTTAACTCTTATAGCACACAAACACTGGCACGCACGAGGTGTTGAGGCTCCCTTCACACAGGAGGATGTGCCCAGCACATTGTACCCTGCTGGCTGGAGAAGACCCCACAGAGGGCATCCCTTTGCCTCATGGTCCACTCTTCTGCACCAACGGCAGTGCGTGAGTTTGGGTTCCTGTATGTGTGCACGTGTGTGATCTGAGTGTGTGATCTGAGTGTGTGCATGTGTTAAAATAACGCATGTGCGCACACTGCACACGTTGAGCATCCCTGCGCGTTGTGGTCCACTTGTGACACTAGCCGGGGCTTGTCACAAATACGGTAGAAAAGAAGTGGCAACATCCATGCTCAAATTTTATTGATATCCAAGTAGCTGCCCTGAAAGCCTAGTGGTCCATGGTCAGGCCAGACTCTTTGGAGTCACGGGTTTGAACCTGCCTGGTAGCGTAAGTACTTTGCTGTCCGACAGCGACGACTTTGCTTCCCTTTGCTTAATCCATGCTTTGGGCGTTATTACCGCTTGCATTATATATATAGGTACATGCTCTTCCTTGCTTAATCCATGCTCTTCCCTGCTTAATCCATGCTTTGGGCGTTATCACCGCTTGCATTATATATATAATGCATATATATATAGGTACATGCTTTTCCCTGTCCTCGACACAACAATCCTGCATGCCTCTCACCCTATCCCACACAAATCAAAAACTGACGTTGTTGCCTGCAAACACAGCCTCTCACTCCAGCACGGAAGACTGTTATAACATGCCACGCAGCAAATGAAAAATCCCTGCCACCCTCTTGTCACAAAGCCAGCCTCCCTGCCATAACACGAAACAGTCATTCTTCCCATCCCACGCAGATCCAACACCGCCTTTGCTACCAGCTTACACGCAGCCTCGCAACACACAACACCAACGACATGTAAAACCGTGCTCACATGCAGCGCAACGAACGGATGCCCAGAAACGCCCGCCACTGCTCCTGCTATCAGCACATCCTGCAAGCTGCCCAGGTCCTCTCTGAGGTGACCGAGTGCACCACTCAGACCAGCAGCCTCTAAGCCGGCAGCCTTGGTTGCGGCAACTGCGGCTGCAGCTGCATCGCTTCCATGGCGGTCGTGGTCTCCTGCGTGTGTTTGTTTGCATGTGTACGTGTGTGTGTGTGTGTGTGTGTGTGTGTGTGTGTGAGAGAGAGAGAGAGAGAAAGAGAGAGAGAGAGAGAGAGAAAGAGAGAGAGAGAGAGAGACCTTGCACGCTCCTATAAGTGAGTGCAGGAAGAGTGCACAGTGTGTTTGTGTCTGCGTGTGTGTGTTTCTGTGTGTATGTGTGTGTGTGTTTTCCTGTTTGCATGCGTTTGTCAAGGCTGCAAGGGCAAACCAAAAATGAGTAGGGCTAGTCGGAATAATGTATGGAATATAATCCACCGCACCGTAACAGCAAAATGTTTTACTGTAACATTACAAAAGTGTGCGTTATACAGTTATACACAATATACATTTCCATATACACACTTACGGTCAACCCTACAACAAAGAATGTGTGGTGAGATTCACGTAACACATACCATTTGATTCACAATTGAAGAGCAACGACATTGACACGACAAGCTACCATAAGACTTCCCAACCCAATCACTAATACATTTCCAGAGAATTAATCTCTGCCTTCAACCAGCCTTCATACATCCATCATAATTTATATAAAATAAGCGTAAACGATCAGAAATATGCATGCCACGATTGTTCCCTCTGCCCTCTCTCTAACTTCTTAGTTTCTCCACTTGGCAAACGACCTTGCCGCTTTATTCAATCACGCATGCCTAAGCTGTAAAGGCGCCTGTCTGCTGCTTTCCCAGACGCCTCGATGCCGTGGCATCCTGATTCAAGTGCTCCCCAAAGCTCAAAATGTTACAACCCACAGCCGTGTCACAATCACTCAGGAGGCACACAGTCCTACACACACTCATCTGCCGGCCACTGCAACTGGTAAACCCCTCCCTCTGCTTCATGTTTCATGTTATTCTGACATTTCTAACAACAGAGACGCAGATAAAATCACTTTCAAGCTAAGAAAACATCATCTAAAGTACTCAGTACCGGTCCAGTACCAGTACAAGTACAGATTCAGTACCAGCACCAGCACCAGCACCAGCACCAGCACCAGCACCAGCACCAGCACCAGCACCAGCACCAGCACCATATTCAGTACCAGTGGCCCCCTATCCCTTGAAGCACGTGGAGATGCACTATCAATACTGCAGTACACTCCTTTTACCTCAGCAATTCCTGTTCTTTCAATCTCACACCTGACTCCAGCTGTCTTGCAGCAGCCATCTCCCCCCGCGCTCTTGCCTTCTGGTGCTGCTTCTGCACACACCCTGCCCTGGCAGCAGCTGCAGCCGCAGCTGCAGCTGCAGCTGTGCCGGGCAGCAGCCAGTGACCAGGCTCCCCTGTGTGTGCGTATGTGTAGGGTTGGCCAGAACCATATATATACGGTGTACATACGGTATTTTTGGCTTGGAAATCACCAAATATACGGTGTATATATACGTATATATACGGTTCTGGCCAACCCTACGTATGTGTTGTGCGTGTATACGTGCATGGGCATGTTAGCAGCTGCAGCAGCTGTGCCGGGCAGCAGCCAGTGACCAGGTGTATGTGCGCGTGTGTGTTATGTATGTATTGAGTGTGCGTGTTTATGTTCACTTTGTGTGGTTTCCTGTGATTCTGTCTTGCACATGTATCTGTGCCTCTGTATAAGCATGGTTGTGTGTGTGTGTGTGTTTGTGTGCGTGTGTGTGTGTGTGTGTGTGTGTGTGTGTGTGCATACAAAAGAGTATGCCAGGGTGAATAGGCATGCAGGTGCACAGAAAAACCAGCCTCTTCCGTGAAAGGCATGGTAGGTAATTATCCTATGAGCCTTCATGCAGTGAACGCAGAGAGAGTTGAGCAACATCTGCTAGCTCGCACCTAATGAGGACAGGGCCCTTGTGATGCAGGCGAGGTGGTTTCGATGCAGCACTGTCCCTGCTTGGGCGACCTGCGTGTGTGTGTGTGTGTGTGTACACCTCTGTATGCGTGCATGTGTGCGGTTGTGTGTGTCTGTGTACACCTCTGTATGCGTGCACGTGTGCGGTTATGTGTGTGTGCATGTGTGCACCTCTGTATGCGTGCATGTGTGCGGTTGTGTGTGTCTGTGTACACCTCTGTATGCGTGCATGTGTGCGTGTGTTTGTGTGTATGTGTACACCTCTGTATACGTGCATGTGTGTTATTGTGTGTGTATGTGCATGTGTACACCTCTGTATGCGTGCATGTGTGGGTTTGTGTGTATACGTGTACACCTCTGTATGCGTGCATGTGTGGGTTTGTGTGTATGTGTACACCTCTGTATGCGTGCATGTGTGTTTGTGTGTATGTGTACACCTCTTTTTGCGTGCATGCGTGCATTTGTGTTTGTATGTGTACACCTCCGTATGCGTGCATGTGTGCGTTTGTGTGTGTGTACACCTCTGTATGCGCGCATATGTGCGTTTGTGTTTGTGTATGTGTGCATGTGTGCATTTGTGTGTACATGTGTACACATCTGTATGCTTGTATGTGTGTGTGTGTGTTTGTGTGTGTGTGTGCGCATGTATGTGTGTGTGTTTTGTGTGTGCACGTGCTTGTGTGAGTTAAAGCGTGTGGTGCAGAGCTTTACCACTCTTTCTTGTCATGTAATTGAGGGGAAAATATACAAGCTGGTGTTTTATAAAGTTACACAACATGATATTCGTGTTGTACTGAATTCAATTGGCATGGAGTTTGCCTTATCATCACGTCGCAATCTGAAATGCTCAACACCGCCGTCGACTTGGCAAAGGACACACAAATAAGCTTTTGCGACAGTGGGTGACAAAATGCGGGCTCATGAATCTGACAGACACAAAACTCTCATCACATACTTATGCCAGCTTGTGTACAAAATGAACTTATCAAACACACACAATGCCCACCACACCTTTTTCCAAACTTGGGTGCAGAACCAACTAATCAGACACACACAAATGCCCACCTTTGTCTGTGCTTTCCTATTGCCGGCAATATTGCGCATCGAGCGGACTGCTCCAAGCTGAAGGCTACCCGTCAGTAGACCTGACCACACACAGGGCTCATGCAGGCGCGCAGGGTCCCTGTGCATATGAACGTGTGTCATTGTGCGTGTGTGTGCGTGTGTGTGTGTCTGTGTGTGTACATGAATGCCTGACAGACCCGACCACACACAAGGCTCATGCAGGCGCGCAGGGACCCTGTGCATATGAATGTGTCATTGTGTGTGTATGTGCATGTATGCCTAACAGACACAATCTCACACAGGGCTCATGCAGATGCACAGGGCCCTATGCATGTGTGTATGTGGGTAATTGTGTGTGTGCATGTACGTGTGTGTGCACGTGTGTGCATATAACCGTGTGTTTTGCGTGCTTGCTTGTGTCTGTGCCGGGAATGCTGGGTTCCTGGGTCTGAAGCACGATCAGGAAGTCGGAAATTACGATGGTGCAAACTTGGTCCAAGACAGGCCATCAAAAATGCTGGAGAGTACAACAAAGGGATGGAGGGAACAATACCACTGGATCAATCTATGGTCAAAATAATCATTTGAACTAGTAAAAAAATGCATCATTTTGGACGTTCAGGTAAATGCACCATTCTGTGCGCACACATCAGCGTACCTTGATATGTACGAGCAAACTAACACACCACTCCGTGCACGTGTGCACACATCCGTGCACCTTAATACGTTCAAGCTAGTGCGCCTAGGCGCTGTCATGATGATTTAAAAGTGTTCTAATGAAGCGCTTAAAATGGCGATAAAATTCCATCCAATGTTGCAGGCTGCCATGTACCTGGATGTAGGCTGCCACCATTTGTCCTCCTTGGGGCAATTGATTGATACATGGATTGTGCTTCTTGGGGCAATTGATTGATACATGGATTGTGCTTCTTGAGACAATTGATTGAATATGGATGGTGCTTCTTGAGACGATTGATTGATACATGAATTGTGCTTACAAAGGAGCAGATCTGGCTGGGCAACCTGTCCAGGTCCCATGCAAGTACAGCACATGCCCTCAAGTCTTGCTGCGTCTCCTCCCAAATTCAGCATCTGCCTCAAGAACAACGGCTCATCCAAACCCCCGCATCAAAGTTTGTTCGTGTACGAAGCAAGGCGCTCAAGGTGTACCAAAAGCAGCGGATGGCCATAGGTGAGGAGTGCACACGTGCACACACACAGCTGTGTTGTTCCTGTCCTCATCTTTTACAACACCCACCTGCACACCCCACAACTGCTGCACCTTTTAAGAACGGCTGATGCTGTCAGGAGGAAGGCTGAGCACGCTTGCACGTACACAAGCGAGTAACACAATGGCAATCATCTCAAACTCCTGCACCCACCTGCACACCCCACAACTGCTGCACCCAATCGTCCCTGTCTCTGTCAGGAATGTAACTGAGTGCGCTTGCATGCAAAAACAATGCGGCTGAGATCTCACACTCTTGCACCCAGCTGCACACCCTTCAGCTGTCGCACCCAAGAACGCATGATGCCGATGCTGTCAGGAGGAAGGCTGAGCACGCTTGCATGTACACAAGCAAGCAGTACAATAGCAATGACCTCAAACTCTTGCACCCACCTACACACCCCACAGCTGCCGCACCCAACCTTTGGCAGCCCCATGATGCCTGAGCCTGGCAGTAAGGTGGCTGGGTGCACGCACAGAGGAGAAGGGAGCTGGGGTACAGCTGCTGCTGCGCTGGGGTAGGCTCTTAGGAGGGCCAGGAAATGGCGTAGCTCCTCTCCTGAACAGTAGGCAGGGGAATAGGTGTAAGGCGAGCATGTAATTTTATGCTCAGGAAGACAGGGAGCCGGGGCACAGCTGCTGCTGCGCTGGGGTAGGCTCTTAGGAGGGCCAGGAAATGGCGCAGCTCCTCTCCTGAACAGTAGGCAGGGGAATAGGTGTAAGGCGAGCATGTAATTTGATGCTCAGGAAGACAGGGAGCTGGGGCATGGCCGGTGCTGCTGGAAAAGGCTCAAAGGAGGGCCAGGGATTGGTGCAGCTCCTCTCCTGAACAAGAAGGTACAATAAGAAGGATTATGCTCTTTCGAACAACAATAAAGCACAGGAATATGCTCTTTAAGAAGGATTATGCTCTTTTGAACAACAATTAAGCACAAGATTATGCTCTTTTGACCAACAATAAAGCACAGGAGCTGAGGCGCACTGCTGCAGCTGCAACAATGACAGCTCTTGGGGGGGGCCCAGGGATGTGGCGTGCTCCCCATGAAAATGTAATGCTTTATAAATTGTATCCTCATAAAATGTAATGCTTTAAAAATTGTATCAAGGGTTTTAAGGGTGTGTATAAGGGTGATAAAAGCTATGGGAAGGAGTATGGGGGGACCAGATATTGGCCAAGCTCCTGTCCTCCCCTGTGCTTACCCAACACACTAGCAGTTGCGTGCTTTGAAGTGATGGATAAAGGGCAGCATCTAGAGGCGGCACAGCACACGCATTGAGCGTAGCGCCTACCATCAAGGGATAGCGGTAAGAAGCAGCACAGTACACAAGCTGCGCATAGCACCTGCAACCAAAAGGTAGCAGTAAGAGGCAGCACAGTGCACTGGCTGCGCATAGCACCTACAACCAAAAGATAGCAGTAAGAGGCAGCACAGCACACACATTGCGCATGGCACCTACAATCAAGGGATAGCAGTAAGAGGCAGCGTAGTACACAAGATGCGCATGGCACCTACAATCAAGGGGTAGCAGTAAGAGGCAGCACGGTACAAATGCTGAGCATAGCACCTACAATTACAAGGTAGCAGTATGAGGCAGCACAGCAACACACTGAGCGTAGCACCTACAATCAAGGGATAGCAGTAAGAGGCAGCGTAGTACACAAGCTGCGCATGGCACCTACAATCAAGGGGTAGCAGTAAGAGGCAGCACGGTACAAATGCTGAGCATAGCACCTACAATTACAAGGTAGCAGTAAGAGGCAGCACAGCACACACATTGCGCATGGCACCTACAATCAAGGGATAGCAGTAAGAGGCAGCGTAGTACACAAGATGCGCATGGCACCTACAATCAAGGGGTAGCAGTAAGAGGCAGCACAGTGCACTGGCTGCGCATAGCACCTACAACCAAAAGATAGCAGTAAGAGGCAGCACAGCACACACACTGAGCATAGCACCTACAATCAAGGGATAGCAGTAAGAGGCAGCACAGCACATGCTCCATACAGCACACACATGCTGCGCATTGCTCTCAAGTATGCCGCACCTAGCATGCATGCTGCACACAGCACACATGCTGTGCCTAGCACCTACAATTATAAACAGGTAGCAGTACCAGGCAGCACAGCACATGCTCCATGCAGCGCACACATGCTGCGCATTGCTCACAAGTATGCCGCACCTAGCATGCATGCTGCACACAGCACACATGCTGCACACAGCACACATGCTGCACACAGCACACATGCTGCGCCTAGCACCTACAATTATTAACGGGTAGCAGTATCAGGCAGCACAGCACATGCTCCATGCAGCGCACACATGCTGCGCTTTGCTCACAAGTATGCCGCACCTAGCATGCATGCTGCACACAGCACACATGCTGCGCCTAGCACCTACAATTATTATCTGGTAGCAGTAAGAGGCAGCACAGCACATGCTCCATGCAGCGCACACATGCTGCGCATTGCTCACAAGTATGCCGCACCTAGCATGCATGCTGCACACAGCACACAAATGCACATAGCACCTACAATTATTAACGGGTAGCAGTAAGAGGCAGCACACACAAACGCTGCACAAAAGCTCCACACAGCGCACACATGCTGCGCATTGCTCATAAGTATGCCACACCTAGCATGCATGCTGCACATAGCACACAAGCTGCGCATAATGCCTGCTGCAGGTTCCACACAGCAACTGCCCCGGCAAACTCGGAGCAATGCTTTTGCTCTCCTGACACCAAATTTGAAAGCCAGCTGTCGCGCCCTCTGGATCATCTCCAGCCCATACAAAACACAATGAACAGCACCAACGTTCATTCACACACCTTGCCGCGGCTGCCGGTCCTGCGCTCTATATTCCTCCACCCCAAAATTCAAAGGCAGCTGTCGGCTCCCTTGGCTTGCATCCAGCCCTTGGGTGTCACTTTCACGTGCAGGAGGGGCCTCATTAGCAGTGTGCCGCACACGCTGGTGGTGTGACCACAGTGGCACCATTTGGCAACCTCCCAATGGGCGGATGCTGTGCGTGTGTGCATGTGTGTGCGCATGTGTGCGTGTGTGTGCACGCGTCTGTGTGTTAGCGAGTTGCATGTGTTGCGTGGTGTGAGCTGGGTCTTGCGTGGTCTGGGTGCATGTCTTGCACGTCCCTGTGTGTATGTGCTTAATTTGTTTGTATAGGTGTGTATGCGCATCTTCGTGCGTGTGTGTGTGTGTGCGTGTGTGTGTGTGTTTGTGTGTGAGTGGTGCTGATGCCCCCCATTGCCTCACCTGCCAACGTCCGTGCTGCTGTTGCCAAGGTCGATATTCATACCACTGTCTCTGCTTTGGATGCCTTCGCCATTGACAGGGGCGCAGCACCTGAGCGTGCCCTTTCGTTTGCTCTCCTGCTCTACAAGCAGCACCCTGTGTGGCTGCATGGCCAGCACCACCAAGTCCACGGCACGCGCGGCAGCATCTGGGGTGGGCAGCCCTGCAGAAAAGTAGGGTGAATGTACCAAAAGGTGTGTGCATAATTAAAGAACTTTTAGTGAGTGTGACTGGCATCACCAAGTCCACGGCACACGCGGCAGCAATTGGGGAGGGCAGCCCTGCAGAAAAGTAGGGTGAATGTACGGAAAGGTGTGTGCATAACCAAAGACATTTTAGTGAGTGTGACTAGCACCACCAAGTCCACGGCACACGCGGCAGCAATTGGGGAGGGCAGCCCTGCGAGAGGGTAGGGTGGGTTAATTGCACGAGGCAGGAAGAATTCCATGGAAAGCACAATACATGTCATTATGTTAAGCACACTGAATCCACGGTTCGCGCAGCAGCATCTGGCTAAGCAGCCCTGCGAGAAGGTAGGGTGGGTGAATGTACGAGGTCAAAAAAGGCACAAAACATGTGCCAGGCACATTCATCTACAGCATGCACAGCAGCATTTGGGCTGGACAGCCCTGCCAGAAGTCAGGATGGGTAAATGCACCTAGGTAGTTGAAGCACAGCTATAAAAGTACAAAATAGCCAGCGTGAGCAGCACCACCAAGCCCATGGCACGTGCGGCAGCATCTGAGCCGGACAGCCTTGCAAGAAGGTAGGGTGGAATTGGAGAGCATGAGGTTCAAAAAGTACACATTTTCACTCTAAATCTGCCACCCAGGCGCAATATCAACCAAATGCATAGCATGCATGCACTGAAATACGTTGGGCGGCCCTGTGACAAGAAGTGAGTGAGCAGAGGCAAGACACAGGGACATCTACTAACAATTATGACCACTGGATTGTCCGCTGGAGCTAGAAAGCCCCATGCTTGTTATATTAGTATAAGCCATA
>Ga0307968_1003537_pt1 | contig 12934 bp, 13 predicted proteins | sample OrgLakmetagen650_FD_201834 | JGI IMG/M metagenome (GOLD analysis project Ga0307968, IMG submission 201834) | Saline water microbial communities from Organic Lake, Antarctica - #650 | ecosystem: Environmental > Aquatic > Non-marine Saline and Alkaline > Saline | place: Antarctica: Organic Lake... | reverse complement strand
ACCCACACACTTACCCACACCCACACCCACACACACCCACACACACAGCAAAACTTACACCCACACCCACACCCACACACACACACACACCCACACCCACACCCACACCCACCCACACCCACACCCACACCCACACCCACACCCACACACCCATCCCCGTTTGTGGGTGAGGAAGAATTTAACCCAAACTTCACTGCCATTCCGCCATTTGTTTAACTCATGTCTCATGTCGGCAGTGCGTTGAGCGTCATGCAAAGAAACTGAAAGTATTATGTTATGCTGGGTCTGCTTAATATGATACATGATATATGATATATAATAATATGATGATGGCGCTTTGCACCCTAGTACCTTGTATGAGGTGGTGCTTGCTTTCTATCAAAGCTATTTAGAAAAGGGCTTTCTTGTATGGCAAAACAAAAGAGGGGTGGGAGAGAACACAGGTATTGGCAATGTCCTTACAATTGTTTGTGCAGCATAACCTTTTACAGGCCAAAGAGCTGCAATTTAGGTGGGCACAGAGGTCCGTTCGACTTATGACGCCCTTTTGATACCAAGCGATACCCTTTCAACACCAAGCAGAATGCTAAACAGCAGATTACGTGCATGGATTTTGTCCCATACAGAGCAGTTTAAATCTAGTGAAACCACACATCGATTATTCAAGCACATGGGGGACCTCATAAGTGCTGAAGCAAGATCGCTCCAAGTTGCACCATTACCTTTTGCATCCGTCCTAAGGACCTCATATGCTCGTATCCAACGCTCCAAGGTTTCACCTGCAGTAAAAAGGAAAGAGGCGCAAAACTCACAGGAGGGAACCAGAAACTTGCGCTGCGGAAAGGCAATTTCACTTTCAGCCTGTAAGTATTGAATGTAAAGTAGACAATAAAAAACTTTTGCGATCATTGCCACTCGATTAAGGAAAGATGTTGAGACAGTTTGGCAATGCCTCATTGCATACGAGATGTTTGAGATTTGCAACCAGTCGAGTGAGCATTACTATTGTGTTATGCAAAGCTGTAACAGACATCCATGATCTCTGTGCAGCTAGAGAGTTATTTCATTTTCCACTTTTCCAGAGGTGGTGAGCATATACGACAAGTTTGTACTGACGAATGTTCCTTACCAAATTTACGATCATTTTAAAACTTGATGTGTGTACAAGGGTAAGATCATCATTCATCGCCGTATCATGGAGTGGAGTGGAGTGGGGTGGAATTGAAAGATGCTACGGACAAATGTTGATCACGGTTGCCTTTTTATCAGCGTTTCCAAAACGAGGGGCGATTAAGCAACCTTGCGTCGCGTGAGGTGCTGGGATTAAGAGTTTAAACACCTTTCCAGCAAAGAGTCTTCGACATGATAGTTTACGGCAACCAGCTTAGTATTCCAAATCTTCCTTGGTACAATATAAATATGGTACAGTCTTGCTACAAACATGACATGCTGCAGAGGCCACACATTTTTTGTACGTGCTAGGTGTAAATATTTTTTTGCCTTGAACAAAGTGCATACCTTCCACACACTACGGTCATGAAGCTCAGCGGTGAATCACACCTGATACTGCGTTCACTTCTGTTTCCTCTTGCCCGACCTCTATTTGCTGTTGCTGCCCCTCTTGCCTCTGTTGCCAAGCCTGGATGCCTGCACGTTGTGCAGTAGTGCCATCGACACCTACTGCATAAATTTGCCCTCCAGTTTCAGCACTGAATGTGCTTTTGGGTCTCCACGAAAGCGCGGTCAAATGAGATGACTCTCACACTCATGCACATCGCAACACACCTTGAGTTTTTTTTGTCGGCGTGATAAGTGAATCCATTTCCTTTAGAGCGGGCACTGTGTGTGTGTGTGTGTGTGTGTGTGTGTGTGTGTGTGTGTGTGTGTGTGTGTGTTTGTGTTTGTGAATGCGTGTGTGTTTGTGTTAAAGTGTGTGCACGTGTATATGCATAAGCGTGCTAGTGCTATACCTTACCTGCGTCCGCATACTCAGACACCACCTGAGAGGCACTTTTTGACCCCCACATTGATTGAGGTGTGATACGCAGTAACTGTGTCCTTCGCTGCGGGGAGGGAAAGTGGATGCGTGCCTCTTTGGAGGATACCTGCAAATTAGAGGTAACCAGCACGTGTTGCATCTAAAGTGTGTATTTGTGTGTGCACGTGTGTGTTTGTGTGTATTTGTGTGTTTGTGTGTGTGTTTGTGTGTGCGAGTGTGTGTGTGTGTGTGTGTGTGTGTGTGTGTGTGTGTGTGCGTGTGTGTGTTTATGTGCATGTGTGTGTGCGTGTGTGTGTGTATGCGTATGTGTGTGTATGTGTGTGTGTGTGTGTGTATGTGTATGTAAGTGTATGTGTGTACTGTATATGCTTTACCTTGCACCTTGCACTGTATCTCAGCAAACATTGTGTATGTGTGCGTGTGTGTGTATGTGTGCGTGTGTGTGTATGTGTGCGTGTGTGTGTGTGTGTGTGTGTGTGTGTGCGTGTGTGTGTATGTGTGCGTGTGTGTGTATGTGTGCATGTGCGTGTGTGTATGTGTGCGTGTGTGTGTATGTGTGCGTGTGTGTGTATGTGTGCGTGTGTGTGTGCGTGTGTGTGTATGTGTGCGTGTGTGTGCGTGTGTGTATATGTATGTAAGTGTACTGTATATGCTTTACCTTGCACTGTATCTCAGCAAACATTTATTTGGTTATTTATTTACTACTTGAGGAAAAATGCGGTGCTTGAACCCTAACTCTTGCACATACACTCGTCAAGCTTGTTTTGCGCCTGGGAAAACACTAGCCAGGCCACATGCAAGGCCACATGCAAGGATCCATATTGTGATAGCAAAGCAGGCAAAAGAAGAGACGCGAGGTAGAAGGTTCTGCACACACACACACACACACACACACACACACAAACACACACACACAAACACACGCACACACACACATTCACACACGAACACATGCACACACGCGTGCACACTCATACGCACACGCACATGCACTTGCACACGCACATGCACACGCGCACGTGTATGCACATACCCGCACACACATACACAAATACAGCAGACACATGCACGTGCCCACACACGCACACAGCAGACATACATCCGCACATGCCCGCACGTATTTGCGCACGCACACGCCACTCGCACACACACACACACACACAAACGCACACATGCATAAGCACACCCACACATACACACACAGCACACACACATACATGTGTCCACACACATTCGCACATGCATGCACACATGTGAGCGCACACACACACACACACAAACAGGCACACAAGTGAACCACAAAGCTTGCACGCGTTCTCACACGCCCACGTTAATGTGCACGTGCTGTTTCGTCTTAAATGCACAAATGAATAAGCATCCTCTACATCTTTTCCCATGTGCCTTTGTCAGGTGTGCAAATTGCACCAGTCCAGCTCAGCACCAGGCGTGCGCTGCGCACTGTATGTGCTGCAACGTCGGCAGACGGCTCAACTGATGCAAAACTGCTTGCTGAAGTCGAGGGGCTTGAGAAAGAGAGGGCAGAGGCTCTAGCCAAGGGTGAGAGGTTTTGGAAGTTTTTGGCCCATTCTTAGAGATGGGCTTAAGATGGGACCAGTCTTAGGCCCATCTCCTGCAGGCCTCAGATCTCAAATCCGAACGTGGCTGGAGCTGTAGGCCCTTCTTGCTCACACAAATGCGTGAATACACGTTTTACAAACCTCGTGCTCTTGCCATGCACACAAAAACGTACTCACTCACATTACACTGAAGCACACGCATGTGCAAGCTGCACGCTATTTAAATTGTAGGGGAAAACACTACATGTTGTAACATGTGCTTGGATATCACACCTGTAGCACTCTGTGCTTACTTAGCAGCCTTTCTGTTGTGGACAGGAAGTAAAGGCACGGTTTTATACAGGCCATACTAGTACTTTGCAAGTAGTAAAGCTTGCCTTTTCTGTGCCCATGACACAGCTGACATCTGCGTAAAAACCAGCAGTAGGTTGGAGGATATCATCAAGCTCCTGGAGGAAATGGCCTTGCAGAAAGTAAGTCAGCACCTTCTTTATTTGTTCTGCACTTCTTCTTTTAGGTGTTGTTCACAAGATTGCCAATGCTCACGTAAAAGAGCAGGGGTGTGTCATTCACAGTTCAGAGAGAGACGTCTAATACGGTATAATACGTTTATTAGACGGTACGACGCGTTTTACGAAAGTGCCATGTGACACATCTCTGTTAAAGAGTGTCAGGAAGTGACATTTCTATGCTCCTAAATAGGATCTCTTGCTGGGAATGGCAGTCAAGAGGCCTGAGTTTCTTCACGAAAAATGGGACTGTGGCCAACCACCTAGCATGTCTTGTTTCTTCATACGCATTTGCATCTCTTCAGATCTGTAATGAGGGCAGGCGCAAAAGCGAGAGAGTAAAGAAGCATATGGTTGTCTCAAATTTTTAGCCAGTGATGATGTGCACTTGCGCATGAAAGGTACAACGAATGATGCATGTCTTCTGTTTCAGATCCGCAATGAGGATGAGGTCGGCGCGCGAGCCATCCTCGTAGAGAAGGCAAATGTGCGAGAGGCCTTGGCGAGCAACGCAGCCAAGGTGCGTTTGTGTGTATGCATGTGTGTGCCTGTGCTTATGTGTGTGCGTGTGTGTGTGTGCGTGCGTGTGTGCGTGTGTGTGTGTGTGTGAGTACGCCTTTGCTTGTGTGTGCGTGTCTGTATGCGCACAGAAAGCTAGAAAGAGAGTCTTGCAAATAAGAATTCAACAGCCCTGCCCCTTTGTGTGAACGCTATCCTGGGTTCGGACAAGGGATAATGGCTGCCACAATTTTGTGATAATGTTGTCTAAACTTGAGATCTCATGGATTCTTGCCCCACTTGTGAAGTATTGCTTGATTGTTCATATCGAGTTCTGCTCTTCCTCATGCCTGTGCCTGCCCTCGTATGATTCCAGGCGAACGCCAACATGATGCTTGTGGAAAAGTTGTCACCACTGATCGCTGCCAAGCGCCAAGCCCTACCAATTTCCACACCAAAAAAAAGAGCCCCAGCCATGTGGCCTCCTCCCCCTACCTTCCCAAGCCCTCCCCCTGCCCCTTCTGCACCCTCTCTCCCCACCTTCACCCCCCTCTCCTCTACACCGCCTAATGACCAAGCCGCAACTGCAGCTGCAGCAGCTGCAGCAGCTGCTGCTGCAGCGGCGGCTGAAGCAGCAGCACGTGCCGGTGTGGGGCGAGAGTGGGGTGCAGGTGTAGGTGGGAGTGGAGCTACCAGCACGCTGTCCTCTTCCTCCTCCTATACCAATCCAAGTGAGAGTGCAGGTGAGCCTAACTGACTTATTCTGGCCTTTAAATTGTCCACTCACTCCTAAGCCGACGCAAGTGGTGGCTCAGCTGAGAGCTGAGAATTGTCTGTTCCACGTCAGGTGTTCCTTGTTGCAAAGGACAGATGTGGTAGTAGCCACACGCTATTGAAGAAGGAAGCAAACACAGGTAATAGCTAGTTGATGGTGCCTATGCGTTGTGCTTGCATAGTACTTGATGTGAAATGCCATTTTAACTTTCAAGTGAGTGCCGTGCACGTGGCAAATGTAACTTGTGTAGGGTTGGCCAAAATTGTATATAGTGTACCTTACATCACTGTATGGTCACTATTCTGCTGAATACCATATATACATTGTGTATATGTATGTATATGGTTTTGATCAACCTAAAACTTGTTTGACCTGTTGACGCTACGTAGCCTCAGCACTTCCAAACTACTTCTATAGTACCACTGTATTAAGCTATAATGCTATAGTGTATGCACGTCTCGCTTGTAAGAAATAGCAGGTCTAGCTATCCTCGTGACTCGATGTAGGCAGCTTAATGCTTTATTTTAACCAATCCTCTGCAGGTGGCTCTTCGTGGCCTCAGCACTTTCTGTTCATGTGCTCTGCACTCTTCACTGCTAAAACTTCAGGTGGAGCTGTGACCTCATTCCTCGAAAAGGGTTAATTTTGTGACTTATCTTGCTGCCAATACTTTGTAGGTGGCGCTACGTGGCCTCAGCCACGTTGGCAGCAATCCCTTGAAGAGGCCCGTGCCAGGCTGCAGGCAGAGGAGGCATCAGCACGTGCTTCTGGTCGTACTGCCAAGCTTTCTGCCGAGGTGAGTGTGTTGTGTATGTTTGACCACTAAAATGAATCAAAAAAGCAGCAGAAACAATTGTGGAAAGGACAGCTTACTGGGGGTGTGCAATGGGCTGAGACGCGGGTAAGAGGGATTGAGAAGGGTCCAGGCAGGAGGAGTGGAAGTAGCCACCTCCGTTTTGTTTTGTGGTGCTGCAAATCAGGGACAGGCATGCTGTCTGGTCTTGGAATTGTCTGCCACGCTAGCTACTGACTCCATTACCTGCATTCCGAGCTTAGAAATGCAATGCCAACCCATTTGCACTTTTGCTCGCTCTTTAATCAAGCCTGACGTAAGCTTGATACCTGTGTGGCTGCTTCAGGAATCGATTGCCGCTGCTAGCAAGCGTAAAAATGCACAGGCAGAGAGGGACTTGCAAGCGGGGCTTCAAAGGTAAGATTAACGATGAGGCTTGATTTTAAGCGTCTATTGCTTTTTACGTTTGCTTCGGCACTGATGCTGCAGATCAGGCACGTCTTGCTCGACATGATCCGCACTTCACCTTTTATTCCAGGCAGCATTGCACGTTTGAAAGCTCAGCATACACATTTCCTTATTGTGAATGACTGTTCCTACCTAAGCTACTACTCTAGATTGATAGCCAGGGTATGTGTTTGTAATTGTGGACTCAGCAGCATGAACCCATCAAAAAGATCATGTTCATCACCTGTGATGAGGATATAGAAGCAATTTCGAATGAGCAAAGGGGTTGGCAGTCATAAGCAAGACGCAGAAAGAGCTAGGGAGGCTTCCTAGGATTGGCTTAAGTTAATCTGCCAGGTTTCTGCAGAGGAGGTTCCTAAATTGTTGTGAAACAGATGGTTCTGCGATTAAAACCTGAAGGGCTCTAAATATTAATATTACGTTACAACAATAAAGTGTAATGCAAACGTTGGGGTCTAAGGGACCAGCCTAACCTTTATACTTTCATTGTATCACAGCAACCAGTAAAGGAGGAGCCTAGCGTTGCCTATCCCAGCCCTTTCCACAGGGCAATGAATGTACTCTTGTGTGCCACCACATGAGGTCCTATACATTTAAACTCCGTTGCAAGGACTTAATTTGTGTGTATGCACTCCATGGAAGCTTGCGTAAGAATTTTGGGGGCAATGCAGATTTTGTTGGTACGGGCTGTGATCTGTTAAAATAGTTTGCACCATGAAAAATCGGAATCACCATTGCAGATGGCTTGATGATGTGCTTTGTTAAGGCTTTTCAATTGGGCCAAGTAATGGCCATTTTCAAGCATGCCTATTTCAGGGTCTCTGTGGTATCTTTCCCGAGGTTATCATCTAGATTTCAGGACCAAACCATGTACCTTGTCAAATCTGCTTTGCAGGGTGCATAAGGCGCAGCAGGGGCGCGTAGACAGCCTTGCAGAGGCAAAAGCACGCATCGAGCAGCAGGATAGGGAGGTGCTGCAAGTTGTGCAAGGAATCATGGCCAAGTACAGGAGGGGTGATTACGTCCCCGAGGTGAGGAATGTGATGCATGATGCTCATTTAGGGAAGGGGTGTAGAGGATAAGTTTGGGGTTTGATCTACGACCAGGATTGTCTGTGATATGGTGTGCGTATGCATGTGTATGTGTATGAGTGTGTTATCATGTGTGATAAAAAAACGGGGCTGAGGAAGAGCAGTCAAGGCAGCTTGAATCCTTGCCAACTCCACTAGGCAAGGAAGACGATTCCTATTGTTGCTCGCATTGAAGCCAGTAAACCTCTTGCTAATGTAAATTTCTCTGCTCCGCCACCAAAACCCGTGTGCCACACCCGGACATGGTTTTTCCACACATGCCCAGTAGCTTACAAACACACAACCATGCCCACACATGTCCACACATGCCCAGTCATGTCAACACATCCACAAATGTCCACACATGCCCAGTAGCATACAAACACATCCACACATGCCCACACATGCCCAGTAGATCTGAAGGACGTAATTGAACGAGTGGTGATGAGGCTCTGTGCATTTCACTGCCTCGTGTGTGAGTGACAAGCGACTTGTCTCTCTATCCCTCTCATTCTCTCTCCTCTGCCTTACACTGCAGGATGAGTTGGAGTTTGCATTTCGACAATTGGAGCGTCGGTTTACCATTTAAATAACGAGGTATCCGACAGGGCAGACAAGCCTTTTCCTTGCTTTTGTTAATGGCAGGAAGCTATGGCTCCTTTTTGGCAATACAGCAGACTTGTTTCCTTGGAAGAGAGTTTAGTAAAAGGGATGGCATGTGAGGGTGACTGAGTACCTCATTTTGAGTGCAATCCTTAGCTCCAATGACTTCCTCTTTGCGCCAATCTTGACAGCTGGCTAGTTATAAAGAGGTTAGGTAAACCATTCTGCAGTATGTAGCTGAACCTTCGAGTGTTTAATTTCGAGTGTTTAATTTCAAAAAATGATTGCAGATTTGGGGAAGGGAGGCTTTGTCATGTCACCCAGGTATTTTAAGAAATGAAAATTACCCCCCCACATTAATTAAGGAAAAGAAGCCACTTTGGTACTGGGTACCGTAAAAGTCCTCCATCACCAAAGGAAAAAGAAAAGAATCAATGGGGATCAGGAGGGTTTCGGGCTCAGCCTAAAGCCGTGATGATGGTTTTGATGAAGGAAAGAAAAGAAAAGAAAAGAAAACTACGCAGGCAGTGAAAACCACTCCCCACATAAATTAAGGAAAAGGACTGCGAGCCACTTTGGTACCGAGTACCGTAAAGCTCCTCCACCGCGAAAAGGAAAGGAAAATTAATGGGGATCAAGAGGGTTGCAGGCTTGGCCTGAAACCGGCTCCTGATGAGAGTTGATAACAGTACTGGAAAAGGAACGTCTGGTATGGACAACACCAGAGTGCACATGGAGCTTGGAGGCACAGAGTGCACATGGAGCTTGGAGGCAAGCTTCTTAACTCTTTGAGAATCAAGACCCAGTTCCTTGAAAGGCTTCAGAGTGTGAGTTTTGCTTGTAGATGGTGTCACCCACACCCAAGAGGATGAAGGGTACATGCAACTCAAAAACGAATCCTCGAGAAAAGGTTGTAAGAAGTACGTTTTTGATAATTTCATGGATTCTTGGAAGTACTGTTATCAACTCTCATTAGGAGCCGGTTTCAGGCCAAGCCTGCAACCTTCCTGATCCCCATTGATTTTTCTTTCCTTTTTGCGGTGGAGGAGCTTTACGGTACTCGGTACCAAATTGGCTCCTTTTCCTTAATTAACGTGGGGTGGTTTTCACTGCCTGCGTAGTTTTTCTTTTCTTTTCATGGATTCTTTTCAATGACCTGGACGCATCGACCAAGCCTTTTTCAAGTCAGTCAGTGTTTTAGCTTAACAGATCCTTACAAAGGTTTTGAAGCAGCTGGTCAGTAGAGCACAAGGAGCACCCTACCTGTTTTGTCTGCTACGTTATAGGATTTTGCTACTAGTACTAGCTAGGTAGTAGTGCCATTGCTAATGTGGCTTCCTCTAGTATTCTTCCTTCAATTGTGTGGGCAGTGCTTCTTATCACTGCCTGTGTGAGTTCCTCATTCAAGGGTGCGTCCGAAGGGTAAGGGGAGGTTGTGAACAAATTATTTGGCTGCTAGCAGTACTGACTGCTAAGTATAACCTCCTTTTCTTGTAATCTTGTAGTACTGACTGCTAAGCATAACCCTAGAAAAGGGTTATCACAAGATCTCAGCATTCTCCAACGTGACATCCACCCCTTCGAGATCAAGTACTGTAAGGACACTAAACCGTAGAGCCAGCAGAGCGATGCGCAGGAACAACACGAATCGAAGGCCACTGCTCAATCCTTCAAGGAGCCCCCGTTACCCTCCATACAATCCTTTTGGGAGTGGGTGGCGCTACCTACAACAATAACCCACACGCTGGAGGCTTTAAGGAGCTGGGCTCAAAGATTAAAAAAAATATTTTAAGCTTCGTGTTCATCAATGATTCTGTCAATTACTTGCTAAACTTGTCCATACCAGACGTACTCTTTCCAGCACTATTATCAACTCTCATTAGGAACCGGTTTCAGGTCAAGCGTGCAACCCTCCTTATCCTCATTTAATTTCCTTTCCTTTTCGTGGTGGAGGAGTTTTACGGTACCCAATACCAAAGTGGCTCCTTTTCCTTGACTAGCGTGGGGAGCGGAGTGACTTGCTCCTTTTCTCTGCCTGCGCAGTTCTGTTTTTTCCACTGAGGAAACATAATGGACTCAGAATGTTAAAAAGAATAGCGAGCTCTGCAGTTGAAACATGACCAAAACCAAGTTTTCTATCTTGCTTATTCAGTTGCTGCAAAGAGGTCATGGCTTGCTGACTGGTCTGCTGCTGTTCTTGCTTACTAAAGAACAGCAGGCTTTAAATCAGGCTGTGACAGGCCTCCAGCCATTCAGCTGTTAAGGTTGGCGCTGCAGCCGTCAGGTCCAACCATTCAGCAGCCCTTCCCCTTTACAAGTGCTGCTTCTGCAGCCATGAGAGCAAAGGTTGGCACATGAGTCGGCAAACTGGACGGAGTCTGCAACCAACAAGCCCATAGGTATGCAGGGCCTAATGCATGTTACAGCCCACGCACATCATGCCTCACGCTGTCCGTTATACAGGACATTGCATTGCGCCTTTATGCTGCCACTGAGTTATAAGAAGCCCACATGTAAAGAGCATACTAGCATATTCATTATTTTTGGACCACACCCCCACCCCCCGTGTCCAAAAGTCACTCACAAAAATAAGCAAACAAATTAAAGTCTCAAACACACACACATAATGTGAGTCTACAATCCCTTTGGATTTTAAATTATTGTTTGGCAAAAGCAGAAAACTTTTAATAATTCTCGAAGCCCTTTCCGATCTGGATTTGAAGTTAAAAAATTAGATATGTTTAGGGTTGGCCAGGACCATACATTTATAGGTATATACGGTAATTTTGGCAGGGAAATCACCATACATATGGTCATATACGGTGTATATATACGGTTCTGGCCAACCCTAGATATGTTCAGTAATTATGGGTAGTTTAATAATGAGCTCCAAGCATGCCAGTGTGAACCCCCTGACCTTGTTCTTGAAGCCCCTGTCCCCAGCTGAGAGGCTGGCCGCTCACCAGAGGGACCATGAGAAGCTGCAGAGGGAAAGGCAGCTCAGGGAGTTGGCAGAGGAAGAGGGGGGTAGACACAGTTGAGCACTTGTGAGGCATGCGGATTGAGTGGGGCGCGCGGCTCCAAGAACAAGTTTCCTCCTCCCCACAGCCCCTTCAGGTCCTTCCTCTGGGGTATCCACACAGAGTGAGTGAAGATGGAAAGTGGGTAAGAGAAGGTTGCTTCTCTGATTGAGGGAAGCACACGTGCAAGCACACACAGCTGTCGTTCTCCCCATGCAGCCAATGGACAGTCTGCCCAGCAGCCTGCACAGCAGCAGCAGCAGCAGCAGCAGGGGCAGCAGCAGAAGCCAACATTGGGAGCCTCTCGAATTTAACAATTAAGTCCTGACAGGACCCTCATAAATCCCTTTGAACTCAAAACTTAATCCCCAGACCCCCTTACGAACTGTAGCTGCAAGGACTGAGCTTTGGAAAAACGGATGTCGGAATCGGATCGGATATCGGATTTGGATGTCGGATGCCACCAGAGGCATTTTCAGAGTATATATATATATCGTTACACGAACTAAAAACGGAGAATTTTAAATTTTGGTGTCACGAAGTGATCGTGGATGCACAGTATACACACACTCACACAGATCAACACATATGTGCATCCACAGACAGACAAACCCCGGACACACACACAGGCACACACAAATACACATATATAGGGACCGGCGTTGGGTGATACCGGTATAACGTTTTGTTACAACGCCGGCAAAAATGGAAAGTGCCTATTTTGGCTGGAGAACCACGCGCTGAGGTTGATTGCAGGCCTCACAATTACAAAAACACAAAAAATCAACAGATGAATTTTCAACTAATTATGAAGCCTGAAGAAGGGCCTAAGAAAGAATGAAGTTAGGTGAAGTGGGAAGCAGCCCCAAATCAAAGGGCTAGTTGTGTGTGTATGTGTGCGTGTGTGCATGTATGTGTGAGTGTATGTGTGTGTATGTGTGCGTGTTTGTGTGTGTTTGTGTGTGTGGGTGCGTGTGTGTGCTTGTTTAATTGTGTTTGTGCGTGTGTGCGTGTGTGTGACCACGTTCAAAATTTCTGGCTATATAAGGAAGCACACAAAAGTTCCCCCTGCTATACCATAATGCCAACAGGCTCCTTTCTGCACACGTAACAACAAGAGCAGCAGCGCAACTGGCCTCAGCATGGCCACAGCTCAGAAGCTGGTCTACACCATGGCGAACATGGCCAATGGGTGATAGAGTAAAGCATCAAGGCAGCAGGGCAGCAACACAGCAACATAGCAGAGAAGCTACGCAGCTCAGCACTTTATTATCATGTACCGGACGAATAGTGGCACTCTTTTTGCTGGAGGCAAAACTGACTTCCAGAATTTAGAACTCAGAACTGATATATTATACTCACTTTGGCTACTTGCCTTATATAACATGATTTACATGCCCTCCAAATTTGTTGATGAAATTTTCACCCTGGGGGGGTGCACTTAGGGTTATACCGATCTGGATATTCCTCATTTATACTAGCATAAGGGTAAATATAGGTACCGTACAACCCTGGATTCAATCCGCACCCCCCAAAAAATATTTAATTATGGCCAACCCCGCACATAACGCACCCCAAAATTAAATATTTTTGGCGACCCCGCACAACCACGCACCCCCCAA
>Ga0307968_1003536_pt1 | contig 12934 bp, 6 predicted proteins | sample OrgLakmetagen650_FD_201834 | JGI IMG/M metagenome (GOLD analysis project Ga0307968, IMG submission 201834) | Saline water microbial communities from Organic Lake, Antarctica - #650 | ecosystem: Environmental > Aquatic > Non-marine Saline and Alkaline > Saline | place: Antarctica: Organic Lake... | reverse complement strand
GAGAGAGAGAGAGAGCGAGAGAGAGAGAGAGAGAGAGAGCGAGAGAGAGAGAGAGCGAGAGAGAGAGAGACAGAGAGAGAGCGATAGAGAGAGAGAGAGAGAGAGAGAGAGAGAGAGAGAGATAGAGAGTGTACAGGCATGAGCGTGGTTGCTGGTGCGTGATGTTGTGCCTGTGCGTATGGGTGGTGTTGTTAGTGCGTGATGTTGTGTCTGTGTGTATAGGAGTGGATGTCAGTAGGTTTGTGATAGTGTGTCTATGCATGAACGTGTGTGTCTATGCATGCACGTGTGTGTCTACGCATGAACGTGTGTGTCTATGCATGAATGTGTGTGTCTATGCATGAACGTGTGTGTCTATGCATGAACGTGTGTGTCTATGCATGCACGTGTGTGTCTATGCATGAACGTGTGTGTCTATGCATGCACGTGTGTGTCTATGCATGAACGTGTGTGTCTATGCATGAACGTGTGTGTCTATGCATGCACGTGTGTGTCTATGCATGCACGTGTATGTCTATGCATGAACGTGTGTGTCTATGCATGCACGTGTGTGTCTATGCATGAACGTGTGTGTCTATGCATGCATGTGTGTGTCTATGCATGCACGTGTGTGTCTATGCATGCACGTGTGTGTCTATGCATGTGTCAGGACTAAAATTGATGCGAAAGAGAAAACAAGTGCCAGAATCTAAGCGCTGTGTGTGGGTGAGTGGGTGGGTGGTTGCGTGCAGGTGTGTGTGTTCTCTGCTTGTGTGGCTGCCACAGTGATCAGGCTACAGTGATTAGACCACGTTGATCTGGTCATCTGGCAGCCAAGCTGGTCTGGTTATCAGGCAGCACGTCGATCTGGTCATCAGGCAGCCAAAGTGATCTGGTCATCAGGCAGCACGTTGATCTGGTCATCTGGCAGCCAAAGTGGTCAGACTGCCTCTGTGATCAGACTGCTTTTGTAATCAGACTGCCTCTGTCATCAGGCAGCCAAAGTGGTCAGGTACAAGTGACCGAAGTTCAGAGAGCAAGTCGTATTTCGGTTCAGACTGCCTCTGTGATCGGGCTGCTTTTGTGATCAGACTGCCTCTGTGATCAGACTGCTTTTGTAATCAGACTGCCTCTGTCATCAGACTGCCTCTGTGATCAGAGTGAAGTGATCCAATCTCAAAATCAAGGATTTCAACCAATGATCAGGCCAAGGCGATCAGGCTGCCACAGTGGTCCTTGACATACAGCACACACAAGTAGATCTGCAAGTAGATCATACAAATATAATAACCGCACCTATTAAAAAAAATACAATCTCTGCTGGTCATTGGTGGTACATTGAGTGACTGACACCTATACTTTTTGTTGGCCATAACCCTATATACATACAATGTATATATCTTTGGCAGGGAAATCACCAAATATACGGTCATATACGGTCTACATATATATGGTTCTGACCAACCATAATGATACATGGAGTGACCAACACGTATTACTAGGGTTAACCAGAACCGTATATATACTCCATATATGAACCGTACATAAACCGTACACCGTACACCGTACACAGTAAATGACCACCGTATATGACCGTGATTTCCCTGCCAAAAAAATATACACTGTATATGAACCGTATAAATGTTACTCTATACATGATATGGTATATTATTCTATATAAATAGTACTCTATATATGATATGGTATATATATACAGAGGGGGCTAACGGAGGAAATGCCTGAAAATGCGCGTTTTTGCATTCAGAAGGCAGCCACTCACAGCCACTTCATCTGATCGACACCATTTTAGTACCAAATTGTAGCTTGCGTTGAGAGGTACCCGAGCATGTGCCCGGTTTTATGTGGGTCGCTTTGCGTGCTGAGATAGACTGGATTAAGCACACATGGTGCATGTAAACCCTAATGTAGTGATTTCCATGGGGAAATGGCTCAAATCCTCATAAAACACCAACCACTCAGCCGTTTTCTTTCATTTATGTTGCAATGATATTCTTTTCTAATAAAGATTCCACCATACAAAATATTCCAGATTGGTGCAGTGGGTGAGTTGGTATGAAGAATTTGTGGTAAAAAGTGGAATTCACACCACAGCAAATTAAGCACACGCCCCCAAACTGGCAAGCTCCAAATTTTACATCTATGGACAGTTTAGAACAAGGATTCATAATGTAAAAGTTGGAGCTTGCCAATTTGGGGGCGTATAAGCCAAAGAGCATATAAAAATTTGCCGATTTTGGGCCTCAGTTAACCCCCTCTATATAAATAAATATATAATGGTCCTGGCCAACCCTACTTATAATGGCTACTCAAGCACCTTCAACAGTCCATACACACTTTCAAAGATGTGCCACCCGGACCTACTCTCCAGTTCTGGAATTCCGGCAATGATCTGAATGATTCCCGGCAATGACCCCCGGAATGACTCAATGATCTGAATGACTCAGGTTACGAAGCTCATAACACACTTTCACACTTTGTATGTGCAGTTGTGCATGGGCATTTTGCTTAACAAAGACACCACACACCTTTGACATAAGCTGTGCATAACTGCTCACGCAAATAAAAACACAATGCAGCCACACGTTAAGTAGAGTTGGCCAAAACTATATGTCACAGCGTGTATATATATACGGTACTTTTTTAGTCTTCTTAACAACAAATCCGCGGTTTTTCTCTAAGCTTTACCGTCCTATACGGTACTTTATTAGTCTTTTTAACAGCAAATCCGCGGTTTTTCTAAGCTTCACCGTCTTATACGGCATACTTATACGAGTACACGCTGTACATACCTAGACGTATACAGAAACCCCATATACAGTCCAGGTTTCCCTACACATAAACTGTGCATTACTGCTCACACGCCTCTCCTCCACAATGCGCTTGCAGGCGTCTCGTGGGCACCACCCCGGCAAAACTTCTTGCTCCTGCTCCTGCTGCAGCGGCTGCCACACCATCAGCACAAACAAGAGCGACTCCTGGTGTCAAGCAAAGCAGGACAGCTGCGAAATCTGCTGCCAAGTCCGAGGCCGCACACACCAAGCGCAGCATGAGTGTGCCGCCCGCTGCTGCTGCTGCTGCTGCTGCTGCTGCTGCTGCTGCCACACCATCAGCGCAGACAGGAGCGACTCCTGTTGGCGGTCAAAGCAGGACAGCTGCGAAATTTGCTGCCAAGTCCGAGGCCGCACACACCAAGCGCAGCATGAGTGTGCCGCCCGCCGCCGCTGCTGCTGCTGCTGCCACACCATCAGCGCAGACAGGAGCGACTCCTGTTGGCGGTCAAAGCAGGACAGCCACCAAACCTGCTGCCAAGCCTGAGGCCACACACACCAAGCACACCGTGAGTGTGGCCCCGGCCAAGTCTACAGCCAAGGCAGGACTGGCTCCTGGTGTGGACACTGGTGCGGGAGTCAAGACTGCAGCCAAGGCAGGACTGACCCCCAGTACCAATGTGGGTGTGGGTGTGGGTATTAAGACTGCAGCCAAGGCGGGACTGACCCCCAGTACCGAAATTTGTGTGGGTGCCAAAACTGCAGCCAAGGCCCCCCGCTCCACACAGCAACCAAGCACAGCTCCCAGGCCCTCTGCACGGAAGGCACCACTACCACCAGCACCACCAGCAGCAGCTGCACTCATAACTGCACCACCAGCAGCACCTCTCGCAGGACTGTCCCCCGCACCAATGCCAGGCCTTACACCAGCAGCAGCACCACCACTTTCACCACCACCACCACCACCAGCCCTCTCACCCGCACCTGTGCAAGCTGCACCCTCTCCCACACCAGTGCAAGCTGCAGCACACACACACTCCCCCGCACCTGTGCCAGCCACACAAGCAGCAGCAGTGCAAGCTGCAGCACACACACACTCCCCCGCACCTGTGCCAGCCGCACAAGCAGCAGCAGCAGCACCACCACCATCGCCCGTACCACTGTCAAACCCAACTGCTGGCGAAGGTGTGCCAGCACCCTCAGCCGAGGCAGCTGCAGCAGCAGCACTAGCAGCAACAGCTGAAGAGGACACACAAGCTGAGGCGGCACCAGCAGAGAAGGGGGCATTGACAACAGCAGCAGCAGCGTTGTCAGCTGGAGCCGCTGAGCAAGCAGCTGTACAAGCTGAGGCAGCAACAGCAGAGAAGGGGGCATTGACAACAACAGCAGCAGCAGCAGCAGCAGCAGCAGCAGCGTTGTCAGCTGGAGCCGCCGAGCAAGCAGCTGTACAAGCTGAGGCAGCAACAGCAGAGAAGGGGGCATTGACAACAGCAGCAGCAGCGTTGTCAGCTGGAGCCGTCGAGCGTGCAGCTGTACAAGCTGAGGCAGCAACAGCAGAGAAGGGGGCATTGACAACAGCAGCAGCAGCGTTGTCAGCTGGAGCCGCCGAGCGTGCAGCTGTACAAGCTGAGGCAGCAACAGCAGAGAAGGGGGCATTGACGACAGCAGCAGCAGCGTTGTCAGCTGGAGCCGCTGAGCAAGCAGCTGTACAAGCTGGGACAGCAACAGCAGAGAAGGGGGCATTGACAACAGCAGCAGCAGCTTTGTCCGCTGGAGCTGCCGAGCGTGCAGCTGTACAAGCTGAGGCAGCAAAAGCAGAGAAGGGGGCACTGACAACAGCAGCAGCAGCAGCGTTGTCAGCTGAAGCCGCCGAGCGTGCAGCTGTACAAGCTGAGGCAGCAAAAGCAGAGAAGATGGTAGCGTCGCCGTCAGCCACAGCAGCACATGCCGAGAAGATGGAGGCTTCTGCTCAGGTGTGTTGACGTGTGTGTGTGTGTTTTTGATGTGTGTCTGTTTGTAACGTGTGCTTGTGGGCATGTATATGTATACGCTACCTATATTTGCTTTTTGCCTCTGTAGAGTTGTGCGCATCTGAGTGTGTGTGTGTGTGTGACGTGTATCTGTTAGCATGAACGTATACGCTACCTGTAATTGCCCTTGTATATTTGTGCGAATTTGAGTGTGTGTTGTGTGTGTGCGCATCTTTGTGTGAGTATGTGTGTGTACATGTGTACAGTGTACAGCAGATTATTGGTGCTTTTTGAAATATTATACAACACGACTCAGATCTGCACGCTCATATGAGTGTGCTCCCACGCGCTCAAATATGTTCACAGTGATAACATGTGCACTCATGTCTGAGCCAACACACTCAGACCAGTGTCCATGCTTTCAGATCTGTTCACAGTGGTAACATGTACACTCATGTCTGAGCCAGCACACTCAGACCAGTGCCCATGCTTTCAGATCTGTGGTAATCAAATGTATTGGTAGAGTAATGAGAGCATGGTGACCATGAGCTAATGGGTACTCAAGTACCCACTGGCAACGTACGTGCTCAGATCAGTGCCAATGCACCCAGATCTGTATTTGTGTGATTTGCCATGCTTATTATATAAGCTTCCCTCCTGAACTTTGGTGAAATAGTTTTTCCCGATACCCGGTACCAAATTGGCTTATCCTTGTCACGTAAATGATGTGGGAGTGGATTTTTACTGCCTGCGTTCGTTTTTTCTCTTTCTGTTTCCACCTTGAAATGTGCAGGTACTTGCATGGAGACTAAAAGAAAGCCTGAACACTGTAAACACACACACGCTAACACGCACACATGCACACACATGTGTACAGTGTACTCATGCACAAGCAGGCACACGCAAAACCGCACATACGCAAACAAATACACACACACAGGCACACACACACTCACACACACATACAAACAAACAGACAAACAAACAAACAAACAAACAAACAAACAAACAAACAAACAAACAAACAAACAGGCACCAGAGGCTGTGCACGAGGACGCTGCAGCAGGTGGCACCGCACACACACACACACTGTCTATCCCACACTCTCACACTCACACACACACACACACACACACACACACACACACACACACACACACACACACACACACACACACACACACACAAACAAACAGGCACCAGAGGCTGTGCACGAGGACGCTGCAGCAGGTGGCTCCGCTGCAACACACACACACACACACACACACACACACACACACAATCAGGCACCAGAGGCTGTGCACGAGGACGCTGCAGCAGGCGGCTCCGCTGCAGCCCCATCTACAGCAAAGGCCGCCAAGGGCAAAAAGCGTGGTGGTGGTCGAAAGGGGGCTGTGGTACAAAAGCAGGCGGAGGAGCAGAAGGAGGAGAAACAGGAGAAGGAAGAGGTTCCAGTGTACGCTGCTGTTCCGGCCTCAGCCACAAAGGGCAGCAAGCACACGCTTGTGGCATCAGCAGCAGCAGCAGCAGCAGCAGAGGAGGAACCAGAAGGTGCTGTTGCACCTACCACAACCCCGAAAAAGGCAAGGGGGCGAAAGGCAGCTGCGGTTAAAGAGGCACAGCAGCAGCAGCAGCAGCAGCAGCAAGAGGAGGTGCCAGAGGCAGCAGCTGCCCCTGCCCCTGCTCCCGCTGCCGTCCCGAAAAAGGCAAGGGGACGAAAGGCGGCTGCTGTGAAGGATATAGAGCCACAGCAGCAGCAGGAGCAGCAAGAGGAGGTACCAGAGGCAGCAGCTGCCCCTGCCCCTGCTCCCGCTGCCGTCCCGAAAAAGGCAAGGGGACGAAAGGCGGCTGCTGTGAAGGATATAGAGCCACAGCAGCAGCAGGAGCAGCAAGAGGAGGTGCTGGAGGCAGCAGCTGCCCCTGCTCCCGCTGCCGTCCCGAAAAAGGCAAGGGGACGAAAGGCGGCTGCTGTGAAGGAAGTTCCACAGCAGCAGCAGCAGGAGCAGCAAGAGGAGGTGCTGGAGGCAGCTGCTGCCCCTGCCCCTGCCCCTGCTGCCGCCCCAAAAAAGGCAAGGGGACGAAAGGCAGCTGCAACAAAAGAGGCACAGCAGGAGCAGCAAGAGGGAGAGGAGGAGCCAGCAGCCGAGGCGCCGCCACCAGCACCAGCAGCTGCAGCAAAAGGTAGCAAACGCACACATGTGGCCGCAGTAGCCGCTGCAGCAGCAGAGGGAGCCCCTCTTCCTGCAGCAGCACAGCAGGAGTCCAAAGGGTGCAGCACCAAGGCCGGCGGCAGAGGCAGCAAGAGGGCCCGGGCAGAAGACGCTGATACACAGGCAGATAAGCATGTGCTCCCTGCTGCTGCTCCTAGCACAGCTACTGCTGGGCAGGAGATTGCAGCAGCTGTAGCCCACACAGCAAAGAGCAGCAAGCGCGGCCGAGCTGCAGCTCCTGTCGCAGAAGAGGAGGTAGGAGCAGTTGCTGCCCCCGCAGCCAAGAGCAGCAAGCGCGGCCGAGCTGCTGCTTCCGTTGCAGAAGAGGAGGCAGAAGTGGTTGCTGCCCCCACAGCAAAGAGCAGCAGGCGCGGCCGAGCTGCGGCTGCGACAGCCGCCCCTGTCACATCTCCTGCTGCCGTTGCTGAGGATTCAGTCCAGGCTGCCGGCCCCCAGCCCGAAGAGGCACTGTCAGCTAGGTAAGAGGATATATCAATAGGGTTGGCCAGAACCGTATATATACACAGTGTAATTGGTGATCTCCCTGCCAAACACACCGTATATACACCGTGTATATATATTAGTTTTATTCAACCCTATATATCAAGGAAAGGCAAAAACCGTGCGTGTTCACCATGTGCAGCTGTGTATTTGTGCTATATTTATTTATTTTGGAGGTCCATAATCATGTACATGCACAAAAAATGCATGGCTCTGGCCAGCACTACAAATGCACGGCTATGGTCAGCACTGCAAATGCATGGCTCTGGCCAGCACTACAAATGCATGGCTCTGGCCAGCACTACAAATGCATGGCTATGGCCAGCACTGCAAATGCATGGCTCTGGTCAGCACTGCAAATGCATGGCTATGGTCAGCACTGCAAATGCATGGCTATGGCCAGCACTGCAAATACATGGCTCTGGCCAGCACTACAAATGCATGGCTATGGCCAGCACTGCAAATGCATGGCTCTGGCCAGCACTGCAAATGCATGGCTATGGTCAGCACTGCAAATGCATGGCTATGGCCAGCACTGCAAATGCATGGCTATGGTCAGCACTGAAAATGCATGGCTATGGTCAGCACTGCAAATGCATGGCTATGGTCAGCCCCTAAATCCATTGGACGATTCATCTCCAATTTGTATGTCTATGGGCTTTGTCGTACTCCATCAGCAGCCAGGTCAGCACTGAATCCATTGAACGGTTCATGTTCCAGTTTGTATGTCTATGGGCCTTGTCATACTCCATCAGCAGCCAGGTCAGCACTGAAGTCCATTGGACGATTCATGTTCCGATTCGTATGTCTATGAGACTCGAATTACGTCTTCAGCAGCCAGAACAGGTAGCGCCAGCTAGGTGTGTAAATGTGTATTTGAGGCTAACTCAGAACATACGTGTACTATTAGGGTTGGCCAGAACCGTATATACACACCGTATATTTGGTGATTACCCTGCCATAAATACCGTATATGCACCGTATATATATATATAATTCTGGCCAACCCTATGTACCATACATGAAGCATACACCATACCTGTAGGGCTGGCCATATTAACCATAAATATACGGTGTACTTACGGTTTGTTCAGCAAGGAAATCACCAAGTAAACGGTCATATACGGAGTGTACATATACGGTTATGCCCAACCCTTCATACATGGCAGTATGTTTGGAAGATCCTGTCTTTAACGCTCTGCAGTAAGTATACTGGATCTGTAGGGTTGGCCAGAACCGTATATATACGTAGAAATACACCGTATATTTGGTGATTTCCAAGCCAAAAATACCGTATGTAAACCGTATATATATATGGTTCTGGCCAACCCTATGGATCTGGCCCTCTTTCTGAAGGGAGTAACTCAGGATGATTTTTTTGCACGAGACCTTTGACCTATCATGAGCAGCCAGCAGACCTGAGCATGAGGCTTTTGTGACTTATATAGATTGGAAATACAAGCACCTATATACACTACAAAACTTAGTGTATGCATATAACTACTCACACACACATACACACACACACGTGCACGTGCATTTGTACACACACACATGCACATGCACGCACGCACGCACATACAGGGCCAGCAAGCGTGCACGCACAGCAGCAGCTGTAGGAAAACAACCAGCAGACCCTATCACACACACTTATACAATGCACACACACACACACATACAGGGCCAGCAAGCGTGCACGCACAGCAGCAGCTGTGGAGGAGGAGGTGTGCGTAGACCCTTTGCCTGTTGCAAAGGCAGCAACAAAAGGCGGAAGACGCACACGTGTGGCAGCGACAGCAACAGAGGAGGTGCCAGCACCTGCTGAAGCCCCTGCTTCTGTAGTTTCAGATCCAAAAGCAAAAGGTAGCAAGCACTCACGTGTGACCTCAGCAGCAGCAGCAGCAGCAGCAGCAGCAGCAGCAGCAGCAGCAGTAGAGGAGGAGGAGGCGGAGCCTGCTACTGCTCCAGCTGCCCCACGTTCAATGGCAAAGGGAGGCCGACGCACGCGTGTGGCAGCTGCAGCAGATGCCCAAGAGGGGGTGCCAACAGCAGCAGCGCCCGTTTCTGCCCCAGCCCCTGCCCATGCCACTGTATCGGCAAAGGCAAGGGGGCGTAAGGCAGCTGCTGTGAAGGAAGCAGAGCAGCAGCAGCAGCAGCAGCAGCAGCAGCAGCAGCAAGAGGAGGTGCCAGAGGCAGCAGCTGCCCCTGCCCCTGCTGCCGCTGCCGTCCCGACAAAGGCAAGGGGACGTAAGGCAGCTGCTGTGAAGGAAGAAGAGCCACAGCAGCAGCAGGAGCAGCAAGAGGAGGTGCCAGAGGCAGCAGCTGCCCCTGCCCCTGCTGCCGCTGCCGTCCCGACAAAGGCAAGGGGACGAAAGGCGGCTGCTGTGAAGGAAGAAGAGCCACAACAGCAGCAGGAGCAGCAAGAAGAGGTGGGTGTGATTGTGCAAGGTCACACCAACGAGAAACATTGTGCAAGGTCACAACGAGAAACATTGTGCAAGGTCACAACGAGAAACATTGTGCAAGGTCACAACGAGAAACATTGTGCACTAAACATTGCACCAATGCACAAAAAAAGGTGGATGCACGTATGCATGTTGGGTGCGGTGGGTGCAAGGTTGGAGGGGACCAAGGGAGGTGATGGTGGGAGGTGTGGAGGAGACCAGGGGTACAAGTGGGCGCACACGAGTCCAATGGCACAACGACACACGCATATACACACACAAACACGCGCGCGTACATACATGCACACAACACACACACACACATAGACACACACTCACACACCTCAGGTGGTGGGCAAGCGCACCGCACGAGGCTCAAAGCGAGCTGCAGAGGAGCATGCGCCAGAAGCAGCAGCGCCTGCAAAGCGCACCAAGAGCTCACGCACTGCGGCTGCTGCAGAGGAGAAAAAGCTAGAGGTACCAGAAGCAGCAGCGCCTGCAAAGGGTGGCAAAGGCTCTAGCACCACAGCAGCGGCAGCGGCAGCTGAGAAAAGAGGGTGTGAGGCTGAGGTGGCTGCACCCAGCACACGCAGGACCACCAGGCGGGGTTAAAACTGGTCGTGGTGTATGGTTGGCTTCGCGCGCTCACAGCTTCGTGCGCTCATACCTCGTCAGCGCGGGAGACGTTTTATTTTTGGACGGGGTGCGGCAGGCATGATGTCTTTCCAGGGGCTGACGAAACTGAAGACGGCGAACCCTTAGGCCTTGGACTTTTGAAGGCGGAGTTGTCTGTCGGTTCCAGAGATGATGGTGGAAATGGATCATAACTCGTGGTTGTGTCTTATGTATCGTGCTAGCTCTGTAATGACATGACAACTGGCAGAGATTTTCCTTTACCGGTCCTTTGGGGGGGGGGTGGCAGGCCATAATATCCGTTGGCTGAAGAGATGGTCGAGGCTGGGATGACCAGGGGGGTGAGCGACGAAGGCCTGGTTTAAATAGTGTCGGTGTGTGGATGTGGGTGTGGGTGTGTCAGTACACTGTGGGGCCAACAAGGGCCTGGAAATGTGTGCACCTCAGACGTACACACCACCACGACTCTTACTTCGCAACCATGAGAGACGACATACATTATATTCAAGTTCCACGTCGTTGCATTGTTGGGACTGACTAGAGATTGTTGCCAATACACGTATTGCCAAATGTCGGAGTTTCCGACTTCTGGTTGTTGCCATGCCACATTGCCAGCTCGTTCCTTTGCAATTGCACTCCGTAAGACACCGTGTCTATGTTTCCGACTTCTGATTGTTGGCATGCCACATTGCCAGCTCGTTCCTTTGCGATGGCACTCCGTAAGACACCGTGTCTATGTTTCCAACTTCTGATTGTTGCCGTGCCACGTTGCCAGCTCGTTCCTTTGCAATTGCACTCTGTAATACACCGTGTCTACGTTTCCGACTTCTGATTGTTGCCATGCCACATTGCCAGCTCGTTCCTTTGCGATTGCACTCTGTAAGACACCGTGTCTATGTCCTGGTCCGACGCCCCAACCAGGCTTTTTCACAAATTTGTGACTAAGAGGCCTGGAGAGGGAAAACAGGCACAACACTGTTTGTGACATTGCAACACTGATTAAAACCAGTAAAAACACTTAAGCATCTGCCAGGACCAACCGACCTCGAGCGCATTGAATCAAAGAGAGGGAATCATCTGTGTGTTTTGGGCACAGGAGCAAAACAAGAAGCATCTCCGCGGTTCGTTGTAGAGTCTGTGCCCCCTCTCTCGTTGTGATAGAATGGCAGGTGCCAGTGCTTGCATCCCCAATTCTTGCAGTGTGTGACTGGGAGGGCACTGCGTGTGGGATTGCCCAGGACGTCGTCAGGAATGATGTTCATGTTAGGTTGAAGTCTGGTCCTGGACATCCAGCAATAGGAGAATAGCACTGAGCAAGCATTCTGAAGTTGTGGCCACTCCCATTGTTTACCCCCCGCGGGGGTGCAGAGCAGCTGACCCAGGCTTGATCGGCGGTCCGGACCTGCCTGAATTCAGATCAAATTAGCGTTGCAGCAAAGTATAGGGCTCATCCCGATCGGTTGGTTTTTATCAGACTTGTAGCAGCAGGGCAAGGAAGGTTGGGGCCTTCGGCCAGGTTGTTTGGCTGCTGATTGATCTTGCAAGATTGTTTGGCTGCTGTTTGGCAGCTGATTGATCTTGCAAGGTTGTTTGGCTGCAGATTGATCTCGGCCAGCCAGGAATAAAATCTTTGGCTGCTTAGGCTTTAGAAAAAGGAAAACTCGCTCCAGCCTTCTGCTGAGATGTCATGAACAGGTGGCTTCCAGCAGGCTAGCAGGCTGCTAACTTGATGTAGCCAAGGAGGCTGGGCTGCCAGAAAGTACTAACAAAAGGTAAAAGTAAAAAGAAGATGTGTGATTTCCAGTACACTGGGGAAGCCAGTTTGTCATGACGAATTATGGTACCAGTAAGCAAAGATTGCAGCATGAGCCATCTAAACTGGCCAGACAACCAAATAACTGTAAAACCGTTGCTCATATTCTAAATCCCAGGGGAAATCACACGATTTGTCCATGCCACTGATTTAGCATGACAAGTTAACTGAAGATGGCGTTTTCTGGTTTGTTCACTGCTGTACATGCTTAGCTCGATCATCCAATCAATCCTTAGTCGAAAGGTTGAGTGAACTTCCCAGCCCTGGGGGGATGCAGAATGGTTACAATGGTTACAATGGGGGTTTACCTAGCCAGGTTGTTTGGCTGATCGGCTGCTGACTGGTCTCGGCCAGCCACAAATAGATCCATTAGTTGCTCAATAAGGAAGAGAAAAAGTCTAGTGTTCTGCGGAGAAAGAAAATTAAATAATTAGAGCCACTGTGCTCGTTGCAGTGGCTCTCTCAATCTTTGTCGGGTCTGGCGACCTGTGTTGGTATGCATGGTCCAGGAGACCAGCCTCGCCGTCTCCTCTTCACGTGGCCCTCGCGAGGGGTGTCTGCGCCAGCGGGCTCTGCGGGTCACGCACGGGCCCTC
>Ga0307968_1003535_pt1 | contig 12935 bp, 11 predicted proteins | sample OrgLakmetagen650_FD_201834 | JGI IMG/M metagenome (GOLD analysis project Ga0307968, IMG submission 201834) | Saline water microbial communities from Organic Lake, Antarctica - #650 | ecosystem: Environmental > Aquatic > Non-marine Saline and Alkaline > Saline | place: Antarctica: Organic Lake... | reverse complement strand
TGTGTGTGTGTGTGTGTGTGTGTGTGTGTGTGTGTGTGTTTGTGTGTGTGTGTGTGCTATGTCCTTACCAAATGCAATATTTGAGGCAACCCAGCCAGCAAAACCGTAAACCTCGATGCCCCTTGTGCTGCTTTGCGTGCGCTGGAGGTGCATGGTGTGCCTGCACTAAACCGTAAATCTACGACAACATACTGTTTTCTATCTTTACATTTATTAAGTCGCGGGCTTTTCTGCGTACATGTCTGTCAACGCTAGCAAGCGAGTTTAAACGGAGGAAAGGGTCTGTAGATAGACCAGGTGTAAGGATGCGTGCAAAGACCTGAAACTGCCCCATCGAAGGAAAGAAGCCACTTTGCACTGAATACCTTAAAATTCCTTTACCAGCAGGCAAAGGTAAAGAAGCTTACATTAGCAAACGAGTATTCGGTTTGATCTGACACTCAGACTAACTGAAGTTTTTGTTTCAGCTTATTTGTTGCTGGCTGAACCGGCAAAAAAGCCCACCGGCCTTACATATATCATATCCTACTGATCACTGCAGGCCAGATCAGATAGGCCAGATCAGATAGGCCAATTGGCTGGCTGGCTGGACCCAGTAAAAAGCATGTGTGCTTGCTCGTGTGCATTGCAGGTTAACCCACTACACCTCATCTGCCTGTAACCCCCACTGTGGTAACGGCCTTGCTACAGGTTTGGCAGGAAGGGCACTGTGATAGTGTAAGCTAGCTAGGAAGCTTTCGTAAAGTATAACCCGAAACGCAGGTTTATAATTTCGGTCAGCTCATTTTTGATGCTGCCGTGCTAGCCTAGAACATTCTGCTTATCTTGGTTACGCTTTTCAAGGGCGACTGCGTGGGTGTGCTCTGTATGCACTTGCTGGTTAAACTGGGCGTGGTATTTCCATGCAAGAATTTGCTGCAGGTTTTAAGCCTAGGTTGAGAGGTGTTTGGAAAGACGATAAGTTGGTGGACCCTAAAATGTACAATAACAAACCTGCCACTTATCATTCTTGGTCTGCCATCCCTTCTTCTAGGACTGAACGTTTTCCAACTACCGTGCCACGGTATCTTGATCTTTCCAAACATTTATGAGCAATTCCAGTAAGTTCAGCTTGCGTGCGCAACTTTGAAAGTGGAGGCAGCAGCGTGGCTGGAAAACAGTTCTCGTGTATGTGACCAGTGCTTTAGTGGAAATGGACATGTCCAGAACGAGGTGCACGTTCTTTAATCTTGCCAAGATCATCGAGTTAGCAAGTCGCAGCTAAGAAGAAGATACTCCTTTTTGTTTGAACCTGTTTTTTTAGGACGCCCTCGGCGGAACAACCTTATCTGCTTCCTTCAAGACTCTCTGTATTCAGCCCATACTTCTTTTTTTCACACTCCAGCTCCTTTTCGGTTCCGATCTTTTTGCCTTCTCCAAACTTGATCCTTTCATTACCTATTCAATTTCTTTCCCTTGTTTTTCTTACACGTTTCTCCTTTTGTTCAGCTAGGTGTGTGACAGGCTTTTTTTCAAGCTTCTGCTCAGATGCCCCTGAGGCGTACATAGCGACGTAACCTTACCTTATCTACTGGATCACGTCAACAGCCAACTCGTTTATAATTTCCTTTAAAAGCAGAACACTAGACTTGTCTAATCTAAATCTAAATTGGTTTAATTTTAACGTACCGAGCTTAATAAGAGAAAAATTTAGAAGGACATGTTATCACCACGAAAAAGCCCGATATTGCAGCACGACAACGCGTATGCAGGGGAAGTGCCGCAATCATCATCCAGCATCTAGAAAGGCAGAGAAGCTCAGCAAGCCCTCTGAGATCCAACACTAAATCAAACACACACTGAAACTCAGAGCATGCAACTCATGAAGTCCTGGGCAATCATACACGCAGCGCCCTCCCTCCCACACAATGCAAGAGAACGGGGATGCAAGCACTGGCGTTTGCCATTCAAGTACAACGAGAGGGGCGGGGCACAGACCCTACAACGAACTTCACGAGTGAAGAAGCTTCTTCACACCTGAGGTGCCACTAGTGCTTAGACGCTTGATAACAATACTGAATGGGTGGCTCACAGAACAGAGGACGTGGTGTGTGCATAAACACGAGAGGTTTCAATCACGTATACGCTTGCCTGAGCACAAATGCTTTAAGAAGGTGCTATTGGTTCCAAGGCAGATATAAAGAGTTGAAATACGCTGTTTCAATTTAACAAGTCCTTGGTTCTGATCGTGCTTTGCTGTGTGACAATTAATGGGAAGTGCTAATCTGCTTTTACATATGACTTCAATCCCGATCTTTATACATAATCTTACAGTGATAGCCGGGCAAGTGCTGGTTCAGAGCTCATCGAATAGCAGGGCCTGCAGCAAGAGGTCGATGAACCGGACCATGTTTGATGTTCCAGACCCTCTCGTTGTGCATGTGCTGCTCCTTACACATGAATTTTATGTGTGATAATAATTGCCTCCCTCATTCTTGGTATCCTCAGTGTGACAGATGTTCAGCAACATAGTGTCCATGTGCCCAAAACATACAGACGACAATTTCCCTCTTTGATTTAATGCGATCGGTTGACCCTTGCAGACTGAGTGAGATTGAATTTACTGGTTTTATGCATTGCTGCAATGTCACAAACAGCGTTGTGCCTTTTTCCCCTTTATAAGGTTTTTTTAATGAACAGGCGAGCAGTCATACCTCTTGACTGAAGGCCTTTTTCTAAGTAAACCCGTTCTTTTGTACACAGCCTTCATTGATTTTAAACAAGCATATGACTCCATTCACAGAAGCAAATGTGGAACCACCTTCTTAAAAACCAGACACCCATCCACATGCTGTCAATCCTCGAAAACTTGTATAATGCTGATGATTACACGCTGTTCGATGGGGATTAATCAGCGACTGTCCAGCCATCTTTTAATGTGAAACAAGGGTGCTCTCTCTCCCCTTTGCTGTTTTCCATTTAGTTGAACGACATTGAGAGAGTGACGGAAGGGGCGCATATTTTACAGAAAAACATACTGTTTGCTGATGACCTTTTCCTCCCTTCCAATGAACACGCGGATTTGCAGACCATGCTAAACAAACTGAGAGTTTACGCTGATAGGGAGTCTATCACTGTCAACACACAGAAGTTAATGGTAATGTGCTTCAACTCTACCTATGTAAACCTGCCCCCTGTGTACTTTGACGGTGTACTGCTCCCCTACACAGACTCATTCAAATATTTGGGCATGGTGTGCAACAAGCAGATCAACCTGAATACCGCGGCTGACGCAACATTTCGCCCATTCACGGCAGGCACGTTCAAAGTCAAAAGAGTTTGTTCAGAAACATAACCTTGCTGACAGGCTACACGCGTACATATGGCTTCTCAATAAGACATACGCTATTCCTGCTGGTATGTATGTGATTCAGATTTGGGCCACTCCTTACTAACAACAAGGCAAAGGGATGGACAGTCCCCAGCTGTTGGCAGTGCTGGAAAGGATATCAGAGACACCACGCTTTCATGCTGTGTCATGCGAGAGTGTGGATTGGAACCCCTACAGTTCAATTGGTTTCGTGCAGCAATGCGGCTGTACAATTCCCTGACTAAATCCAACAGCTACACAATGAATAAGGTGTTACATGCTGACATGCAGCTGAGTGCACGAGTGCACGATCCAATTTTTTGCTGGTCGGCCCATATTCTTTCTGCCGTGGATGGTCTTAAACAATCGTATATTTTCAAACAGAAGCTGCAAAACTGTGAACCCATTGATCTCAGCCGTTTTGTCGTAGACCTCAGGGAGAGACACTTGGAGTACTGGACACCTTATTCTGATACTCATCCAAGAGAACACAAAAGCAAACACTCTACTTATCACCAATGGTGTGCTCTTCCTACAAAAAGGGCTCTGGTCACTCATTCGCCTTACATCCTTCCCAAATACATGTTTCTCAACCTGCCTCCTCGGGATGTCATCCATAGTTCAACTCGTTTCAGACTTCTTCGTGTTTACACCCTATGTTTTGAGACAGCGGCATGGAATCAAAGTAATTCCCCCAGCCACGTGTGATCTGTATGATACGATACTGATGATGATGTCCAAGATGAGCAGCATGTTCTTTTTTACTGCACCAATCCCCACATGATTTCTCTCCGCAGGAAAAGAAAACTACGCAGGCAATGAAAACCACTCCCTACATGAAATTAAGGAAACGAAAGCTGCTTTGGTACCGAGCACCGTAAAACTCCTTTACCACAGACAAAAAAGGTCCAGTCAGAGAGGTCCAGAACATCGTACCAGAAGGAGCAAATAAGTCACAAAGAGACTGAGTAGGCACCAGGCTCAAACAAGCAACAGCGACAGGCCCAGAAAAAACTGCAGAGCTAAGCTAAGGGTCAAATAGTCCACCCGTCCCGGCCATTGCCAGCCTCAATTTCACTAACAAGTCACAAAGCCAGCACTACAGCACTGAACCTGCCGCACTCCACCAACACAGTCACTCAGTGCAAGCCGCTGCCTAGCCCATGCCCCTCCGCTGCTGTCCCGCAGTCCCCTCCCCCCATTCCCCCTCACCCCCTGCTGCCGCGACTGCAAATCGCTGTCGCAGCTGCTTGAGCATTTAGTCATGCGCCCCGCCAACTGGGGTAGATGCACACAAGGTGCATACTCGCATGTTTCCAGGGACCACCGCGAGGAGGAGCTCAGATTTGTCCCCGCAGGATATATGCATCTCTGTTTCCCCCAACAGGAGCCCACGATGTGTTTACTTTCTTAAGCCAAAACAATAACAAGCTTTATCTTTTCCAACCAATGGCTTTTTATGAGCCGGCTAGTAGTCGCACTTCTTGACTGAAGGCCTTTCTTTGTAAACCTTGTAAGGTTTTTTCTGTAGGTGCTACAAGTCTGTGGTGCAACAACAAATACTCCCCTCATTTCAACAGTGATTACATACGCAGCCTAGCAGTCGCACTTTTTGACTGATGGCTTAATCTATAACATCTGTAACTGAGCTTTTGGATCTAATTGGGGCTGGCTTAGATAAGTCAACAGTTAATCAGCTTTACATCCTGGCTGAAGGTCAACCCTTTTTGTAATCATTAAACTGGTCGAAAGAGGCCCTGCCAGCTGGTCGAGGGTCTTTTTCTTTAATGGAGAGGCCACGCTTGTGAAAGTAAGAAGCAAAATGTTACGTGATGCATCCGACATCAAAACATAGGCAACGCAACATTCATTCAACATGAACAAGCATTGGCCGTCAAAACAATAAATAAATCACAGTGAGGAACGCACTTTGCTTTCCATTTAAAATATGACAAATGTAGCCAAGAGCAGTGCGAAACCGTGTGACCTTCAAAGAAGATCGAGTATATACACATAGGTATGACAAAGGAACAAGCTGAAAGAAAAGCAATCTCAGCTAGTATCTTGGAAGGAAGCAGCTTGATAAATCACTTAAAACTTGTCAATAGACCTCTCTAACCTACCCTACAGCACTGTCAACATCCTTCCGCAAACAGTCCACTACCAGGTTCAACCGCAAAGCAGGACTCCGGCATCAAGGGCACAATGCGCGCAACGCGTAACGCACACATCAATATAGTCAATATAGTACAGTGCTTGACAATTCCAACACGCGACTCAAGCTTCCCAGTCGTACTTATTGTCTACCTCCCTGCCACTTACATCCCTCCGCTACCTACTTACAGTACATATAAAGCGAGTTAGAAGCTGCAGCAGCTATGACGTCAGCCTCAGGGTGCCATGCTAGGTGCAGTAGCTTGCTCGCGTAGTCTGTGCCCAGCTCTGCATTGTCTGGGGCACGTTTGCCGGCTGCTTTATTGCGGATGGCAAAGCGGTTGGTCTGCGGTTGAGATGGAGCAGTTTACGCAGGACTGTGAAATTACCAGAGGGGGTCAACTGAGCAAATGTCCTGAAATGTGACTTTTTTATGCAAATATTTGAATGATGTAATTAGATGGTTAATGAAGTTGGGGCCAAAAGGACCACCCCAGTGGTCTGGACAGAAATACAGTTCAAACTTTGGCACTGAGTTTCCACATCACAGGCCACCACGCCCCAACCAGGGCCTCTTTTCATCCCAAAACAAGACAAGAGGACTTCTTTTATGATACCAAATCATCCTGGGATTTGAAAAGAATATTTGGTGAAGGTTGATTTTCCACCTTTTTGGCACCCCTTTTGCTGACTTTCTTATAAGGGAAATGGGCCAAAATGGGGTATCTGGCCAAGTACTGCTCTGTTTTGCCCCAATTTTGTTGCAATAATATTTACTAAAGTGTAGAAGAATAATAATAATGACAGAAATCAGGTCAGTGGGTGGTGAGATATGAGAGAATGGTGGTGAAATATAGGGTTCACGCCGTGGGCAATTAGGCATGTGCGCCGCAACTAGCAGTTTTGTAGCTCGGGTGCAGCCAAAATCCCTCTGGGTACCAAGTTTATAAACTGCCAGCTGGGGTGCACATACTCAATTCACAGTTCAAAAGTACCCCTGTTTAGGGCCTCAGTTGACCCCCTCTGTGAAAATACAGTGTCCTGTACGGTGTACAGTTGTACGATTGTACAGTACGCCAAGACCATGTATACAATGAAATATGGTACAGGGCTGAGCAATGACGGTCGGACAGTATGGTCCGTCAAAATTCAGTCTGACGCTGCACGCTGTAATTTGACGGTCAAGACAGGAGGCGTCCATTAGCATAAATTTTGGACGGCATGCCTATATCCAAAAAAAAGAATATATTCGGAATCCTCTCATCGATATCTGTCGATTGATATATGCACGGCGTAGGCGTATTATACGTCGTATCGTATTTATCACGTATTTAACCGTATTTTTCAAATTGCTTCGTATAATACGATTTTGGGCACTAAACGAATTATGCAGCCACAAGCCCCCCAGAACCCCCCAGAAGCACTCCCAGGCCCTCTAGAGCCCCCCAGAGGAACTCCCAGCCCCTCAGAACGTAGCATGATCCCTTGCTTATTGCTACCACAACCCAGAAGGTGGTGCCTGTAGCGTAGATGAACTGTGCAACAGCTGCATCCACACAAGCCTTGGTCACTGCCCTCTTGCTGCAGGTGTCCAATGACTGTGTAGATGCTGCTGCTGATGTGCTTGCTGTAGTCCTGTGCAGGTGCCTCTCTTTTCCTGCATGCTCCTCCCTCTGAGCGCTAGCGTCGGCAATTTCTCCCATTGCTAGCAAGCGCTGCGACTACGCCCTGAGGATTCCTGCCGGGTCGGCTTTGCATGCTGCTACACCTACACTGGGATTCTGCCCCATGAAGCTGGGATTCTGCCACATGAAGCTGCTCGCGGATGCGGGGGGCACCGCTGCTGAAATCCCGGAATTCTGGCATCTGGCATCTGGCATCTCGTAAATCTGCCCTTTCTGTCCCATAACAACAACACGATGCCACTCAGGGTCTTTACCAGGAGGCATTTTCATGTTCTGGAGGCTGGGGGGACAATTCGTGGTGGTTGGAGGGTGGTTGGTGCAAGCCCAGGGTACCCCCCAAAATAGCATAAATACGTTTTCGTATTATACGCGTATTGCGTATTATTAGCGTATTATACCGTATGGGACGTCTCAGAAGTCTGTATGACCCATCCCTGAGTAACACAGTGCAAACCCCACTTACATGCGGGTGTCAAATGCCTTTTGGATCCGAATCAAGGCCTCTTCAGCAGCGACACCATATGCCTCTCGAAGAAGGCATGCGCCCACCAAGCCTGCTCGTCCCCTGCCTCCCCAGCAGTGAATGTACAGTTTTTCACCTGGGAGCATGTGTATGTGTGAAAGCGTGTTCATCAGGCTTGTGCGACTACGCTTATAGAGCGATTTTGACCGTATTTACGGTACCGTGCCAATTTTGCCGTACTGTACTGAATTAAGACGGTGGAGCTGACTAGAACGGTCTCAAATCGTACATTACGGTGGTCACCGTACAGTGTGAATTTGGTGTAATCTGGCCGTTTGGCTCCAGTTTCAACCCAAAACAATTGCTTTCTTACAGTTGTTCATGTATAAAATGCTAATTGTTAACCAGGAATCAAGTACTGCGTCCGACTTTGAGTTTCCATGCAAGCCACTGCTGGGCCCTTCCCCCGAGCTGATGCAGCCCTGACCCAGCCTCAGGGTCGTCAAGGGAAGCATTGTGTGGCGTCGACACATGAGGAGCATGCGGGAGGTGGAAATGAGAGGTGTTGGGGCGGAGAGGCCATTATGAGGCCAAAATTGCACTGGCAGTGCCAGCTTGGCACCGTACCGTACACCGTACTGTATTTTACCGTCAATACCGTATTTTACGGTCTAAATAGTAAAATATGGTCGCCAAAATTCGAAATTACGCTGCCTTGTACAAAAAGACGGTCTGTACCGTACTCATAGTAACGTACCGTCTGACCGTCTTTGCACAAGCCTGGTGTTCATAGACGTATAATGACGCGAGTGCTTGTGTATGTGGTCACTAAAGCTCGTATAAGTGGCTTTCAGTAGTGAGGTAAACCCGACAACGAATACGACACTCATTCTAGCAAACTCAAATAAAGTTCAGGGACACACACAGGGGCACACCCACTCTCACACACACCTCGGCCAACGCGCTCAATAAGGCCGTCAATGAGGGCGTGCAGGCCTTCACTTGAATCAGGCACCCCTAAGTCCTCCACTGGGTGATGCACAAAATTAAGCTCGTAGGAGGGTTGTGTGAAAGCTGCCATGCGCTCAGGGTCCTCCCCACCAGGGATGGGCCGACGCTGCGTGTGTGGGAGCAGAACGGGCTAGATAAGTCATTTGTTTAGTGCAGTTTGGATTACGAAGACCTTCAGCCTGGCATGGCTGCTCAACCTATAGAGAGTAGGAGGAGCAAGGTGGAGATGCCAGAGAGTTTGAATAAAGCGTGCAAGGACAGGCGACCAAAAGGCCTCGGCAAACATGGCAAGCGCTCACACGAGCCACGTCAAAGAACAGTGCTGTATTTTTGGGTATTACGGCACCCAGTACCAAAGTGGCTCCAAATCCTTAATGTGGGAAGTGGTTTATCACTGCCTGTGTAATTATTCTTTTCTATCTTTGGGTCATTGTCAATTAAGTAAAGTGGTTCATTATCATTTGCAACATCTGAGTAGGTCGCTCGTCTCAAATCAATGAAATCAAGTTTACGTTCTGGAGAGCTCGCAGGCTTTGACCGCAGGCTTTCCTGGGGGCTTGCGTGTAGTCTTGTCAGTTCCTACGCATGACTGACATGTCTAGATCTGAGCACATATGTGGGAAGCTTATGACAAGACGATATCAATTTCAGTTTAAAGCTAATATGTTCCCAATTTAGTAAAACGGCATGTAAAAGCAAAAAAAGGGTAGGGTTGGTCAGAACCGTATATCACCTTTTCAAATACCGTATATACCGTATAAAACTGTATTCTGTATATACGGAGAGATTGGTACCCTTCAGATTTAAATCATAATGGGCTCATTTTTTAGCTCTTCAAGAGCTGCACACATGTATCCAATTTAGATGCGCCAAAAAATCAAGGTTTGAAGGGCTAGGCCTGTCCAAAGCCAAAAAGACCCCAAAATGACCATTTCTAGTGCAAAAAGAATCCCAGCTACTCTAACGACCAATAAAACATTGTGATTGACGCAAAAACATGCATTAAAAGAAAGTGGGAAGCAAAGGGAGTGCTTAATTAAAAGAGTCACAAAAAAATTGAACCCAAAGAGCAAAAAGGACTGTTCCTGCTGGGATTCTTTCTTCAAACCTGAGTCTGGGGGTGGTACAATTCGAAATACGGTTTTGCACCGTATTTTTACAGAGGGGGGGACTAAGGCCCAAAATCAGGCTTTTTTTGATGCTCCTAGGGTATGTGCGCCGAAACTGGCTAGGTTTTAGATCAGCAGCAAATGGTGGCTGGAGGCAGTGGAGCCTAAACCTAGCCAGTTCCGGCGCACGTGCCAGATCGGCCGCGGCGTGAACCCTACTTTTCACTGCCAAATCTCCATATCTGGCCATCCACTGGGCCATTTGGGTGATGTTTAGTGCGTTGGAGTCCATGTCCCAAATAAATATCATTGCAAAAACAATGGATTGATTTGGCCTAGTGGTTGGTCAGATGTGGAATTTCAGCCATTTACCTAAAGATAAAATCAGCTTGAGGGGTGCCAGCAAGGCCCATTTTTGACTTTTTAACTGTTCTTTTGAGTATGCAGAATGTTAGCAAGCTATTGGGGAATCATAAATGTGAAATATTGGGACTGGGATTTGGACCCATAGAGGAGCTATAGTCGATTGAATGGTGATCTGAGGCCAGAGGAGTGATCTGGGGTTGGCCGGATTTCATCATTTTTCGTTGGACATGCTTTTTATAAGGAAAATAGAGGTTGGCATGGTCAAAACTGGAAAAGACAAGCGGGAAAGAGCATGTCCGGCAGTATATCCGGTTCCCCCCCTCTGGTATTTTTATACGGAAATACGGCGTATATACGGAAATACACTGTATACACGTCGTATAATACCTATCAATTCCTGAAACGGAAAATACGGTACGTAGCGACGCCTCCCCCCTCCCCTGTAGTTATACGGCGTATATACCGTACCCTATAATACCTAAATTATACTTATACGGTTTTGGCCAACCCTAAAAAAAAGCATTCTGGATTTGCGCGGATAGCCCTTTGTACTGGAAACCTGGGTGCATGCTTCCTTGTAACAGTGGCACAAACTTACCCTCGGTGGCAGATACTTGTCCAAAGAAGGATTTCTGAGTCCATTGATGATTTCAGAAGGAGGAGGCCTGTGCGTATCGTGAGGTAACCTCAACATATGTGTGTATGTGTGCATTTGTATGTGTGTGTATGTGTGTATGTGTGTGCGTGTGTGTGTGTGTGTGTGTGTTTGTGTGTGTGTGTGTGTGTGTGTGTGTGTGTGTGTATGTGTGTGTGTGTGTGTGTCAGTAGCAACACTGGAAGATAGCGCTCTTACATTCAATAAACTAGCATCGTAACTGTCAATCTAACTTACTTGGCAAGAGATGCCTTGATGAGCTCTGCAGTGGCCTTGTAAGGCAGGAAGCCATTCAGTCCTCCAAGCTTCATACTCTGCTGTGGGGGCAACTCAGCCTGTTTGTGCAAGTGCAGCGGTAATTGCTAAATAAATCATGGCCGGATGTGCTCGTTTGTGTGTGTATGTGTGTGTGTGTGTGTGTGTGTGTAAGCGTGTGTGTAAGCGTGTGTGTGTGTGTGCGTGTGTGCAGGTGCGTGCGTGTGTGTTGTTGTTGTTGTGTGTGTTTGTATGTGTGTGTGTGTGTGTGAGTGTGTGTGTGTGTTGTGTGTGTGTGTGTGTGTGTTTGTGTGTGTGTGTGTGTGTGTGTAGTTTATTAGCAAGTCTCCAACCTGCAGACTGACGAAGGTCGTGATCCCAGCACCCAAGATTTTTTCGAGCTGAGCTTCGCCTTGCTCTTTGTCCGTCACACGGCTGGGCTCGACGTACGGGTATCTGCCCACCATCACAGAGTCCGGCACTAACCAGTTGGCGTAACTTGAAAATGAGTGTGAATCGGGGTAAGAGCCTGGGGGACATCAAGGGGGGAGGTGTAATCTGCCTGCCTTCCTGAGGAATTCTATACAGGGAGTGACATTTGTGTGCATGGTGCATATTCTTGTTTTAGCACTCACTGTCCAGGTCCCACAATGAAGGCAGTTGCTGCACAGTGTCACTTGAGCTACCGGAGCACACCCTAGCGCTCCTGCTTCCGTAAGGCTGCTTTAAGCTCTTGCATTTTCTAAGGTGTGAAGATACATGGAGGGGAAGGCTGGCTCGAGATGCGTGGCCGTGTGGGGAACAAGAGGGTGGAAGAGCGCGGTTCATGCTTGCATACATTGCCGACATGCTTGCTGAACTTAATGTAAACTTTGTGTGGAATCTGAAATTGGTCTCACTTTAAAAAACTGTCTTGCAGCAAATTGTGTACAGTACTGGTAACGCAAAAGGAAAAAACAATGAAACCTAGACATAAAGTGTCCTAGCCCTGTTCCAAGCACTCACAAGAACTATTTGTAAGCAGAGCAGAATCATGCTCAAAACATTTGCCAGGGAAGGGCGCATTGTTAAGCTCGCCTATAGCAGATTCTTTGTTCTCATCACAGTTTAAAAGGGCTCAAATTGTGTCAAATTCTTTGGGCAGCACTCATACCTAGTCTATTTCCAGAGGTCTTCTGCTAAGAACATTTGATACCTGCATGAATGAGAAGAACTCATAAGATCCAAATTTCTTGACTTATTGAGGAATGTACTCTATTCTCACAGCGCGGAAGGTTTGGTGAGTGCGTGCTGAGTGCAAAACAAAAGCACGGAAACATTATGTACACCTTTAGTAAAGAAGGCCGCAATATAGCACATATTGCTGCCTTCAACTTGCTCAGTTGATCCTTGCTCTGCTGGAAGGTTTAATTTATTGCAGCCTGCACCTGAAATTCAGGATTATAAAAGCAGATACCTTTCCTCCTTTAAAGATATGCCGAGGAAACGCTCCCCCCAGCCAGCCTTTGGTCTTTCCCTGCTTGTTTGCCAGGCGGCCCAGGCCTCGTTTGCCAGGCGGTCCAGGCCGGTTTTTGAGCGACTGCTGAGCCGCATGCTGATTTGTCCCCATGCTCGCTCAGGGGAGCGGAGGCTACCTTTGTACCTTCACGGCACTGCTCTTCTTTCTTAGCTTCCTTTCCCTTTTCCTTTTTTTGGAGTGATTTGGAGGTCCTTGTTGGGGTCCTTTTTAAAGAAGTACCTATTCCACCATCTCACGATGCAAATCAATGACATGGGCAGAGAGATCAGTGAGGGCATTGAGGGTGCCGTGACTGGTGATCGAGTGAATTGTGTGTCCCACATGCTGTATGCTGATGACCTTGGATTAACTACTAATGACCCTGGTGAA
>Ga0307968_1003534_pt1 | contig 12941 bp, 11 predicted proteins | sample OrgLakmetagen650_FD_201834 | JGI IMG/M metagenome (GOLD analysis project Ga0307968, IMG submission 201834) | Saline water microbial communities from Organic Lake, Antarctica - #650 | ecosystem: Environmental > Aquatic > Non-marine Saline and Alkaline > Saline | place: Antarctica: Organic Lake... | reverse complement strand
TGCGCTGTGCTAACCATCCTTTTTATGCTTGTGCCTTAGATAGTTGGCAGCTTAGTTTTAAGATGGGAAATAAGTACGAGAAAGGGAGCTGCAGCCAAAGTCGCCCCCCCAAGCGCCCGCAGCCCAGCCCCCGCCCGCGGCCCTGCCCCCCGCGGCCGCCCTGCGGCAGGAGGAAGAGCAGCAGCAGCAGCAGCAGCTGGACGTCCGTGACCATGGCCAGACCCCAAGGCGAGGAGCAACTGCAGCATAGGTCCGGCAGCTTACAGGCGAGCGTACAGGCGAGTAATTTCGGTCCGTCGGAGGTTCATGTGGTCTGATGAGTAGGGAGTTTGAGGTGCCCGAGGGCGTTGCGAGTAAGAGGGGTTCTGCCCCTGTTGTACTGTCCGAGGCAGTTACGTGGCGGGTGGCCTCGCTGTCCTGTTGTGAAGGAGGCACCTTGTGCGGGTTGAAGTTTCCTTGAGGGCTGTGCTGAGAGAGGAAGCTTGCTTGAAGGGCATTTAGGGGCAGGTGGCTTCGCTGTTTTGAGACAGGAGGCACCTTGTGTAGGAGGACCTTGCTGGTCATTGAGGTGAATGTGTTTCTCAGTGAGGGCCTTGCTGGTCTTTAAGGGGAGCACGTAGCTCAGTGAGGGCCTTGCTGGCCATTAGAGGGGAGCGTGTAGCTCAGTAAGGGCCCTGCTGGCCGTTAGAGGGGAGCGTGCAGAGAGAGTGGTTTCACTGCCTGTCAGGTTAGCCATTCCTGTGAGAGTTCTTGCCCCTAAGCTCCCACCCAATTCTGGGTATGCCTGTTTCCTTTTTCTATAGATCTTCTCTCATTGCTACTGGCACTTTTTTTTAATTCAGACGCTTAGAATGGTACGCTCTGAATGGTTTCCAAAGTGAATCTATGAAGCACACTGACAGGCTGCCAGCCAAAAAAAAGAGAACAAGGAGAGAAAACAATACGCGCGAACAAGGTCAAACAAAACCAGATGCGGGCAGCAAAGCATACACATTGAGGGAAAAATCCTTGTTCTGCAACTGCCGCAAGCTTCTCTACTTTGAATTACAGGTACTACCTGCAGAACGACTTCATGTGTGGCGTGACCTTGGCCCGGTAAGCGGCCTCCCCACCAAAACGGTGAAGGCAGGGGAGCAGGAATGCCCCATCTGCAAAGTGCATAAGGGGGTGTCGGTGTTCAGGCCTAAATTTTGTGTCAGGTTGCATCCAAGACGCGTGATGGAAAAGTGTAGAAGCTGGAACAGGCTAGAGAAGTGCTAGGCAGTAACATCTGCGTTGCATGGTAACAAGAGGTGTGAACATTGGGAGGATATTACAAAAAAGGAATTGTATGCAGAAGGCTGACCAAACTGGAACAACAGTAGGCCAAGGAGACACACAGGCACACACACACACACGCCAAGACACACACACCTCCCCCCAGTGCACATTGACCTGTACAGCATGCGTGTTCCCTTGAGCACACCACATGGGACACATATGACCACACACACATGCACACATGATCACACATACATGCACACATGACCACACATAAAATCCCTTGAGCACACCACATGGGACACACATGACCACACATACATGCACACGCACATTCCCACCGCCAGGACGCACACAGCTCACCCTTATGCATGTTGACCTGTGCAGCATGCGTGTTTTCTTGAGCACACTACATAGGACACACATGACCACACATACATGCACACAAACATTCCCACTGCCAGGACGCACACAGCTCACCCTTGTGCATATTGACCTGTGCAGCATGCGTGTTTTCTTGTGCACACTACATAGGACACACATGACCACACATACATGCACACAAACATTCCCACTGCCAGGACGCACACAGCTCACCCTTGTGCATGTTGACCTGTGCAGCATGCGTGTTTTCTTGAGCACACTACATAGGACACACATGACCACACATACATGCACACAAACATTCCCACTGCCAGGACGCACACAGCTCACCCTTGTGCATGTCGACCTGTGCAGCATGCGTGTTCTCTTGAGCACACTACATGGGACACACATGACCACACATACATGCACACAAACATTCCCACCGCCAGGACGCACACAGCTCACCCTTGTGCATGTTGACTTCTGTGGCATGCACGTTTCCTCCAGCACGCCAGCCTCCGACCGAGCAGCGGATTTCCTGGTTCAAGAAAAGATGAAAGGATTGATGTACGAAAAGTAGCGCCGTAGTGCCTTAGAGAAAGCGTAAAGGAGATTTTAGGTGCTGGCACATACGTGCCCCTTCCCTTAATCAGGCAGGATGTGCGAACACCACCAGCGTAGCTTATTGTGTTCCTTTTTTACGTGCAGCAGGTTCATCAATGATTGATTGAGGTGAAAAGGTTGTGGGGGGTCTGTCACGCTGATGATTTGTTTAGTGTTACAGAAGCACTTGGCCAAAAGGACCAATGGTTGCCAGCACTAGGCCAAAAGGATGGTTGCCAGACCGATGGTTGCCAGCACTAGGCCAAAAGGACCGATGGTTGCCAGCACTAGACCAAAAGGATGGTTGCCAGACCGATGGTTGCCAGCACTAGGCCAAAAGGACCGATGGTTGCCAGCACTAGGCCAAAAGGACCGATGGTTGCCAGGATGATTTGTTTAGTGTTACAGAAGCACTGAGCCAAAAGGACCGATGGTTGGATGCCACTTTGGCACCTTCCTATTCCTATGTAAGGAACGGGGGGACTTGCACCCCATCCTAGTGGCCTCTTTGCGCACTCTGCACACTTGCAACTCTACAACGTTGCAATTTGTATAGGATAGCTGCTGAGAAGATGACGCAGCTCTAGGGTTGAAAGTTTCACAGGGGCAGGTCTTAATAAAGGGCTTCAGCTTATAGCACCTCACTGAAAGTTTGCAACTGCAATTAAGACAGACCACGTTAAACGTTCCATCCCATTCACTCAGCGGTTGTGACTTCTTGTGTAAGCCACGATCCACCAGCCAGATTAAATAAAAGCTCTGGCAAATCATGAACCATTGTTTTTACTGCCTGTCATTACACTTTGCCTTCTGCATGTAAAGAAACAAGAATTTAAGCTTTGCACGCAGCACCGTATCTCACCACGTTGGGCAAACCGCATCTCACCTCCCAAGTTGGCCAAACAAAATGGACAAACTCTTTGCAGACACTGTATCTTACCGCGTTGGGCTAACCGCATCTCACCTCCCAAGTTGGCCAAACAAAATGGACAAACTCTTTGCAGGCACTGTATCTCACCACGTTAGGCAAACCGCATCTCACCTCCCAAGTTGGCCAAACAAAATGGACAAATTATTTGCAGACACTGCACCTCACCACGTTGGGCAAACCGCATCTCACCTCCCAAGTTGGCCAAACAAAATGGGCAAATTCTGGAGGAAGCGACAGAGGAGGGGGTGGCTTGGCGTTTGGAAGGGGTACCCTGTATTGGAAGGTGTGGGGGCACCCTGTGTATGTGGTGTTCGGTGCATGCTGTGGGGGTGCAGATGTATGCAACGTATTTTCTCTAAAGTAAGAGGCGGTATTTTATGCACATGCATGTTCATATGTGTATGTACATAGCCATTCACAGAGGGTTGTTGAATGGTTCAGGACTGTATTTCCGTTGCATAAAGCTAAACAACTTGAACAACAATTGCCTTACGCACTCGCTTTCTATTGCATTGCAAACACACATACAGGCACGCTCACACACACACACACATACACACACACGCGCGCGCACACACACACACACACACACATACACATACACATACACACACACACACACACACACACACCGTAGAGGTTGTGGCTTGACAGCAGCCAAGGAGGCTCCAAAGTCCGTGAAGAACCAATCTCTAGTAATGCTACCTGCATTGTTGGTGTGATCAGAAGAAGTTTGCAGTCCGTTTGGCTTGGTGGGAGTAGGTTTCCTCGCCTGCGTAGTTGCTTGATTGTTCCTTTTTTAGGGCCTGCTGATCATGTGGAACAAATTGTGCATGATACAGTTTGTGCATTGTGCATGATACAATCTGTTCAAGTTCAGATTCACGTCTCCCCTATATAACATAACAAACTTGCAACGCTTGTAGGCTGTATACAAGTGCTAAGAGGGGGCAGTGCAACTTGCTTTATTTCAATATTACCGGTAAATGCATCTTGTACAAACGTCTCAACCACATCAAATCTAGGCTGGTGGCGATGCCTTCAGGGGTGCAGGCGTTGTGCGTCATTACCCACATCTAGGGTTGGCCAGAACCATATATAAACGGTGTACATACAGTGTTTTTGGCAGGGAACTCACCAGATATACAGTCATACACGGTGAAAATATACGGTCCTGGCCAACCCTACCCATAGCACATAAATTACCTGTAATTTCTTATGAGTCGCATGCCATAAAGCATACAACACAAGAACACGATCTTCGTGCAGCCTGGTTGGCCTCAAGAGATGCGTATAATACCAGAGGTGGTCATCTGAGGCCCCAAAAGGGGGCACTTTTGAAATGTGAATTGAGTATGGTGGCCAAGACTGGCAACAATAAAGCTCAGTTCCCAAAGGCTGCTGATAGCACCTGAGCTTGAATGTTGCCGGTATTGGCAAAAGTGTCTAATTGCCCGTGGCATGAACCCTATTTTTCACCACAAAATCACATGATTTTTGGTGTTATAGAGTCCATTTCATTTAAAAACAGCATTGCAAAAGAAATGGAGTGAAACGATCAACTGGTTGGGGATGTAGGCCAACATATGCTGTTTTCCATGCAAAGCCACATCCTTAGGGTTTTGATGGTCACTGTGGGCTTTCAGCCCTGCCAATTTGAACACAGAGCGACCCACATGAATCCAAGCACGTCTTTGTGTAACTCATAATGCCAGCTTCAATTTAAAGCAAAAAGGGTACCAATCGGATAAAGGGGCAGTGGATGGATGGCTTCCGAGTGCAAAAAGGGCACATATTTGGACATTTCCCCAGTTGATCCCCTCTGGTGTAATCAGAGGCTTGTGCTAGTACGGTACGATTAGGACGGTACGGACCGTCTTATCTTAAAATACGGCGTCTTGGCGTATTTTGGTGACCGTAGTTTACCGTCCAGACGGTAAATTACGGTACGGTGTACGGTACGGTGCCAAGATGGCACTGCCAGTGCAAGAATGGCCTCCGAATGGCCTCTCTGCCCCAAAACCTCCCATTTTCGCTCTCCGGTGTGCTCCTCCCATGTGCTGACGCCACACAATGCTTCCATTAACGACCCTGAGGCTGGGTTGGGGCTGCATCAGCTCGGGGGCTGGCACTGCCAGTGCAATTTTGGCCTAAGAATGGCCTCTCCGCCCCATTTCCACCTCCCGCATGCTCCTCTCATGTGTTGACGCCACACAATGCTTCCCTGGACGACCCTGGGGCTAAGAAATGGGCCAAATTACGGTCAAATTTGTACTGTATGGTGGCACCGTCCTTGTACAGTTGGGACCGTACTTTTCAAACAGACCGAACCAGCACCGTCTTGTACGGTGCAAATACGGTACGGACCGTCTAGACGGTCAAAAAAGCCAAAAGACGGCGTAGTTGCACAAGCCTGGGTGTAATACTTCTTTCAAGGGCGGGCTTTGTGCCTTGTCGCCGGATACAAATTGATTCATTCGAAATGCATTTCAAAACAAGCAGACATCGCTCATTGTATTGAGGCTGGTGGGTTGCATGACAATGCCTTTGGGCACAGGCTTCGTGCCTCATTGCTGGAAAGGAATTAGCTCACTCAGAAGGCATTTCAAAAGCAAGCAAACATCGCTCGTACCTAGGCTGGTGGGTTGCATGACAATGCCTTCTGGGACAGGTTTTGGTGATGGTGCCGCACTGGAGGAGAAAGGCCCAGCCCTTGACGACCCTTGTGCCTGAGAGCCGCCTGTCAAACACATTACAGTGGGGAATACATTACAGTGGATAACACATTACAGCGGATAACACATTACAGTGGAGAATACATTACAGCGGAGAATACATTACAGTGGATAACACATTACAGTGGATACCACAATACAGTGGATAACACATTACAGTGGATAACACATTAGTGGATAACACATTACAGTGGATAACAACATTACAGTGGATAACACATTACAGCGGAGAATACATTACAGCAGAGAATACATTACAGTGGATGTGGATAACACATTACAGCAGAGAATATATAACAGCGGAGAATACATTACAGTGGATAACACATTACAGCGGAGAATACATTACAGTGGATAACACATTACAGTGGGGAATACATTACAGTGGATAACACATTACAGCGGATAACACATTACAGTGGATAACACATTACAGTGGATAACAAATTACAGTGGATAACACATTACAGTGGATAACACATTACAGCGGATAATACAATATCTGCGTATTTGTTGGATTTCAAGGTTTTGGTCTGCGGATCAATTGCTTCCAATTCTACACACATAGCTTATCTGCTACCGGAGTTAATACAGCCTGCACGGTGGCAGGACTGTTAAGGATTTATTTGCTGTCGAGTTGTATGCAGAGAAGCAGGAGTCCTTTGAATACAAGTGCTGGAGGTACTGTATTAGCATTGCTATGTAATACCTCAGCCGCATTTTGCACAGACGCACTTGCAGACTTGAAAAGGCTGGGCAGCGTGCCTTTGCCGCTGGGGCTAGATCCTTGTGCCCCAGAAGTTCGGGGCAGCTGAGGTGCATCTAGGCGCTGCAAAAGATACAAAACAAGTGCAAAGTCAAGCTTTGAGTTCTTATTCCTAGCGGCTATCGATTGCATCTCTTGTCTGATGTTCTGATGTTAGTACGATAGGTGTGAACCAGTGTTTCTTAAAAGTCGTTATGCCATACCAGTGCATAATCAAGCTTTGAGTTCTTATTCCTAGCGGCTATCGATTGCATCTCTTGTCCGATGTTGGTACAATAGGTGTGAACCAGTGTTCCTTAAAAGTCGATATACCATACTGATCCATAAGAAAACATGGGTTTTTGGCCTTTGGAATCGAGATGAGAATAGGGTTCTGAAGGCGTGGATGAGCCCCTGTGTAAAATGAATCTGTGACCCTTTTACACCAGGAAAACAACAAATTTCATCTTTTTGTTCATGAGCTTATTATACTTTATGAACAGGCGAGCAGTCATACTTCTTGACCGAAGGCCTTTTCTTGTAAACCTTGTAAACCTTGTGACCCTAATAGGGCATTTGAAGGCCCTTGCACACCACGAAAATTTTTCCGAACAGTTCTATAAACATGTTATAAGCGATAAACCCCCATCAAAAAAAGCCCAAAGTTGCCAGGGGGAAAGGCTTTGGGAAGTACTTAGGGGCCCATGGGCCCAAAAAGGTTTCCTCAAACAAGAGGATGCAAACCCGGCTGCAGCAAGCAGCAGCGATGAGTCTGACAACGAGCCACAATCAGCAAACGTTGCAACAGCCCCCCCCCAAACCCTCGCTCAGCCAAAGAATTTTGGGGAGAAGCCACATGCCTAGGGGCGCAGGATAGATTTGGGGAGTGGGTTAAGGTAGCAGAGTTAGTGATGGTTATGGTGCTAGGGTCAGTGGAGGATACATGTATGTTCAGCACGCTCAAGTACATCCGTAACCCCCAGCGCAACAGGCAACATGTGCGCACGGGGGTCAAAGAGCTCAGCATTTGGCGTGGAGCCTTTCTTCCCATATTCACAGGCCATTCTGGAGTGGCTCAGCGCTAAGAACCCAGATTAAAAAATAATGAACAACTCAGTTAGAATGGTCAGTTGCCCAACTTGCAATTACAGGCAATTTTTCTTGTGTTTAATGCAAATGCTTCCTCAAAACCTACAGTTGACTTACATAACACCAAATGCCGGGAGCCGCAGGCCTCCCGGCGGGATGAGGCAGCAAAAGAAAAAAGACATGAGAACACAATTCCTTAAACTCCCAGATTGGGGGATGACATGAAATCAAAGTTTTCCATTATCCTTAAAAGAAACACTGGAGTAAACCAGTGTTATTTTTAACATTTGGGAAAAACTTGGTTTCATGTCTCCAGATCTGAAAATTTGATCAATTGGGTTCTCTTGTCGATTTTCTTTTGCTGTCCCAGCCCGCTAAGAGGCCTGTGGCCTTCCGGCAAAATGGTGTTTGCAATTAGTGTGTGGGTGATCTAAAAGCAATTACTATAATACAGAAAAGTTTGTCTGAAATTGCAAGGTAGGGCTTGAAAAATTCATTCTAACTGTGTGAGTTTGTCTATTTGTTTCCACGGCGCTTTTTAGCCTGAGACAGTCTCTAGGTATGGGAAGGACTCCACGCCGAATGCTGAGCTATTGAAGCCCCGAGCGCAACACGTCAGGTACTGCGCACTCAGCTGGGGGTCACGGATGTACTTGAGCGTGCTGAACATACACTCATCCTCCACTGACCCTCCTTGGCTGAGAGAGGGGTTGGGAGTGGGGGTCGCGCAGATTCTGGCTCGTTATCAAACTCATCACTGCCGCAGCAGGGTTAGGATCCTCAGCTGCTGCTGCTGCTGCTGCTGCTGCTTGCCTTGTAGCCCAAACAGCCCTCTCAGAAATGAAGGGGGGTAATGCTGCAGTGAACTTGGTACACAGATTTCCACACCCTCCCCTCATCACTCAGCCAGCCCTTGCACTGGGTCTGTCCCTCAGAGGCTGGATGCTCAAGCCACTGAGCTTGGAACTTGTTCGTGGACCCACGGGCCCCTAAGTACTTCCCATCACTTTTCCACCTGGCAACTTTGGGCATTTTTGATGGGGTTTATCGCTCATTTAAAATGTTTGGATTTTTTGAGTTTGTGGTGAATCAGGGCCTTTGAGAGCCCTCTACCACAGAATTGTTTTACACAGGGGCTCGTCGGCAGCCCCAGAATCATTCTTGATGATCTTGGTTTCATGTCGATTGTCGATTTCGACGAGTTTGGAAATCCAACAACAGTTTTCATGTCGATTGACATGGTATCTTGCCTAAAAAAACACTGGTGTGAACGCGTACAGGCCTCTGGAACGAGCTAGAATGCGGAAGGTCCAAACAGGTTCCACAGTGGAACTTCCACTTAATCCTTGACCAAAAAGAAACCCCTCATTCTCACAGTGATGCTTTAGGTTCCACTTCATCATTGACCAAAAGGAAATGCCTTGTTCTCACGGTGTCAGATGCTTTATAAAGGGACATAGACTTCCACCGCCATGCTGGATGCCCATGCCCGCTGTAAACACAGCTTCGAATTTTGCTGTGCATGCTAGAGCGTATATGTAGGGTCGGCCAGAACCATGCATATATGGTGTATATACCGTGTTTTTGGCAGGGAAATCACCAAATATACGGCCATATACGGTGCATATACACGTATACACGGTTCTGGCCAACCCTATGTATATGCTGCACGTAGCCAAACTCAAACCATAAACTAGCGGTTTCACTGCAGATATACCCACATCATAAGCACAGGTGGTTGCCTATGAATTGCAACAGGAGGGCTTCACCTTGAACCTTCAAGCTGCTCACCAGCTGCAGAAGCAAGCACATACGCACATGGCCGTCCTACTCACATCGATTCCTGAGTGTATCCCTGGCACACTTGAAACCAGAAATCAGCTACTACCTACAAATCGCTCACCTGCTGCAAAAGAGAGCGCACACGCATGTGGCCGTACTTGTTAACATCGTTTCCTGTGTGTGTCCCTGGCACACTTGGAACCAGAAATGCACGTGCGCTGGAAAAGTCGTGCCTGCGAAAGGCACTGCTCACGACTTGGTGCTCCTGCGGAAACGTGTGTGTCATTTGCGCCTTTAAAAGTCTTGTTTGTCGTTGTTGTGCCTGTACATGGCACTGCTCACGACTTGGTGCTCCAGTGGGAAAGACTGCCGTTCATGCGTTTTGTCTGTCATCTCGTAAGTTTTACCATGAATGACACTCCCAACAAGAAAACGCGCCATTTGTACCTTCGTTTTTACGGTCTTCTTTGTGTTAATGGCGTTTCTCATGGCTTAGTGATCTGCACTTTGACGGAATTGAAATCATGTGTGCCTTTGTTTTTACGTTCTTCTTTGTGTTAATGGCGTTTTTCATGGCTTAATGATTTAGACTTTGACAGGATTAAAGTCATTTGTGCCTTTGTTTTTACGTTCTTCTTTGTGTTAATGGCGTTTCTCATGGCTTAATGATCTGCACTTTGACGGAATTGAAATGGTGATTTTCATAGCCTGTGTTGCAGCTGCCCCAGGCAAGGGTGGGCCGGAGGGTAGAGGGGAAAAAAACACACTTTTGTGCCCCCAAAATGCACAACACAGGCCTTTATTCATGTGCGGAGTGGTTGTCACCGCCTGTGTCATATTCTTCTTCTTTCCTCCCATTTCGAGGGTAAAGGGTGTATAGATCTACAAGGTATATTCATTTAGAATGATTTTTCATTGAGATTAGGAGTTGCAGACAGGTGCAGATGGTGAGCATGAAGGGTGAGGTAGATGTTAGACTTAATGCCCTGTCATGTTTGGGGCGAGAGATAAACTGCAAACACGTTCAATGTACATGCCTATGCCTCCATTACCTTTTTCTGTATGTTGACATATGTTTCCAAACATTTGGCCACACGAAACAACTCCAAGCACATCCACTTCCGGTAGAAAATTCTCACTTCCAGTAGGAAGTCCCTGTTTATTGTCTGTTAAATTTCCTCATTGCCATTGTTTATTGTTATTGTCTGTTAAAATTCCTCATTGCCATTGTTTATTATTAATGTCTGTTAGATTTCTCGATTGCCATTGTTTTTTGTTAATGTCTGTTAAGTTTCCTCATTGCCATTGTTTATTGTTAATGTATGTTAAAATTTCCTCATTGCCATGAACCATACACCCACCTCCTCTGGAAGCTGGTTCTGCTTAATGTAGTTCAAAAATGTTGCTTCAAAATCGGAGGAGGGAGGGGATGCGTCGTCTTTGAGGGGAAAGTCCTGCCACCACCTGAGTAAGCAGGGAGGCAAACTTATGGTTATGTGCCAAAGGCACAGTATCACAGAGGGGTTGCTAAAGCAGTAATGAAGGCTAAGTGCCACTTAGCCTGAGGCAAAAGGAAAGGAAGGGAGCAGTACGCAAACCGTCACAGAAGAGACGTGTTGTATGCACCTGCACCTGAATAATCAGAGAGGCAAACTTGGAGCAAATTCGAACAAGAGCATTAGGGAGGCAAACATTAGCAAGATCACACAGGCACTGTGGGAGGCTCTATCCTGGGTGGGGGTTGGGGTTTCTCAGACACTCCCTCAAACACGCTCCTTTCTCATCAACAAACTTTCTATTTCTTTGAGTGAAGTTTTTGGTTACAGTTTTGATAAGTTTCGCTCAGATGCCCTAGAGGCATAAATAGCGATGTAACATTACCACACCTTACCTTAGCTCCAGGCTGAGGCACAGACACACTTCCCTGCTTACTTGTAGACCTTCCTCCAAACTAGGTGTGTTAACGCATTGGATGGTGTGTTGCGTACTCAAGCCCAATGGTATGTTCTGAGCGAATGGCTGAAACACACACACAAAAAATGAACAAATTGCCAACCCTCCTTCAATGTTCTGAGCGAATGGCAACGGTATGTTCTGAGCGAATGGCTGAAACACACACACACACTAAAAATGATGTACACCTTGCCAACCCTCCTTCAATGTTCTGAGCGAAAGGCAACGGTATGTTCTGAGCGAATGGCTGAAACACACACACACAAAATGATGTACACCTTGCCAACCCTCCTTCAATGTTCTGAGCGAATGGCAACGGTATGTTCTGAGCGAATGGCTGAAACACACACAAAAAATGCTGTACATCTTGCCAACCCTCCTTCAATGTTCGTTAGCATAAACGTCCTGACTTACATTGATTCCTTGTGAGAACCTCAAACAGGTAAATAGTGTACACCTTACGTATCCTGCACCCACATTGCTTGTGCGCTGATGTCATCGCCCCCAAAGAGCGGATTTGCGGTATGAAGGATAAAGCGAATGCCTCTGGGGAACTGCGACAACAAGTAGGAGGAAGGGAGGGGCATAAGTTTAAAGGTGCTGGTACAGAAATCGTTTCCGATTTACACAGTGGTACAAGCAAGCGTGACATTTTTTAAGGGCCTCGGGCTGCTCACATTAGGGGTCATTCATGGGTATCCTGGAAGTGGTTTGTTAGGTAGAGGAGCTTATGTCTTGTCCTGATATCGTCCTTGTTTGTCAAATGTTGGGAAGGAGCGTGGGTCTTGTGTGTGTATTTTTGTTGTGGTGATCTAATTGTGAACTCTCTAGTGCATGCATAGTGCACTACAGGGTGGCCGCATAGCATGCAGATAAGATTTGTTGGTGGAGTCGCAGTCACGATTACTTACAAATTACAACACAGAAGTATTGAGGGGTCTGCCTACGTAAACGCATACATGCAGGATTGCGCAAGAAGTGAGCATTAATTGGCAAAAATAGAAGCCTGCCAAAGGGAATTTGGAGCAGAACATATCTAGGGTTGGCCCAAACCGTATATGGAATTCCATATACCATATATATGCCGTATATGACCGTATATACACCGTATAATTGTATTACCGTATATAAGGAAGTATTGATATACTCAGAATTAATTCATAAGGGGATCATTCTGCAGCTCTTGAAGAGCTGTGTGCGCATGACCCAATATTGTTTACACAAAAAATGAAAAGCTGGAAAGTTATGCTGACTCAAAGGCGTTCAAAAGGGAAAGAGACTACCGTACTACAAAAGATGCCAATTCAAGGGCTCAATGAAGTATTGTTCAGTTCTGCGCGTCCAGTTTCTCAATACAACAAACGTCTGCCTTCCTCTTCCCCATCTCCCTCCCCCCTCACATCTCCTCCTCCTCCTCCTCCTCCTCCTCCTCCTCCCCCCCCTCAACCAAATCAATCAGGGAGAGCCTTATCTCCTC
>Ga0307968_1003527_pt1:5000-12970 | contig 12970 bp, 14 predicted proteins | sample OrgLakmetagen650_FD_201834 | JGI IMG/M metagenome (GOLD analysis project Ga0307968, IMG submission 201834) | Saline water microbial communities from Organic Lake, Antarctica - #650 | ecosystem: Environmental > Aquatic > Non-marine Saline and Alkaline > Saline | place: Antarctica... | reverse complement strand
TTACAAGGGTGTGCATTGCAAGAGATGTAGGTTGCAAGGGTGTAGGTTGCAAGGTGTACGTTACAAGAAATGTATGTTGCGAGGGTGTATGTTGCAAGGTGTACGTTACAAGGGTGTGCATTGCAAGAGATGTAGGTTGCAAGGGTGTAGGTTGCAAGGTGTACGTTACAAGAAATGTATGTTGCGAGGGTGTATGTTGCAAGGTGTACGTTACAAGGGTGTGCATTGCAAGGGTGTACGTTGCAAGGTGTACGTGCACTGCTCACTAAAATTTGTGCACTGACAACATGGTACGTGAAATAGTTTAGGTGGCATGAGGAGCTTGCGCATGGATAATGCGTGGAAGGAATGGTGTGTAGGGCATAAGAAGGTGCACATGGGAGGTGTGCAAGGGGGTGCAGTACAAAACCAAGTAGGCACAAAGCTAGGGTTGGCCAGAACCGTATATATACGTATATATACACCGTATATTTGGTGATTTCTAAGCCAAAAATACCGTATGTACACCGTATATATATGGTTCTGGCCAACCCTACACAAAGCGTATAGGTGGCTGCACAGGGTAGTGTGCAAGCTGGTGCATGAAAAGGGCGGCGTGGGTGAGACGGACATGCACAAGGTGTGTGATGCAGATAGGCACGCGCAAGGTGTGTGATGCAGATAGGCACGCGCAAGGTGTGTGATGAAGATAGGCACGGCCAAGGTGTGTAATGCAGATAGGCACGGCCAAGGTGTGTGATGCAGATAGGCACGCGCAAGGTGTGTGATGAAGATAGGCACGGCCAAGGTGTGTAATGCAGATAGGCACGGCCAAGGTGTGTGATGAAGATAGACACGTGCAAGGTGTGTGATGCAGATAGGCACGCGCAAGGTGTGTGATGCAGATAGGCACGCGCAAGGTGTGTGATGCAGATAGGCACGTACAAGGCGAGTGATGCAGATAGGCACGCGCAAGGTGTGTGGTGCAGATAGGCACGTACAAGGTGTGTGATGCAGAAGGTGTGTAAGGTACAATAGGCACAAGGTGTGAGAGGTAGACAGTCAATGCTAAGGGTGTGAGAGGTAGACGGATACGCACAAGGTGTGAGAGGCAGACAGACAACGCTCAAGGTGAGAGAAGCAGATAGACAGCGCACAAAGTGTTGGAGGCAGATGGTTGTCACTCAAGGTGTGAGAGGTAGATGTATACGCACAAGTTGTGAGAGACAGATGGACAACGCACAAGGTGTGAGAGGCAGATGGACAATGCTCAAGGTGTGAGAGGTAGATGAATATGCACAAGGTGTGAGAGGCAGGCGGACAATGCTCAAGGTGTGACAGGCAGACAGATAAGCACAAGGCGAGGGAAGCAGACTGGCAACGCACAAAGTGTTAGAGGCAGACAGGCAATGCTCAAGGTGATAGAAGCAGATGGATATGCACAAATTGTGAGAGTCAGATTCAACAACAGGTGTGAGAGTCATATACAACAAAAGGTGTGAGAGTCAGTTGGAACGCACAAGGTGTGAGAGACGAGTGCGACACAAGTTGTGAAGAGCTGACGGACATGCAAAGGGTGTGACAGTCAAATTAAAAAAGATGCGAGAGTCATATACAACAAAAGGTGCGAGAGTCAGTAAGAACGCACGAGGTGGACACAATGGACATGTATTAAGGGTTTTAAAATAATGTGGACATTGAGCCTTGTGGATTCGAGAGGACTGGAGGCAACACGTAAATTGTAAGCAAAACGTCAAGGGCTAGTTGAGATTCTGAAAGCCTGTAGGCAAAACCATGCCTCTGGGCGTTGTCTTAACCTACCGCACAAACGTATGCTAAAATAAATGGGCGTTGTCTTAACAAATGCATCTGCAATTCCCGCGCCTTCTAGTTTAGCAAACGAACAGACCCTAGGACAAAGCATCAAGTATCCGTTCCACTATCTGCCCCTGTACCGCCACCTACCGGATCTGTCACGTATTAAACACAAATACGCAAATACGCAAATACGTCGTGCCCTTGTATCACCATATTATAGATCTGTCACGTATTAATCAAGTCATGTCGTGCCCTTGTACCATCACAAACATAACTGTCACGTATTTATGAATCACAATTATGTTGTGCCCTTGTAATACCAACATTGGACCTGTCACATATTAATAAATCACAATTATGTTGTGCCCTCGTAATACCAACACTGGACCTGTCACGTCTGAATCACAATCACGTCGTACCACCACAAACAGAATGTGTCACGTATTAATGAATCAATTATGATGTGCCCTTGTATCACTATTATAGATATGTCACGTATTAATCAAGTCACGTTGTGCCCTTGTACCACCACAAACATAACTGTCACGTATTTATGAGTCACAATTAATGTTGTGCCCTTGTAATACCAACATTGGACCTGTCACAAATTAATAAATCACAATTATGTTGTGCCCTTGTAATACCAACATTAGACCTGTCACGTTTGAATCACGTCGTACCACCACAAACATAACTGTCACGTATTAATGAATCACAATTATGTTGTGCCCTTATACCACCACAAACATAACTGTCACGTAATAATGAATCACGATCATGTTGTGCCCTTACACCGCCACTCATGGTTCTGTCCCGTACTAATCACGGTGACTGTCACGTATTAATGAATCATGATTATGTTGTGCCCTTATACCGCCACTTATGGTTCTTTTCCGTACTAATCACGGTGACTGTCACGTATTAATCATGATTACATTGCGCCCTTGTACCAACCACCTCCAATTACAGGATCAGGGGTGGCCGGAGCCGCATGCTTGCACCATCAATGCTGTGTACAAGCTGAGCCTGTGTGTTTGAAGGTCTCCCTGCCAAATCCACTGCCAATAACATACCCCCTCCCACCCACGGTTCATGCAGGTATCAACTTCGGCACACAACATGTTGCTACAAGTCGGCACACACCACACACACAAGTCGGCACAAGTCGGCACACACCACACACACAAGTCGGCACACACCACACACACAAGTCGGCACAAGTCGGCACAAGTCGGCACAAGTCGGCACACACCACACAGTCGGCACAAGTCGGCACACACAAGTCGGCACACAGTCGGCACACACAAGTCGGCACAAGTCGGCACAAGTCGGCACACAGTCGGCACACACAGTCGGCACACACAAGTCGGCACACACCAAGTCGACACACACAAGTTGGCACACACAAGTCGGCACACACCAAGTCGACACACACAAGTTGGCACACACAAGTCGGCACACACCAAGTCGACACACAAGTCGGCACACACAGTCGGCACACACCAAGTCGACACACAAAAGTTGGCACACACAAGTCGGCACACACCAAATCGACACACACAAGTTGGCACACACAAGTTGGCACACACCAAGTCGACACACACAAGTTGGCACACACAAGTCAGCACACACCAAGTCGGCACACAAGTCGGCACACACAGTCGGCACACACCAAGTCGACACACACAAGTCGGCACACACAAGTCGGCACACAACATGTTGCTACAAAAAGCTCAGAACACAATGCACCTGGAACTTGGGTCCCCCTGCTGCTGAGGTGTTTCGCGCATGGAGGACTATGTCAGCATACTGGCGCATGCGAGCAATCATGCCGCAAAATACCTGCACGGTGCATACACACACACACACACACACACACACACACACACACAATGTGGGCACACAGTCAAGATATTTGAAAAGCTAGCAGGTAAATCTTGTATGTATTGGTTGATAAGCAAAAAACACATGCATTTGCACTCATCAATCAAATACATGAAATACTAATGCGTGTGCACGATCCATGCACCTTAGAACGTGCGATGCTCACACATGCATTTGCACTCATCAATCAATTACATGAAATACTAATGCGTGTGCACGATCCAAGCAGCTTAGGACGTGCGTTGCTCACATATGCAGACACAAATACAAGGCCCCACACACCTCAAAATGTGCGCTGTACATGAGCAACGGTCCTGCAGGCGTTTTGACCTTAGCCGCAAGGGTCACACGCTTGCCGTGGCGGGGCTCTTTCCTGCAAGCATAGTACGCATTATAAATGAACGTTGTGCACATTTATTTGTGTGCAATATATGTGCACATGTAAGCTGCCGGCATTCATCAAAAGAGGGTCACATGCTTGCCGTGGCGGGGCTCTTTCCTGCATGCATAGTATGCATTGCAAAGGAAGGTTGTGCACATATATTTGTGTGCAAAACAAATTGCCAACTCAAAAGAGGGTCACACGCGTGCCGTGGCGGGGCTCTTTCCTGCATGCATAGAACGCATTCCAAATGAACGTTGTGCACATTTATTTGTGTGCATACATGTGCACATGTAAGCTGCCAGCGTTGGTCAAAAAAGGGTCACCCGCTTGCCGTGGCGGGGCTCTTTCTTGCATGCATAGTACGCATTATAAATGAACGTTGTGCACAATTATTTGTGTGCACAACAAATTGCCAATTCAAAAGAGGGTCACACGCGTGCCGTGGCGGTGCTCTTTCTTGCATGCATAGTACGCATTCCAAATGAAGGTTGTGCACATTTAATTGCGTGCAAAACAAATTGCCAACTCAAAAGAGGGTCACACGCTTGCCGTGGCGGAGCTCTTTCCTGCATGCATAGTACACATTCTAAATGAAGGTTGTGCACATTTATTTGTGTGCAATCTGCACAAGTAAGCTATGGGCTAAAAACAAAAGGGGTACCACGATTACTGTGGCGTGCCATTTTTGCATGCTCAGTAAATGGCGAAGATGAATGTGCACACTGTGCATCATAAATCACAAGGGCACACGCAAGCCGCCCACATCCGTCAAAAGTGCCTTTTTTGAATGCTCAGTAAATTTTGCAGGTGTGTGCACATTGCAACGTGTGTCAAAAGCTCACAAGTAAGCCGCCCACACCCGTCAAAAAGGGGGCTCACTTCCACGCTTGCTGTGGGGTTGCCACGCATTAGGGTTCATTCCTTTACATCAACAGGTTTAGCACGTGTTCCTAGCAAATGTGCATATCTACTTGTCTTACTTGCACTGCATCACATGTGTAGGGTTGACCAAAAAAATATATATATACAAAAATATATATAGGGGTTGACCATAATCCTATATTAGGGTTAACCATCAAAATTAATTATATTATAATGATTGACCATAATCCTAGACCATATACATAAATTCTGGTATATACAATTAATGTTCGATGTATACATGATAATTTTGGCAGGGGTGTCATCAAAAATACAGACACATACGGCTATACATACAGTCATACACGGCTATACATACAGTCATATACGTTCTGGCCCAGCCTACACATGTGGGTTACCTACCGGCAATAATCGCAAGTGCTTCTATCTAGGGTGTGACTATTTCCCACAAGTTCATTGCTGAGCGAGGAGATTTTAAGGAGCGGCAGTTCGCTTTTGTGCAGAGTTGTACGCCATTGCAGGTAGCAGGTAACCCTGCAGTTATTTGCAAGAGTTCCTCCACACACAGACTAGCCTCGGAGTTACTGGTCTACATGCCAAAGCACTCAGCCTGCGTGCAACAAGATCTGCAACAAAATCATACACATGAGACAAGACATCAAACACCAAAGATATCTAATCAAAGCTGTGCAGGCCCCTGCCTCCCAACCACCAGATCCCCACAAAAAGATCTTTGTCTAGTATGTTCTCCAGGTGAAATGCCGTGTGTCCTTGCATCCATTTCGCGGTGCATACACAAAACAGCTCTTTCCTAGTCCGTGCTGACGAGGGTCTATATTACCCCCCTTTTTTTTTTTTTCTTACACAGATACTTGCAAGGATTTTCTTACACAGTCACTTGCAGAGGTACATATATATATAACAATTTGACCTTACCTTATTTTATGCAGTCACGTGCAGGGTCAACCAGACCAACAGATTTGCATTTCAGTGCTAGGTTTGTAGATATGCCGTACAATAAGCGGAGATTGGCCAACTTATTGCCATTTATGGTATGCAGATCCAGCCCTGGTCATCTTGCTCCTAGGTTTCTGATAAGGCATTTACTCGTGGTGCAGGATTATGGGCGCCACAAGTCAGGGGAAGTTTGCCAGTTAGAAGTACTAAAAAAGAAAAGGGAAGGGAACAAAGATAAAAGATAATGGAGGGGTGGAGTCCAGGGTGGAGGCCGGTGTACGCAAACGCGTGCGTCTGTGAGAAAGCTCCTTTCTTTATATGTGCATCACAAGAGCACACGTATATCGTATATATATACGATATATATATATAAATCTTGAGCATAAGAGCAGTTGCCTATTAATCCCAAAAAATCACATCGAATCCTTTTCTCACACATCTGCTCACTCCCTAGTAGCCATCAGGATCTGCCAAACACTCTTGTACAACGAACGTGCTCCGGCGCCTTCCTTTCCACGTTCTTTTCCATACCCTGTTTCTCAAGCCAAGCTTGCTATACTCCCGATCCCAGTGATCTCCCCTTTCATTTCTGTGGCGGAGGAGCTTTACAGCACCAGGTGCCGAACTGGCTGCTTTTCCTTATTGATATGGTGTTGGTGTTGGTGTAAGTGTTGGTGTTGGTGTCGGTGTTGGTGTTGGTGTTGGTGTTGATATGGTGTTGGTGTTGGTGTTGGTGTGGACTTGATGGTAATCCTCGATTGATAGGGATGTGGTCTTTTACTGCCACATGCTGCTTTGTCCCTCTATTCATAACCTGGTCACTATGGATGTGGTCTTTTACTGCCACACGCTGCTTTGTCCCTCTATTCTTAACCTGGTCACTACTTAGTCCCTACTGGGGCCACACGCACTTGCACAACGGATGCTCTGGCGCCTCCCAGTCGATGGGGTGGTACTGGTGCTGGACACACTCCAAGTCATACAAGTCAAACCTGCACAGGCACAGCAGTGGTGTACACGGTCCAGGTCATACACGTCAAACCTGCACAGTCCAGATCACACTGTCGCACTGTCCAGATCGCACTGTCATACAAGTCAAACCTGCACAGTCCAGATCGCACTGTCGTACTGTCCAGGTAATATACACGTCAAACCTGCACAGTCCAGATCGCACTGTCGCACTGTCCAGTTAATATACAAGTCAAACCTGCACAGGCACAGCGGTGGTGTAAACTGTCCAGGTCATACACGACAAACCTGCACAGTCCAAAATCGCACTGTCGCACTGTCCAGGTAATATACAAGATCGCACTGTCCAGGTAATATATAAGATTGCACTGTCCAGGTAAAATGCAAGATCGCACTGTCCAGGTAATATACAAGATTGCACTGTCCAGATAATATGCAAGATCGCACTGTCCAGGTAATATACAAGATCGCACTGTCCAGGTAATATGCAAGATCGCACTGTCCACGTAATATACAAGATCGCACTGTCCAGGTAATATACAAGATCGCACTGTCCAGGTAATATACAAGATCGCACTGTCCAGGTAATATACAAGATCGCACTGTCCAGGTAATATACAAGATCGCACTGTCGCACTGTCCAGGTAATATACAAGTCAAACCTACACAGGCATACGATGGTGTAAACTCCTGGGGACAGCCTCAATCCTGCACAAACAGTGATACCGTACTGCGGTAGCACGCTTAAGGAGAACGTGCCTGAAGCGTCTGAGAAAAGCAATCAGGTGCCTCGTGCTTACTCTCAGATGCCATTGATTATCTGCGTTCTTTTTTTCCCCTCCCTGCAGCACGCTTAAGCAGAACGTGCCTGAAGCATCTGAGAAAAGCAATCAGGTGCCTCGTGCTTACTCTCAGATGCCATTAATTATCTGCGTTCTTTCTTCCCCCCCCCTGCAGCACGCTGAAGGAGAACGTGCCTGAAGCGTCTGAGTAAAGCAATCAGGTGCCTCGTGCTTACTCTCAGATGCCATTAATTATCTGCGTTCTTTCTTTCCCCCCCCTGCAGCACGCTTAAGGAGGGAGTGCCTGGAGTGTC
>Ga0307968_1003527_pt1:0-2500 | contig 12970 bp, 14 predicted proteins | sample OrgLakmetagen650_FD_201834 | JGI IMG/M metagenome (GOLD analysis project Ga0307968, IMG submission 201834) | Saline water microbial communities from Organic Lake, Antarctica - #650 | ecosystem: Environmental > Aquatic > Non-marine Saline and Alkaline > Saline | place: Antarctica: Organic... | reverse complement strand
CTGGGCTATGGCGCACGCACAGTGACTCCTGTGGTGCAAGTGTGGGAGGATCACAGGGGGGGGGGGAGCAGCCGGGAACGGGGGCAATGTGTTCAAAGCACGGGGACGCCTTCGCCAGATCTGCCTTCTCTCCCCGCCCCCCCCCCTCACGCTCCTCCTCCCCGTCATCTTCCGCAATGCTGGGATCCAACGCAGCAACACTCACAGAATTTGAGCATCCCAGGCCGTAATCCTTTGCACACAATGCTGCAAGCCCCGGACCTCCCTCCGTCCCCTCTGAAAAGGATCAAGTTGTTCAGCCTGAATGATTACCTCGGGCTTGGCTCACATCCCGAGGTAGCAGCAGCGGCAGCAGCGGCGGTGTCTGCGGTGCGTTTCTGAAAAGTGTGAATGTATGAGAGTATGTAAGGTTCTTGCACACCCTCCTATTGGTATTGACCGCTCTCCATCCACGGAACTAATAAAGGCCTGACCTGCCAACCTCTCTAATACTACTCACGTGTACATGACTTCAAAAGCACATGTGCTGTACTGACATTTTAAGGACAATGTATAAATATTTATAGCGATGTTTTCAATCTTTTTGCTGCCTCATTGGCCTACGCTTGTGGCCTGTGTAAATTGGGGCGCAAGCATGCTTTCAGGCCACCATCATTCCACACTTGTGCTGCCCATTTGAATGTGACACATAATGTGTAGTCCACAACATGTAAAAATGAGGGTTAGCCAGAACCATATATATGTATGCATACCCAGTCTAATGGTATTCATAACAGAAAAATTATGGAAAAATTACAGTTTGTGCGGTCATTTACAATACAATATATACGGCTATGGCCAACTCTACAGTCTACTACCTGACATAACAGGCCTGCAAATATTTAAACACGACTGCTGATTTCAAGATCAACCCGCGATCATACGCACGTCTCTGAATGCACACACATACCGCACTCACCACCGACTCAGGAATTGATTGGACATTTTCGGCATCATCGTCCTGTCTTCTTGCAGTATGGCATGGGCGCGCGCAGCAGTGGCGTGGTGGGAGGTACCAGCACTCTGCACCGCGAGCTGGAGGAGGGCCTGGCTGCCCTGAAGGGCACGCAGGACTGCTTGCTGTGCCCCACAGGTGTGTGTGTATTTGTGTGTGTTTATATGCTTGGTTGTGTTTATAAGCTTATGTGCTTGTATTGGGTTTTGCTTCTTGAGTGTGTCACACAACCTAATTGTGTCATTGTTGTTCAAGCTTCAGGTGGGAGCTGGGATTTTTGAAAAGCAGGGGCATCTACTGCACAGCAGATTATATATATACATGTTTAGCACAACAGCTGATATATACATGTTCAGCTGCACACACACACATTGATCTGCTTCCGTTTAGGGGGCTTCCCCTTATCATACGTTCTGAACCTCTGCACTCGGCTTTTACTGCGAAATATCCTTTTGGTGTTTCTTCCATACAGTTCCAAATCACCGCAAAATCCCACCCCCTTTATTCACCCCCCCCCCCCTTTTCCCCCACGCACAAGCTACGCTGCCAATATGGCTGCACTGATTGCCCTGACCAGCAAAAGGAGGCAGCACACGACTGTAATCAGCGACGCCAATAACCACGCAAGCTTTTCCTGTGCCCAATTCTGTGTACCACTTATCAAACCCACTTGACACGCAGGCTATGCTGCCAACATGGCTGTTCTCACGGCACTGACCAGCATGGGGGGCATGCACGTGGCCATTTTCAGCGACGCAAATAACCACGCAAGCTTTTCCTGTGCCCAATTCTGTGTACCACTTGTCAAACCCACTTGACACGCAGGCTATGCTGCCAACATGACTGTTCTCACTGCCCTGACCAGCAAAAGGAGGCAGCACACGACTGTAATCAGCGACGCCAATAACCACACAAGCTTTTCCTGTGCCCAGTTCTGTGTACCACTTCTCAAACCCACTTGACACGCAGGCTATGCTGCCAACATGGCTGTTCTCACTGCACTGACAAGCATGGGAGGCAGGCACGTGGCCATTTTCAGTGACGCCTTGAACCACGCCAGCATCATCGACGGGGCGCGTTTGGCCTGCAGAGGGAAGGGCGGAGCCACGCTGCACGTGTACCGCCACAATGACGTGGCACATTTGGAGCAGGTGAGGCTGTGTGCATGCTTGGGCTGAGGGAGCAAACGAGCAGGACGTGTGTACCGCCACAATGACGTGGCACATTTGGTGCAGGTGAGGCTGTGTGCATGCTTGGGCTGAGGGAGCAAACGAGCAGGACGTGTGTACCGCCACAATGACGTGGCACATTTGGAGCAGGTGAGGCTGTGTGCATATGCTTTTAGCATTTGGGCTGAGGGAGCAAATGAGCGGGACGTGTGTACCGCCACAATGACGTGGCATATTTGGAGCAGGTGAGGCTGTGTGCGTATGCTTTTGGCATTTGGGCTGAGGGAGCAAACGAGCAGGGTGTGTGTACCGCCACAATGACGTGGCACATTTGGAG
>Ga0307968_1003525_pt1 | contig 12972 bp, 11 predicted proteins | sample OrgLakmetagen650_FD_201834 | JGI IMG/M metagenome (GOLD analysis project Ga0307968, IMG submission 201834) | Saline water microbial communities from Organic Lake, Antarctica - #650 | ecosystem: Environmental > Aquatic > Non-marine Saline and Alkaline > Saline | place: Antarctica: Organic Lake... | reverse complement strand
CCCTTGATTTTCCTAGTGCTTTCTGTTTTGGTTTTGGTTACAGGCTTTTTCCCCAAAGCTTCCGCTCAGATGCCCGCCTGAGGCATATATAGCGATGTAACCTTACCTTACCTTACCTTACCTTTTGCCAAGTTGCACAGTACGGGGATACGGATACGGGTACGGAGAGGTTGGTACGGCAAGCAAAACAAATACCCAATGCACTAGAACTGACAGGTTATGAGCCTCGGACCCTTGCATTACGCTTTTAACACACCTACACATGTAAAACTTAAGATCCAAGCATTTTGTTGATCTACGGGGTGCTATTCTGCCTTGCTAGTGCTTCCAACGGTAGAGCGAACTTGCTGCCAACAACAGTAGAGCAAAGTTTTTTGAAATTAAACTGAAAATGGGAACTTAAAACATTCATATTTAATCAGAGCTGATGCTGAAAAAAATGGACCGTAGGCAGAAGGGTTTTGTCTCGGTCCTAGTGGTTACCAGCTGTCCGCTGTGCGAGTACTCCCCCAACGTATCAAAACCGATGTTGCGACCTGAGCCGCAGCTGTGCGCAAAGCAATCAATCACTGCCAAAACCAGATATTTTGCTGTAAATCCAACCGCGCCCATGGCACAAAGGCACAGCCCCCCCAGCCATCATCAGTCCTACTTGTCATGCTTGCTCTGCTCCCTTCCACTATCAAACCATTGCCAGGCAGGGCACAAAGCTGTCATGCTGACCCTTCATGCTAAGCCGCGCCTTCCGCCGCACGAGCTGCTTGTTGCTGAAAACATGGACTAAATTGTTGGCCCTAGCGCTGGACAGCTTGTTGCACTTCTTGCTGTGCACGAAGTCAAAAGCGCTCCAATTGCGCTCACATGAGGAGGACGATGGCATGGCAGCTAGCACCCTGATCGCAACGCGCCTCAGGTCTGGGGCACCCCTGCATGCAGACATGCCGTTTCATATGAATCAATACATTTGTAGGATGCAAAGATGCAAGCTGTTGAGAGCAAAAATGCTGCCAAAAAAAAGGTGTGCGGTGTCAAAGGCAGCTGCAAAAGAATCGTATAAGCTGAAATGCTCGTTGTCACAGCGGCAAAACAGAGGCAATAGCAAAGTCTTATCGCGCAAATGTCATCCACCACTTCCACGCTGGAAGATCTCGTGCCTTTGTCCACATAACTGGGTCAGCAAAAACGCCTTGCTTGTGGACGTCGTCGGTGTAGGACACCTGAGCGTTTGCAACTTGACCGGCATCAGGCAGCAGCTTGCGCAGCATGGCGTCAAAGCCAAGCATGACTTCATCTCCATCTTGGTGCTTGTGCTTGTGGGACTCAGGGTCCAGTGCTTAGGCCAGAGGACAAAAAGCGTCAAGTCCAGGAAACAGCCTCTGCTCCCCGCCCTCTCAGCTGCACAGGCCGTACCGGCACGGGGTACGGGAACGGGTACGAATGGTACGGAACGGCGTACTGGGGGGTCTGGTACGGCGTACTGTGCAACTTAGGCTTTTTTATGGGCGAAGATGTTTGCTTGCAACACACTGCAGATCTCTGCCACTGCCTCCAGATCTGACACATCTGTGGGCAACTTTGTGGCGCTGCTGAGCACGTGAGGCTGGTCATCGTGCTCCTCCTCTCCCGCCCTCTCCTCCACATAACCTGCTTCCTCCGTTGCCACATGCGATGTGCTTGCCTCACCTCTATGGCCAGCAACTGCAGCTGATGATGTGCTCATGGGGAGGACATCACCGTACACAGGCAACATGTTGGGTGGTCCTGCGACAGCGTTGTATGCCTGCACGAGCGGGCACATGCAGAAAATGGAGTGGGTAAATGCAGAAAAGTTGGGGTGTGGCTGTCATTGGAAATCATTTGGCAACATGCGACCAGTGTATCAACCCTATCTTCACTCACGACCTGTGGGCATTACAAAATGTATTTAGACTGCAAAGTTGTAGCTGGTGAGCACACAAGCATCTTGTAGCAAATTCGCCACGCCAAATGCATCTGCGCCTATTCCTCAAACACAGTACCTCCATGAAAGCTCAAGTCCTCAAGCCTTCTCATGCACGAAAGCAAAGTCCCTTGCTTCCAACAATGCTTACCTAAACAACTCCCTTCAGGTTGGCCAGGTAGTGACCACGAGCAGGCTCTTGCGCAGCCCACTCAGACGTGAAGGCCTCCACATCACTCCGGTTGTCACTGTAAGAGCGGAAGACCTTGTCAAACAGGTGCTCCATTGCATCAACATGCCGCTCGCACAACAATTCAGGATTGCTCACAAGAAACTGCGCGCAATAGGAGGGTATTGGTTAGAGGTCCGGCGGTCTGAACACATACATGCTCTGCTACAACAGGTTGCTGTTAATCGTCTTTAAAATGCTTTGCCCTTTCTTTCCTAATTTCTATTCAGTGCAACAAATGCTACACTACCTAAACAATCTAGAACTAAACCAATGACCTAACACAAGTCTGCAACGTTTCTTTTTGACAACCAATGAAGTCAAATCGCAATTAATTCCTCCAAACACTGAACCTATCCTTCACCTTTAGGGCAACAGGCAAAGCCAACACACCTGTTTTGCCTTGCAGTACTCCCGCATCATGGCACGAGCAAGTGGCTTCATGTGTGCACCCAAACCAGCCACAAGGGCGACACGGAGAAGTTGTGCAGGGCCCGTCTGCAGAGAAAAAGACGCAAAACACACGCAGCATCTCCCATTATGTGTTGAGGGCGGCTGCTGGCGCTAATGCTGCATAGACAGGCAATGCTGCATCAAGCCTTGAAGGGGAATGGGGTGCTGGAAGTCGTGATGCTGCCACTGCTGCTGCTGCCATCTCAGCCGCAGATAATGATGGTGGTGGAGCCGCAGTGTCCCTGAGCAAGCCAACCAGGCTTTCAACAGGCTGCTGTTGTAGTTGTTGCTGTTGCTGTGTGTGTGTACGTGTGCGTGCGTGTGTGTGTGTGTGTGTGTGTGTGCGCGCGCGTGCACGCGTGCGTGTGTGTGTGTGCGCGTGTGTGTGTGTACGTGTGTGTGTGTGTGTGTGTGTGTGTGTGTGTGTGAGAGAGTGTGTGTGCGAGTGTGTGTGTGCAAATGTGTTTGTGTGTGTGTATGTGTGTATGTGTGTGTGTCAGTCTGTCTTGTGTCAGTGCATGCCTGTCTCTGAGCTTCCTTACCTGCTGGCCCAGGGCAGAAGGAAAAATGGAGCTTGGGCCCTGGAGTGGGGCCATGCCCATGCCACGGAGTGCTGCAAGGAACCTTCTGACCTGCTGGCTGTGTAGCTTGACCCTGCAAATCCATGCTGCCTAAAGAACGCCAACCCTTTCCCTCTTCTCAGCTGAAGGACACAGCACTCACCAAATGCTATGTGCAGCAATGATTTCCTTTGAGTTAAGGATTACATACCCAGAGGTGCGGTGGCTCATGTTGTCAATCTTAGGATCCAGGCTAAAATAGACAACATGAGCCACCTGGTCCTTGAGCCTGGTGAAATGCTTGTCCCGCGCAGCTTCACCTATGGGAAACACACACCACTCCCTTGTATCCTTCCTTGCTCTCTTTCTTCTATTCTGTTCTTCTTCCTCCTCATCCTGGCCAGTGGCTACTCCCTGGGTAGTGAACGTCCCCGCCGAGAGCTTGGTTGATATGATTCAAAAAAACTAACTTATTACGCTAAGCAAATCTACTTGAATGTGTTAAGCACAAGTGTCACTAAAAAGAGAAAAAAGTGCGGAGGCCTCCTTGGGCGCGAATAAGCACAGAAATTTGAAATTATAATTTAATTGGAGTTTCTAGGGGCCTTTCCCGTTGAAATACCCAACAGACACTCGGAATTTTTTCAGACTGTGACCCACAAACAACAATTAACCGTAGTATGCACCCCTACGCTTCAATCCTACTGGCGCTCCTGTACGCCTCGCTTCTGTCGACAGGTATGCGAACAGCTGTGCAGGCATTGTGCAAGGCTGCTTTCTCTGTTATTATGGCAGGCCATTCGTGCTGCTATGCACTCCTTTCCTCCTCCCCCTCCAGCTCAGTGGGGTTTAGGGGGTGAAACAACCCAACCATCCTCCTTGTGAACGCTCTGCTTCACATAGGAAATCAGCTGTGTTCCTCATTATGTAACCTTTTCAGACTCTCATCCTCACGCACAGGCTGGGGCAGGTACTACATTTTCGAAGATGCAAAGGCTTTTGGAGAGTCGGCCTCGCAGTACGCAGAGCACATTGACAACCTGAAGGCTACATCCTCTATCCAGTGCAACCCATTTGATAGTAATCCACGCAGCACCCTCGGGTGGCCCAGCCGCTGCCTTGTCCCGTGTGTGCAATATGGCTTCCTGGATGAACCCTATTTTAACTATGCTATCACGACAGAATTGCTGGGCTTAGCTCACAGACCGCTCTGCCCGTGCATGAACAGCACAGTGTATGAGGTGGAACGAGAATACGAAGGAGACAAAGGAGCATTCATGAGTGAGTCTTGGCAGCACCTGTGATGTTGAGTGAGAGCAGAATGACGTTGCCCACTTCCTGTGACTTGTGGTGTTAAAACGTGCGGTAGTTTTGCTGCGCAGTCCGTGTTTTGGAGTACACAGAACATAAGAAGAATGGTTAGGTTTTTATAAGACCACAATTCAATAAGTGCCCCTCCCATACGCTGTGTGCATGTATGCAAAAAGCATTGAGATTTGATCACCACCAGCGTTGCTCCCGTTGATTTCTATTTTGCAGATAAAACGTATGATGCTCTTGAAAGCTTCTGGGAGGTAAACGTATCGCCTTACCTCTCCTACCACGAGTGAGTTAATTTGCAAGTGACAAGGCTGAGCATGCTGTTCCGTGTCATACTTAGGGGCTTGTAGTTTAAATAAATGCTTACAACTTGGTACAGGAATGAAAACAGAAGGGTGAACTTACCTAATTTGGAAATCCGAATGCATATGTAGTCCTCATATTTTCATTATTGCTCTTGAAATGTGACCAGTTTTCTTACACCATATTTTTGCTCTTCAAATGCAGATCAGCCTGGAATGGAGGGGAACTCTTTACTGGACAGGTACAGGGCAGTGGAAACATATTTTGTGGAGCCAAGTTAAAGCACGTGCCTTCCTGCGCGCAGCTCTTGCTGTGCTCACTTTCACTTGAACAAACACATTGTATGCTGTTGCACTGAGCAATGCACGCAAAAACTTGAGCATCACTCAAACGATGTACACAGTCTGCGTGAGTATGTTGCGAACCAAGCACATTAATTGGGCTGCAGTTCTGTCAGTCTGTGTCATGTCAGCTATGCACGCCAATTAAGCTGCTTGCAGAAAATTCATGTTGCCCTCCATCCCCACAACATTCCTCGCACGCCATACATGCACGCAAACCACTCACCATCTCAACAACATTCCTTGCACGCCATACATGCACGCAAACCACTTGCACACACACACACACTCACCATCTCACCTCAGGGTAATTGGCTGGGTGGGAGCAACCTACGAGATGCAACTTGGAACCTCACGACCAGCTATTGCTCCTGGCCATTTGTTGAGTGCACTTCTTCCTGCAATGGCTCAACACCCACCATCGGCGGACTGTGAGTTCAGGAAGAGTTGTTTGTTGATGCTGCCACCGACCAGTGTACTAGCAATAATGTATAATCTGTCCTTGCCCCTCGTCAACACTTTCCTTTGCTCCCGTCGTTGTTTCATAAGTGGCGATGGCAATGCTACATCTTACAATGCCTACAATTTATCATTGGTACAAAAGTTGTTCTGAACTGTTGGCAGAGACTTCCGCTTGATGATATGAACAGTCAGACTCCCCCACGAGGTACTTCTTCAAAGTAAGGACACAAGTTTAAGTGTTGAGGTGCCTTTTCTGTTGCCTTGGCTAGCACAAGGTGCCTCATGCTATCAGCTGCAAAACTGGCTAGTAAGTGGATGCCACAAATACATGAAATAAGGTTGGTAGGAAACACCGTGCTAATAGCTACTTGATCAAGAATAGAAAATTATACGGCCAATGAAAACCACTCCCCATATTAGTTATGGATAAGGAGCCGCTTTGGTACCGAGTAGCATAAACTCCTGCACCACACAAAATAAGAAAAGATCAATGGAAATCAGGTGATCCAGGTCTATGCTACTTTTGCAGGATGCTTTGTACAACTCTTCCTTGCCTTGTGATGAGGAGCAAAACACTGTGTGCCTATGACACGTTGACTTTTTGTCAGGGGCTTCCTTGCCTTGTGATGAGGGGCAAAACACTGTGTGCCTGTGACACGTTAACTTTTTATCAGGGACTGGCGAAACTCAACGCTGTACATCAAGGACCTCGACTTTACGCCCTTCCTTGCCATACCTGCTGCCGCCCGAGAGGAGGTGTGGTACATGTGAGTACTCAGTTTCTTTGTTGATGCGGGTTAATTATGAAAAAGCAAACCTGTGCAGGCAGTGAAAACCATTCCCAGCAATAAGTAAGGAAAAGGAGCCACTTTGGGTGTCGGACCATTCATAATCTCTCCACCTGAGAAGAAGTGAAGGAAAATACATAATATACACACACTGTATATTTTATTTACACTTGCAAGTGGTGTGCTGGTAAAGCTGCAAACATTGCAAACATGCTTATCAAAGTCTTTTTAATGTGGAGGAACCAAATTACATATCAGCTACAAAACAAAAAGGGCATTATATCAGCTACAGATCAGCTACAGAACCAAACTACATCTCAGCTTCAGAACAAAAAGGCTTTATATCAGCTACAGATCAGCTACAGATCAGCTACAGAACCAAATTACATATCAGCTACAGAACAAAAAGGGCTTTGTGGATGTGGCTGCTGATTATGTATTATCAATACCTGTAGCTTGCTTTTGAGCTGATGCCTTGGCTGAAAGTGTTGAATTCTAATAGCAAGATTATATAAGCTTTTGGAATTTGATTTTACACCCTCCACCCTAAGAGCTGCATGCCAGCAAGGCCAGTGTCTAGTCATTAACCCCAGTACTTTTCTCTCTGCATTCCCTTACAAACAGAAATCTCAGCTACAACTTCATCGGAGGCAGCCTACCAGACAACCTACCTGACATTTTCCCCAACATTGAACACATTGGGTAAGTGTGTTTGGGTCACCCTTTCAGCATTGTGAGAAAATGTCTTATTAACTAAAACTTCAGCGCACGACTGATGCAAAGGGGAGGCATTAAAAACTTTGTGGTACTGCAGTGTAGATATGAGGAGCCTGTGGTATCACAGTGTAAGTAAGAATGCTTTGGCACCACAAGGTAAGAACCACCAGGTGTAGTACCGCAGTGTACTTCTATACATTTCAAGAATGATTTATGACGTATCAAATCAGCTGCTTACAGCATTTAACCCCACATCTACATTTATCCAACAATCGCAGGCTGGATCATTGTAGGAATACTGACGACAATTTTGGCGACATGTTTGAGCGCGAAGGCATAGACAACTACAACGGACTTCTTTGGGCACAGGCAAGTTGTGCATATAATCATGCCAGGACAAAGACAAGGAGGAAATGCAATGTTATAGGTGGTCACTCTCCTGAGAGCACCACAAGGATGAATTACAGACTCAGACAATTCCTAACTGCAACCCAAACGGTGCAGAAAACGTCAGGGAAAATATCTCCCCGCACATTTTAAAGAGCAGACCAGTTGGTACCATGGGATTTCTCTGCCACAGAGAATATTAGAATCATTAAGATCAGGAAACGCGGCCTACAAACCTAACTAGAATTGGCAACAGCACTTAAAAGGATGTGTCTGTCACAGGCAGAGCAAATCGCCGACAGCTTTAATCTGCTTAGAAGAGTTACACACCCATCCTCATGTGCAACATCTGTAGCTTGGTCTGCCTAGAAAGTGGTCCGCACCCGATCCAAATGTGAGTCATACACCCGATCCTCATGTGAACCATACACCCGATCCAAATGTGTCATACACCCGATCCTCATGTGAGTCATACACCCAATCCTCATGTGATCTGTACACCCGATCTTCATGTGAGCCATGCACCCAATCGTCATGTGAGTCATACACCCGATCCTCATGTGAACCATACACCCGATCCAAATGTGAGTCATACACCCAATCTCATGTGAGCTATACACCTGATCCTCACCTGATCCCCAATATAACATGTAAACTTTCAAATCCCTTTTTGGCTGTCCTTGTGGGACACTTTTTGAACCTGCATGCATTGGGAGGCTCAACAAGCTTTTACCACCACGCATACAAATGACCTTCCTTTCTTTCCACAGTTGGGGTATGGTGCTCATTTTGACTGAAAAAAGGCACTGTTGCACAGGCCAATGGTAGGTGAACAAGGGAGATGATCTTTTCTTTACCCTCAATTTGTACCTGTATTTCATTCTGAGACTCCACAGCAACATCATACATGCAGCCCGAAAACATACAAACCTTGGTAGCTTTGCAGTATACACATCTCCATGCTTCTCTGACGCTAACTGGCAAGTTGGTACCCTCACACCTGCAGAGCAATTCAAGCACACAAGGGGCTTGTAACTCCAGTCTGTACATGAAGGAAGAAGAGCTATTTCTACTCAATGGGAGGATACCAGCCAGCTGGCAAAACCTCACCTCTTTGCGCACTGTGTAAGTGTTTCTATGTGCACCGTGCAGATGCGCATAAGCACAATGTGTAATTACTCATTACGCACACTGTGTAAATGCTCATATGTATGCCGTGTAGATGCGCATACGTGCAATGTGTAATTACTCATACGCACACTGTGTAAATGCTCGTATGCGCACTGTGTAAATGCGCAAACGCTTACTGTGTAAACACTCATACCCACACTGTGTGAATGCTCATACGCACACTGTGTGGTCACATGCACATTGCGTAATTGCGCATATACACACTGTGTGAATGTTCATATGCGCACTGTGTAAATGCGCAAACGCACACTGTGTAAACACTCATACCCACACTGTGTAAACGGTCAATTGCGCATTGCTTAATTGCGCATATACACACTAATGTGTGCATGCTCATATGTCTCATAAAATGCCTGTGCCGAATGACATGTGCATGACAATAAGCACCATGATAAAATGGAGAATTTGGTCCCGGGCAAGAACGCAGTACGGTGTTAGTAGGGTTGGCCAGACATATATACGGTGTGTATACAGTGGTTTTGTGGTTTGTATAGAAATCTCATCAGATATACGGTCATATATGGCGTACACGGTTTGGACCAACCCAAGGCATCACTTCTATATAGTATAGCTATGGCAAAATGCCGTACATGAGATTGCTACACAGCTAATTGCCACAGATTCACGATCAAAAATGCTGCAGTATAAAGGGTTGACAATGTTACTGGAAATCAGGTAAAGAAAATTGAAAGGTTCAAAGGCACGCAGGTTCACCTCATCCAGGTACGAATGCAAGGCACTGATCAGGAACTATAATTGGATGTAACATCCAGCTATGGGAGTATGGGAATTGAATACAACTGTCTCTAACTGGGTATATAATCACAGGCATGTGCACGACCTGCAATGCTCCTAGTTCCAAACCTGCCTGTGATCCAACCATGAAAAGAGCCACCTGGAAAAGGAACTTACAAGAAAAAGAAAAACAAAGGCCAAATAAAGATGATAAAGACCATTCCTGCTTAGGAGCAATCATAAAGAAGTGCAAGCCAATTATGTGTGCTCGTGATATAGGTAGGGTTGGCCAGAACCATATATATACGGTGTAATTTTGGCAGAAAAATACAAAATATACGGTCATATACGGTGCATATATACGGTCCTGGCCAACCTTAGTTATAGGTGGGTGTGCTCCAGGTGGTCGTGTTCCAGTTTGCAGTTGGTAGCGACAAAGAAGCAGGGCCATGTCTATTCCATGGTTGCGCATGCAGTTTTGTGCTGGCATAAACGTGTTTGGTCTCAGGGCAGCAGGGAGGCGCAAATAGAGATGGTGGGGTTCAAGCAAATCCCCATAGCGTGAATCGTTGTCGACCTTCCCTGACTGAAAGACTTTTTTCTTTTTTCCATGCAGGCGCTTGCAATCCCAGAATCTAACAGGACCCATTCCATCATCCATGACAGATGGACAGATCGTCTCATGGTGCGCCATTTGCTGCTGTGTTTTGCTGGCATTATGTGGCGGAGAATTCGTGCACTGCCGAGCTCAGCCTTGCCAAATATGCTGTCAGTCAGTCAATGTACGCCAACAGCACCTTAGCTCTGTTCGCAGTGGCACCATACAATGCCAGCATGTATGAGTGATGTGGCATTGGTTAGGGTTGACCAGGACTGTGTGTACACAATATATGACGGTCTGCTCGGAATCTGTTGGCCACATATCTCGTATTTACACCATTAACTTACGTTTCTGGCCAGACCTAATTGTATGCAAATACACCAGCCCTAAATGTATGCAAATATGCCAGCCCTAAATGCATACAAAATGTATGCAAATACACCAGCCCTAAATGTATGCAAATACAGTGTAAGCTACCTGCCACTGCCAAATAGTGTAAGCTACCTGCCACTGCCAAAATCCATTTGGTCATGGTAAGGTATTGTTACACTGCAGGAAAAAGGTGAGCTTGTGCATTCCTGGCACCTATAGACTTGAGGCTGTACTTTTTTCTAATCCTGCTCAAAGGGTCTGCACGTGAACGTGATATCAAGATTGTTGTGCCATATTCAATACGTGATCATTTAGCTTTGCACATGTAAGCTTTGCACAGATCAGGCCCTTCCATAACAAGGAGGTGTGTGGTCCTAGTCCACCAGATGCCTCACATACAAATAGGAGCAGCAACAATGGTTGCAATTATGTACACACGCGCTCACAAGGGGATGTGTGCCCGTAATCCAGCGGATGACTCACATACAAATAGGAGCAGCAACAATGGTTGCAGTTATGTACACAAGCGCTCACAAGGGGATGTGTGGCCGTAATCCAGCAGATGGCTCACATACAAACCAGAAGCAGCAACAACTGCAGCGATGCTGCGCACATGCGATCGTTCTGCTTTGCACAAATTGCAGGAGGCTTTTTCAAAACCAGGAGATGTGTGGCCCACTGCCACGTGATAACTCAGGTACAAACAGGAAGCAGAAACTTTAGTTTAGTTTAGTTTGCAGGAGGCTCTTCCAGAACCAGGAGATGTGTGGCCCACTGCCATGTGATAACTCAGGTATGTGTGGCCCACTGCCATGTAATAACTCAGTTATGCGCCACGTAATAACTCAGGTACGTGCCACGTGATAACTCAGGTACGCGCCATGTGATAACTCAGGTACGCGCCATGTGATAACTCAGGTATGTGTGGCCCACTGCCACGTGATAACTCAGGTACGCGCCACGTGATAACTCAGGTACGTGCCACGTGATAACTCAGGTACGCGCCATGTGATAACTCAGGTACGCGCCATGTGATAACTCAGGTATGTGCCACGTGATAACTCAGGTACGCGCCACGTGATAACTCAGGTACGCGCCACGTGATAACTCAGGTACGCGCCATGTGATAACTCAGGTACGCGCCACGTGATAACTCAGGTACACGCCATGTGATAACTCAGGTATGTGTGGCCCAGCGCCACGTGATAACTCAGGTACAAACAGGAAGTAGAAACTTTACTAGCAAAGCCATCCCTACATTGATAACATGAAAAAAGGTACTCTGGTGCCCAATTAGTGGTCTTTGAAAAGTAGTCACAAAAAGCATGTTCCACCGCCATGTAAGCAGCAAATGTCCATTCTCCTATCTTAACAGCACTGCTGCGTTCACTGTTCATATTGACAGACATTATGGTAAGGGTCAGTTTGTGCACTCTTTTAAACAAACAAGCCAGAGAGAGTATCTGTTAAAAACTCACGTCCAGCTACATTATGTACATTTGTTTGGAATTTACCTTTAGTGCACTTTTAGCACTTACATTCAGCATACAACCAGCACTTACGTTCAACTTTTGATGAGTTCTTAAGTTCCGTGTACGTTCAGTTCAACGCACGTATGGCAAATGTGCTCAGAAACTACAATTCCAATACTTTTAAAGTGGCTTTGTTCCACCTTTCCCAGCTCTACAAGTTAACAGATCACTACATGTCTATTTGCCTTGACCTGCAGAACGGACATTCTGGAAAGTATTGGTGATGTACAAGACAAAAATAGGAAGATATATGTGGAATTTTGAGCTCAAGATGTGTGTCCCTCCTCCACCTCCACCGCCGCGTTCACCCCCACCTCCCCCTAATTTTCCCTCCCCACCTTCCCCCCCTCCATCTCCTGCTTGTTACGAAACAGTACAAGGTTTTTTTGGTCCCATTGAGGAAGAGGTGCCATGCCCTCCCCCTCCCCCCTTACCTCCGCCCTTTCCACCCCCAGGTGCGTTATGGCAATGCGTTATTTGTTATAGTTAGAGGTATGCCAAGAAAAAGAAAAGCCAGTTCACACACGGTTGTGTCTGCCATAAATATTTAATGTGTCACATCCAAAGGTGCATTCAAGCATTTAGCAACAGAAAAACAGTTTCTCTGGTGCTGTTTTTCCTGCTTTTTTCTGTCATGTGACAAATATATATAATGATATAATGGTTGTCTAAAATGAATGCAAGGTGCTGTGCTCTCCATCTCCCTCTCCCTTTCCTTGTATCCCTCTCTCTCTCTCTCTCTTTTTCTCTCTCTCTCTCTCTCTTTCTCTCTATCTCTATCTCTACTTACTTATTTATTTATCTCTCTCCCTCTCTCTCTCCCTCTCCTTCTCTCTCTCTCTCTCTCTCTCGCTCTCTCTCGCTCTCTCTCGCTCTCTCTCGCTCTCTCTCGCTTTCTCTTGCTCTCTCTCGCTCTCTCTCGCTCTCGCTCTCTCTCACTCTCTCTCTCTCTCTCTCTCTCTCTCTCTCTCTCTCTCGCTCTCTCTCTCTCTCTCTCTCTCTCGCTCTCACTCTCTCTCTCTCTCTCACTCTCTCTCACTCT
>Ga0307968_1003522_pt1 | contig 12977 bp, 9 predicted proteins | sample OrgLakmetagen650_FD_201834 | JGI IMG/M metagenome (GOLD analysis project Ga0307968, IMG submission 201834) | Saline water microbial communities from Organic Lake, Antarctica - #650 | ecosystem: Environmental > Aquatic > Non-marine Saline and Alkaline > Saline | place: Antarctica: Organic Lake... | reverse complement strand
CTTTTCACATGTAAAAACATCGGTCCCACCATTCGACTATTGCACCGACAATGCGGCCATGATGGGAATTGCAGGGTATTATCAATACCAAAAGACACCAAAAAGTGATTCGATGCGTATCAATGGGCATTCGAGATTAACCCTAGAATGATAACTTTTCCTTTGGGTTAACGTGCAAGTTTAGTATACTAGAGTAAATGAAGGTGAATACAATGGAAAATAGCAATTTTATCAGATCAATCATCGAAGAGGATATTCGCTCAGGCAAACACCAAAAAGCCATTACCCGTTTTCCGCCTGAACCGAGTGGCTTTTTGCACCTCGGACATGCGCGATCCATCGTGATGAACCATACACTCGCAAAAGACTTCGGCGGGTACTTCAACGTCCGTTTCGACGATACAAACCCCGTTAAGGAAGACGCGCTCTTTGTAGAGGGTATAAAACGGGATATCGCTTGGTTAGGTGCAGAATGGGATAACCTTTTTTTCGCTAGCGATTACTTTGACACCATGTATGCAAAGGCAGAACTACTCATTAAAAAAGGCCTTGCCTATGTTTGCGACCTCCAGTATGATGAGATTAAGGACTACCGAGGTGATTTGAAAACCCCTGGAGAGGATAGCCCTTACCGCAACCGTAATGTCGAAGAAAATCTCGCTCTTTTCCGCGCGATGAGGGATGGCGATTTTTCCGATGGCGAAAAGGTTTTAAGAGCCAAAATCGACATGGCCAGTCCCAATATGAATATGCGCGACCCGATTATTTACAGAATCCAACATGGTCATCATCACAACACAAAGGAAAAATGGTGCATTTATCCCATGTATGACTTTGCCCACCCTTTGGAAGACGCCATAGAAGGCATTACGCATTCGCTTTGCAGCCTTGAGTTTGAAGACCATCGCCCGCTTTATGACTGGTTTGTCAAACACTGCGAGATGAAAAACATTCCTAGGCAAATCGAATTTGGAAAACTCAAAATTGCGAATCAGATTATTGGAAAACGTTCCATCCGCGTCCTTGTAGAAGATGGCGTCGTTGATGGATGGGATGATCCGCGTCTCATAACCATTGCAGGCCTTAGAAGACGCGGAGTACCCGCGGAAGCCATACGGAACTTCATTAAAGCCCTCGGTCTTCCTAAAACTGAGGGAGCGACTGAACTTGAGATGCTTGATGAATATGTCCGCGACTATTTGAAAAGCCGGGCCAAACGCATTCACGCTGTAGTTGATCCAATCAAGGTCATCATCACCAATTATCCTGAAAACAAAACGGAAATCGTCAACAGCGCAGCATTCAACCGCGAAAATGAAGCGCTCGGTGAACGAGAGATGACTTTCAGCAATACGGTTTACATAGAGCGCGACGACTTCCTTGAGGAAAAACCAAACAAGAAATGGAAACGCCTTTCTCTTAATATTGAAGTGCGGCTTATGCACGCGTATTTCATAAAAGCCAATGACGTGGAATACGATGAAGATGGAAACGTCAAAGTCATCTATGCCACCTATGACCCCGAGACTAAAAGCGGATCGGGCTTCAAGGATAGAAAACCGAATGGAAACATTCACTATGTCGATGCCTCGACTGCCCACAAAGCAACATTCAGACTTTATGAACCTCTAGGTGACCCGAAAAAGGATTCGGCCTTGCCCATCGAAGAACGTCTGAATGAGAATTCAAAACGTATCATGCATGGATTCGTTGAAAAAAACACTCCTATCCATACGGACAACACCTACCAATTTGTCAGAAAAGGCTATTACACCTTGGATGAGGAAAGCAACGATACCAACTTGATCTTCAATCGCACGGTCTCACTTAAGTCATCGTTTAGAAAAAAATAATTTTTTTAAGAAATTAAGCGATATTCCTTGCATTATGTCTAATTAACATGTAAGATGGGTAATGTACTTAAACGAATTCTATGTACCAAGCACAGTAAGCACGGGTTATGAACCTATTCTTATGAGCGCATAGCGTTTAAGAAATTTAAATTAAGAATGGAGGAACACCCACATGACTGGAACAGTAAAATGGTTCAATGCAGAAAAAGGATTCGGATTCATCACTACCGACGAAGGTACTGACGTATTCGCTCACTACTCACACATCAACCAAGAAGGCTTCAAAACTCTTGAAGAAGGCGCTAAAGTAACTTTCGACGTAGTTGAAAGCGAAAAAGGCCCTCAAGCCGAAAACATCGAAAATCTATAAACCATTATGGACTCGATAAGACACATCCTCGGATGTGTCTTTTTTTTTATATATACCCGTAAACTCAAGGAACCTATGTAATAGTATAGGAAAATAGAGGCTTTTTTGGTATAATTTTCACAGGTGATTATAATGAGAGATTTACTTAAGGATTTAAACGAACCGCAAAAAAAAGCCGTTGAAACAACTGAAGGCCCAGTAATGGTCATTGCAGGAGCCGGTAGTGGAAAAACCAATGTCTTAACTCGCCGTGTGGCCTATATTATTGATAGCCTTGCCGTCCCTAAAGATAACATCCTAGCCATTACATTTACTAATAAAGCTGCTAACGAGATGCGCGAAAGAATTGGACATCTTTTAGAGATTCGCACGCATGGAATGTGGATTTCCACATTCCACGCGATGTGTGCGAAAATTTTGCGTGAGCATATTGATTATCTCGGATATTCTACGAATTTTCAGATTATTGACGATGACGACGCCACTCAAATGATTAAAATCATCATGCGTGATATGGATATTGACCCAAGACTCATCAAACCAAAAAAGCTAAAAAACCATGTGCTTAATGTCAAACGGGATCCAGGCCTCTTAGAAGAGTATCACGAGCCTATGGTCACTTATTTGAAACAGGTCTATCCTCAATATCAAAAACGTCTGAAGGACAACAACCTTCTGGATTTTGATGACTTGTTGCTTCTAACGATTCAATTGCTCAAGGAAGAAAAGAGCGTTCGCGCATTTTACCAACAACAATTCGAATATGTCATGGTAGATGAATTCCAGGATACAAACGACATTCAATACAAACTGATCAGACTGCTTACGGGTGAAAAAAACAATGTCTTCATCGTTGGGGATGAAGACCAAAGCATCTATGCATTCAGAGGCGCAAATATTGAGAACCTCAAGAAGTTTCAACGAGATTTTAAAAACGTGAAACGCATCGTGCTTGAACAAAACTACCGCAGTACGAACACCATATTGAAAGCCGCCAACCAAGTAATCAAATCCAATAAAAATAGAATAGAGAAAAACCTTTTTTCCACAAAGTCAGAAGGCGAAAAAATCAGGTTTTTCAAAGGTATGACCGAACGCGATGAGGCCGACTATGTAGTTGAAAAGATTAATGAGCTCAAAGCCAAGGGCTATGATTACTCTGATTTTGGCGTTTTATATAGAGCCAACAGCACGTCAAGAATCTTTGAAGAAACCTTCATGAAAAGGAGAATCCCTTATACCATCGTAGGCAATACGAGTTTCTTCAAACGCAAGGAAATCAAGGATATGGTTGCTTATTTAAGACTAATATTAAATGTCAATGACGATTATAGTTTTCAAAGGGTCATCAACGAACCCAAACGTGGAATCGGACGGAAAACAGTCGAAACCCTTAGGGCATTCGCTGCGTCACAAGACAAGAGCATGTTCGAGGCGATTGGTGATGAGACAAATCCGCTATCTGGGCGCGCTATTAACCACCTCAAAGCCTTCCGTACAATGATTGAAAGATTGATTGATCAAATATGGCAAACGGACTTCAACACCTTTCTCGACGACTTATTAAACGCTACAAGTTACAAGGAAGCACTCAAGAAAGATGAAAAAGGCGATGTTCGCTACGAAAACATATTAGAACTAAAAACCATGCTTAAAGAAAGCGAAAAAACCTATGATACTAAAGACAAGCGAACCTTGTTGACATACGTCTTGGAAGACATATCGCTCAAAAGCCAGGAAAACGACGTGTCCGACGAAGACAGCGTGACGCTCATGACCATGCATGCCGCTAAGGGACTCGAATTCCCAGTCGTCTTTATCGTAGCCCTTGAACAAGGACTTTTCCCACTTTATAGAAGCTTAGAGGACCCGCAAGGTTTGGAAGAGGAAAGACGTCTCATGTATGTGGCGGTTACACGCGCTCAGGACTATTTGTTTTTAACCAATGCCAAACAGAGGTACCTGTTCGGTGAACCCACCGCAAATAGAAACAGCGTCTTTATAAAAGAGATGGACCAAACGCTCTTGAAACCAGAAGGATACGCCATTGCGAACAAGAAAAAGCATAAAACCTATACCAAGTCCAGACAAACCATGATGAACAAACACAGACAATCCTTGAAGGATTACAGTGATAACGACTTGAACAAAGGGGATAAAATCACTCATAAAACCTTTGGTGAAGGGGTGGTTATCAGTGTTGCAAGCGAACAGTGCACGGTGGCTTTTTCCCAATCCCACGGTATCAAGACACTAATGAAAGATCATCCCGCGATCAAGAAAATAGACAAGGAGTAGATGCGTGTGGACGTAAAGAAGAGAATAGATGCGCTTATAAATGCACTAAAACGCTACAACTATGAATACCACGTCTTAGATACCCCTACCGTGAGTGATGTTGAGTATGACAAAATGATGCGGGAACTTCAAGAACTGGAAGATGAACATCCTGAATATAAGACCAGTGATTCCCCTACGATGCGCGTAGGGGGCGAAGTGCTAGACCAGTTTAAAAAAGTAGAACATACTATTCCTATGCTTAGTTTGGATAACGCCTTCAACGCGGGCGAACTTCGTGCCTTTGACAAACGTATCCGCAAGACTTTCAAAGACATCACGTACGTCGTGGAACCGAAAATCGACGGCTTGGCCGCAAGCCTTCATTATGAAGATGGGGTGTTCAAAAGAGCAGCTACTCGTGGGAACGGATCGGTCGGTGAAGACATTACCCATAACGTACGCACCATTAAAAGTGTGCCTTTGAGACTTCCAAAAGCCGTCACCATTGAAGTGCGTGGTGAGATCTATATGCGAAAAGCCGCCTTCATTGCGCTCAATGAAGAAAAAGCCGCAGCGGGCGACAATGGTTTCAAGAACCCGAGAAACGCAGCAGCAGGGTCTATTCGTCAACTTGACAGCAAAGTCGCAGCCAAACGCGACCTCGATATGTTCGTCTATGTAAAAACAGAAGAGGATTTAAAGGATAACGCCTCGCACATGGAGACGCTTGTTACGTTGAAAAACTACGGATTCAAAATCAATCCTGAAATCACACAGCTCTCTTCAATTGAAGAGGCCATTGAACGAGCGAAGTATTTTGAAAACAACCGTGAAGAGTTTTCCTACGATATCGATGGCGCGGTCATTAAAGTCAATGAACGGAGCTTGTATGGACAAATCGGCTATACTGCGCGAAGCCCCAAATGGGCTATTGCTTATAAATTCAAGGCCGAAGAGGCCATCACCAAGATTGAACATATTTTCTTTCAAGTAGGCAGAACCGGTCAGATTACACCAGTAGCCTCATTGTCACCAGTAGACATCCAAGGAAGCACCGTATCACGTGCAACCTTACATAACGATGCCTACGTCCACCAAAAAGATATCCGCGAAGGAGACGCCGTGATCATACGAAAAGCCGGTGACATCATTCCTGAAGTCGTTAGCGTCATTAAGGAAAGACGGCGTGGCAGCGAAGCACCGTTTGTCATGATTTCTAACTGTCCTGAATGCGGGAAACCGCTTAATAAAGACGAAGATGAAGCTGACACATATTGTGTCAATCTTGAATGTCCCGCCAGAAGAGTGGAGGCACTTATCCATTTTTCATCTCGCGAAGCGATGAATATTGAAGGTCTAGGGGAACGCATTGTGGAACATTTTCACAACGAGGGCTATCTCAAGGATATTCCGGATATCTATGAACTGAAAAATCACAGAGATGCCCTCATTCTAAGAGCGGGTTTTGGTCCTAAAAGCATTGACAAACTGCTCAAAAACATCGATTACTCCAAAGACAACAGTCTTGAATACCTGCTATTCGGCCTCGGCATTCGATTTGTTGGTAAAAAAGTCTCAAAAGTGTTAGCAATGCATTTTGGAGATCTTTTTGCTATTATGAAGGCTGATGAAGAGACCTTGAAGGCTGTGGTTGAAATCGGCCCAAAGATTGCTTCAAGCATTGTGCATTACTTTGAGGATGCACTCAACCAAGAAATCATTGAAAAACTTAAGACATTCAATTTGAATATGCGCTTCAAAGGCACAGTGCCCAAAAAGGGTGCCTTTGAAGGGAAAACGGTCGTACTCACGGGTTCGCTTAGTACTATGAGCCGTAGTGAGGCCAAGGATAAAATCGAGGCTGAAGGTGGAAAAGTCACCGGTTCCGTATCTAAAAAGACGGATTTCGTTTGTGCCGGCACAGACGCCGGAAGCAAACTTCAAAAAGCCGAAGCTTTGGGCGTTGAAGTCATCGACGAAGACGCGCTTATTGATAAGTTTAAGACTTAGGACGGATAACTATGAAAGACATCATTATTAAAGGCGCCAAAGAAAACAATCTTAAAAACCTCGACATCACACTTCCCAAAGACAAACTCATAGTCATGACAGGAGTGAGTGGGTCTGGGAAGACTTCACTTGCCTTTGATACTATCTACAAAGAAGGTCAACGACGCTATGTTGAAAGTTTGTCCGCTTATGCGCGACAATTTTTAGGCAACCTTGAAAAACCGGATGTTGAAAGCATTGAAGGGCTTTCCCCAGCTATTTCCATTGATCAGAAATCTACATCCAAAAACCCCAGAAGTACTGTTGGAACAGTTACTGAGATTTATGATTATCTAAGACTTCTATATGCCCGCATAGGCACTCCGATTTGTCCGACGCACGGAGTTGAAATCACTTCACAAAGCATCGAAGAAATGACCGACAGGGTCATGGCGTTTGAAGAGGGCTCAAGAATCCAGGTACTCGGACCTGTAGCCAGAGGAAAAAAAGGCACTCATAAATCGACCCTTGAACATCTTAGAAAAGAAGGCTATGTCCGCATTAGAATCAACGGGAAGATTCAGGACCTCGAAGAAGACATCACTCTTGAGAAAAACAAAAAACACAATATAGAGGTGGTCATAGACCGTCTAAAATGTCGTGAAGGTATTCGCTCGCGTCTCTTTGATTCCATGGAAACGGCTTCAAAATTAGGAGAAGGCAAGGTCATCGTACTAGTTGACCAAGAAGCACATACCTTCAGCGAAGATTTTGCGTGTCCCCATTGTGATTTTTCCATCACAGAATTAGAACCGCGCCTTTTCTCCTTCAATGCGCCTTATGGTGCATGTGAAGTATGTTCGGGCCTTGGTTACCTAAGAAAAATAGATCAGGCACTGCTCGTCAAAGATCCGAAGATACCCATAGAAAAAGGCGCTATCAGCGGCTGGAAAAACACTACTGCATATCATTTTAAGCAACTGAAAGCGATGGCTGATTTTTACAATATCAGTTTGAAAAAGCCGTTCAACAAACTCACAGATGAAGAAAAATACCTTGTATTTTATGGATCAAATGAAAAAATACCATTCAAGTTTCAAGGAAAATCAAGCCGAATCAAACACGAGAAATACGATTACTATGAAGGGGTCATCAACAATCTCGAGCGACGTTATATTGAAACGTCTTCGCGTTTTATAAGAGACTGGATAGAAAGCATGATGGCCGAACAGCCGTGTCCCAAATGTCATGGTAAGAAATTGAATGAAGAAGCTCTTAGTGTCAAAGTAGGACACATCGACATCATCGAGGTGACGGATAAGTCCATTACCAACCTCATGGAGTTTCTTAACACTCTCGATTTATCTTCCACCGATCAGAAAATCAGCGAAATGATTCTCAAGGAAATTAAGAGCCGTTTAACATTTTTAAACGATGTAGGGCTTGGTTACTTGACCTTGTCAAGAAGAGCCGCTACATTAAGCGGGGGTGAGGCACAGAGAATCAGACTTGCCACACAAATAGGATCCCGACTTACTGGGGTGCTTTATGTGCTTGATGAGCCCTCTATCGGGCTTCATCAAAGAGACAACAAGAAACTTATCAACACCCTCAAGTCCATGCGAGATCTAGGCAATACCTTGGTCGTTGTTGAACACGATGAAGAAACCATGGAAATGGCCGATCAAATCATAGACATAGGACCAAGAGCTGGAGAACAAGGCGGCGAACTTATATTTCAAGGAACCTATGAAGAAATCCTAAAAGCGGAAAATAGCATCACCGGCCAATACCTCTCAAAACAGAAAAAAATTGATATCCCTAAAACCAGAAGAAAACCGGTTAATGGCTATATAACGGTCAAAAATGCAAAAGAAAACAACCTTAAAAACATCACTGTGAAATTCCCAAGAGGTTTACTGAGTGTGGTAACTGGTGTGAGCGGTAGCGGAAAAAGTTCACTTGTGAACGGGTGCTTGTTCACGGGGCTTCACAATGCTATATACACCAAAAAAATACCGCGCGGTGATTTTAAAACCATTGAAAATGCGCATACGATGAAAAAAATTGTAAACATCGACCAATCTCCCATTGGAAGGACCCCAAGAAGCAACCCCGGTACTTATACAGGGCTATTTGATAATATCCGCGACATTTACACAATGACTAACATAGCCAAACAACGAGGCTACGACAAGGGGCGCTTTAGTTTTAATGTCAAGGGAGGACGCTGTGAAACGTGTCATGGAGACGGCGTCATCAAAATAGAAATGCACTTTCTTCCCGATGTATATGTCCCGTGTGAAGCGTGCGGAGGCAAACGATACAACCGTGAGACCCTGCAGGTGACTTACAAGGGAAAAACCATTGCTGATGTCCTAGACATGACCATCGAGAAAGCCTTGTCGTTTTTTGAAAACATACCGAAAGTCCATCACAAACTCAAAACCCTTTATGACGTAGGGCTCGGGTATATCAAAATCGGGCAATCCGCACCTTCACTTTCCGGGGGAGAAGCCCAGCGGGTCAAACTTGCACGTGAACTCACCAAACAAATCACCGATGATACATTCTACATATTGGACGAGCCGACCACAGGCCTGCACAGTGATGACGTCAAACGCTTGCTAAAAGTCATTGATAACATTGTAAGCAAAGGTGCTACCGTGGTTATCATCGAGCACAATCTGGACGTTATAAAAGTGGCTGACCATATTATCGACTTAGGCCCTGAAGGCGGAGAAAAAGGCGGTCAGATACTTGTAGAAGGTACCCCTGAGAAAGTCGCTAGATCAAGAAAAAGTCATACAGGTCGTTACTTAAAAGACGTATTAAAAGGATGATTGCTTATGAATGAGGAAGAGAAAAAGAAAAATCAAGACGAATTGCCCTCTGAAGATAAAAAGCATAATGAGAACAAGGACAACACCGAAGATAAGCAATCCCTTTCTGAAGATGGATTCAAGAAGCTGGTTGAAGAAATGAAACAATTAAAAAAACAAAAGAATACAAAGAAAAAACCCAAGGGTCCGAAAATTATAAAAGTAGAAATTGGCACCCTGTTTCACAACAATCCCTTGTTCAATCTTCTTATGTATTTTTCATTGAACCTCGTGGTCATCTATTCCATAATGGAGTTGTTTGACTTTGTAAAATTCAAAGCGGATTTGATCATTGTATTGCTTTTTGTACTGACTTATACGGTTATAGAAACAGCTTTCAGACAGTATTTGGTGAAAAATCATTTCAAATTTGTACTAAGAACATTTGGGTTCGTGTTCTTTTTTGGATATTTAAGCATCTTTTATCTACTGGATGTTTATATTTTTGAAGAAAACATAAGATTCGTTAATGAAACCTTGCTTGTGATTTTCGTAGGCTTTTTTATAGTGTTTAGGTATATACTTAGCACTTTGGTCAAAACACTACTTATAAAAATGAAAGGGTGAAAATAATGCATATCACTATAAAAGAACTGGTTAAAGAGTTTAAAATGGATGTCCTCAGTGGAAAAGAAGGCCTTGATACTAAAGTTGAAAACTCGCAGCTGACACGTCCTGGCCTTGAACTTGCCGGATTGTTTGATTTCTTCGAGAAAGATAGAATTCAAATCTTTGGCAGTAAAGAGGTCACCTTTTATGGATGGCTCAATGAGGATGATCAAAACATTCGCGTAAACATGCTTTTTGAAAGGATGCCTCCCGCGTTTGTTTTCTCCAAACATGTGGAAGTTCCGAAACTTTTCATCGAAAAGGGCAATCAATACAATATCCCGGTTCTCAAAAGTTCCATGGGAACAAGCGAACTCTTTTCAAGTCTTTATCAGTATCTTTTTACCAAGCTGGCCCCGCGGAGATCTATACACGGAACCCTTGTGGATATTAGTGGTGTGGGCGTGCTTATGCGCGGTAAAAGCGGCATTGGTAAAAGCGAAGTTGCCCTAGAACTCGTAAGACGCGGCCATCAGCTAGTCGCGGATGACAGAGTTGATTATTATGAACGTGAACTTGGCAATATCATCGGTGAAGCACCGTCACTCCTTGCCAAGCACCTTGAAATACGAGGCATCGGAATTGTCAATGTGGTCAAGCTTTTCGGGGCGAGTGCCTACAAAGAAAACAAAAGAATTATGCTGCTTATTGACCTTGTAAGTTGGGAACATAAAAACGATTACGACCGACTGGGTTTGAATATTCAATCGGAAAAACTCTTTGAAACCGATGTGCATCATATCACCATACCAGTCACCGCGGCGCGCAGTGTCGCTTCCCTTGTTGAAGTGGCGGCGCTGAACGCAAGACTTCAATTTCTTGGAACGAACATGGCCAAGGATTTTACCGATTCCCTGACCAAGGAAATTTCTGATAAAAACGAGGCAAGAAAAAAAGATGCTCAACCTAAAAAATAGAATGAGGGATTCACTATGACACTATTGACACACCTCTTAACGGCCGCTCACGAAGGCGGATATGAACCATTCTCCAATGTATTGTTTGATCTTGGACCCATTGCTATATACAAATATAGTTTCATGATTCTACTCGGTGTCTTAACCGCACTTTATCTGGGCCTAAGAGAAGGTAAAAAACTTGGGATTGAACCAGATTACATCATTGACGGGCTCATTATCATCTTGCCGCTGTCCATTATTGGTGCACGGCTTTACTACGTGATATTTCAGTGGGATCTCTATAAAAACGACCTGTTTAGAATTTTGCAGATACAAGAAGGGGGCCTTGCGATTCACGGAGGATTCATCGTCGCGGTCCTAGCCTCTTATATCTATACGAAAAAGCGTGGACTAGACATTTTCAAGATTCTTGACTTGCTTGCGCCGGGCTTTTTAATCGGACAGGCCTTCGGTCGCTGGGGGAACTTCTTCAATCAAGAGGCCCATGGCGGCGTTGTAGGCGGTGTAGAAAGCGGTGTTGAAGCGTTGAGTCATGGCGAACAGTTTACCTGGCTAAACGAAACCCTAAGGATACCCGAATTCATCGTGAACATGATGTATATAAGTGGTCCGGACGGGCTTAATTACTATCATCCGACGTTCTTGTATGAATCGGTTTGGAATCTCGGCGGCCTTATTTTGATCTTGGTACTTAGACGGACAAAATTCGTACGTTCAGGCGACATGATCGGAGTGTATTTCATTTGGTATTCTGTGGGAAGGTTCTTTATCGAAGCGATGCGGACCGATGCACTTTTCATAGGCGATACCAATCTTCGAATCGCCCAGGTCATTTCCATATTGATGGTTGTACTCGGTACAGCGTTTATCGCAGTCAACCACACAGTGTTGCGCAGTAAGCATTATGCTAAAATATTAGAGGAAAATGATTTACAATAGGGATGAAATAAATGAGCTAGATACACATCTACTTAGAGGGCATGTCCCCCTCTTTAATGAAGCGACAAATATAAATTTATAGGTGATTGAGACTATGTATGATGTAATGATAATTGGTGCCGGACCCGGTGGGATGACCGCTGGAATCTATACGCAGCGAGCCAATCTGAAAACCGGTATGATCGAAAAGGGTGCACCAGGCGGCTATATGCTCAGTACATTTGAAATTGAAAACTATGCTGGAGTTGGAAAAGTATCCGGATTCGAACTGAGTGATAAATTTTTCAAACATACACAAGAACTCGGAGTAGAGTATGTGTATGGAGATGTAAGCGGCATTGACACAAAAGGCGACGTCAAAAAAATCCATACTGTAGACGGCAACGTATTTGAAACAAAAGCGGTCATTATCGCAAGCGGAACCCTTCCACGCAAGGTTGGGGCCCCAGGCGAAGAAAGACTCATAAGCAAAGGTGTCAGCTATTGTGCGGTGTGTGATGGTGCGTTCTTCAAAAACAAGCACGTGATTGTGCTCGGTGGGGGAAATAGTGCCATTGACGAAGCTATCTACCTCACAAGCATGAACGTCAAGGTAACCATCATCAACATTCTTCCTAACCTCCAAGCTGACAAGGGAACGATTGAAAAAGCTAAGAAAAACGACATGATTGATTTCATTCTCAGCCATGAAGTAACCTCATTCAACGGTGAAGATAAACTCGAAAGTGTCACCATCAAAAACGTGGATTCCAACGAAGAGAGAACCCTAGAAGTTCAAGGCACCTTTATCTTTATCGGTCAGATTCCTAACAGTCAATTTGTCAAGGGTTTGAACATTACAGATAAACAAGGCTATATTAAAGCGAACGAAAAAATGGAAACCGGCATTCCAGGCATTTATGCCATTGGCGATGTCATTCAGAAAAATTTGAGACAAATCGTCACCGCTGCAAGCGATGGTGCGATTGCCTCTCAACAAGTAGCTAAGTACATTGAAAGCTTGAATGACTAATTTAAAGAAAAAACGATGAATATTCATCGTTTTTTCTTTTCATTGCGTTATAATGGGTGGGGTGATTGCTGATGCGAATCGTTTTTTATATGGTTCTCTATGGGTTTTTAGGGTATTTACTAG
>Ga0307968_1003517_pt1 | contig 12986 bp, 13 predicted proteins | sample OrgLakmetagen650_FD_201834 | JGI IMG/M metagenome (GOLD analysis project Ga0307968, IMG submission 201834) | Saline water microbial communities from Organic Lake, Antarctica - #650 | ecosystem: Environmental > Aquatic > Non-marine Saline and Alkaline > Saline | place: Antarctica: Organic Lake... | reverse complement strand
GCTGTGTGGGTGAGGCGGAGGCCACATATGGATGGGGGTTGTTGCTGCTGCTGCTGCTTTTCCTGCTGCTGCTGCTGGGGGTGGTGGTTGTGGAAGGGGACCACTGCGATACTAAATGCCGCATCACTCATGAAAAAAACGAGCCTACATGCAATCAGATCTGCAACCAAAACCATACAGATGAGACGAAACTAAACACCGTCCCCAGAGACCTCTGAGCAATAATACTGGTGGTGTGCAGGCTTTTGCCTCAAAACCACCTGATCCCCCTGAAAAGCCTTCCCTCTTTTGCGGCGAAGTTCCGTTCCTTTGAGACTCACATGGATAACATGTTTGACTCTCTGCCCAGATATCAATAGATAGAATTTGCTTGCGCCTACCTATTAGCTACTTTGCTTCTGGTTCTTAAGCTGGCTTGACCTACGTCGTGTCTGTTTGGTGCACTGGCACTGCTTCCTTCAAAACTCTCAGTGTTCAGACCAACTTTTTCTGCTGGTTATATTTCAGCTCCTTTGCTTCCAACTTCTCGCCTTTACCCCTACTCTCCTTCTATCATTCCATCTCTTTCTTCTCTGTTTCTCTTAGGCGTTTCCCCTTTTGACTAGCTAGGTGTGGTTACAGGCTTTTTTTCAAGCTTCCGCTCAGATGTCCCCTGAGGCATATATAGCGATGTAACCTCACCTTCCCTCTTTTGTTCTCTAGGTAAGATGTTGTGTGTCTCTGCACCCATCGGGGATGCAGAACACAAAACATATTTTTTATCAACGCAAGTAGTGTTTACACCTGCTACTAGCCTATCGTGACTGTGTGCTTCTTGGCATGCATGTACCAAGCGTCGTTTCAGTCCAAAGTTATTGGCCTCAGTATTCACATGTTGGCAGTCGCCTGTTATGCCAGTCGGCCCATTGTGCTTGGATTGCTGAAGCGTATAATTCCCGCACTCAAAGTTTGCAAGCTCGTCACTATTGTTTCCAGCACTTCAACTTCAAATGCAATTTCCAAGAATGAGCTTCATCACATTACAAAATCCCCACCAGAATAACTAAGTCATCATACGGGAACTATGTCATCAAACGGGACACCCAGCAAAAACCACACAATATAAGTTGCAGTTTTACGCTCGCCGATGCAATGAGGTTCCATCCACACACTCTCGCAGCACGCATTGTCCTGACAGGGACGATCATGGCCTCATCAAGTGAGAGTGGAAACTCTATTGAAGCATGATCGAGCTAATACTATTAGACTCAGGCTGCAGGTGGTGCTATAATCCACGTGCTTGTAACGTTGGTGTTTGCACACATGTTTGTACACATCATGATGTTTGTACGTATGTTTGTACGTATGTTTGTACACACGTTCGTACACATGTCTGTACGTAAGTTTGTACACATATTTGTACGTATGTTTGTACACATATTCGTACACATGTCTGTACGTATGTTTGTACACGTGTTTGTACGTATGTCTGTACGTATGTTCGTACACATGTTTGTACGCATGTTTGTACGTATGTCTGTACGTATGTTTGTACACATGTTTGTACACATGTCTGTACGTATGTTTGTACGTATGTTTGTACGTATGTCTGTACGTATGTTTGTACACATGTTCGTACGTATGTCTGTACGTATGTTTGTACGTATGTTTGTACACATGTCTGTACGTATGTCTGTACACGTGTTTGTACGTATGTTTATACGTATGTGTGTACATGTCAACATTACATGCCCTCCATCACTTGACAAGCTGCTTGTAGCCCATCGGCAGCAGCCTGGCTAAGGGGGTCGACCTGCAAGACAGGAGTGTGTGATACACACAGTTTGAGATCCTCGCAGGCAACTTTACTCCATAGGGGTACAGGAAGAGAGAATGAAGCAGACACTGACGTACAATATGGGGGCAAGCTCTCTGAAAAAAAGAGGAAAAGAAGAAGGAAAAGGCGAAGAAATAGGCAGACGCTGTCGGAATAGATAAGACAAGGGGGGATGGCATCAATTAATGAGAAGGTCAGGAGGGGAGAAGATCAGGGAAGTAGAACAGGACGAAAAGATAAGATCAGGAAGGGAGCAAGAAGGCTGTGTTTCACTCTAGAAGTGCAGGAAGAAACAGTAGACGTAACAAACATTAAGTAGTAAAGCGCTTGGCATTTTGGTCTTGCTGTGCCTGTAGAGGAGGGCGGGAGAGTCAAACGTACACGGAAATAAAACCCCTACCGCCTTTATACAGAGTAGAAGCTGTCCAGATTCTTTTTCACCACCTCCACCTCCACCACTGCACACACACACACACACACACACACCATGATTCATCTTTGCCTGCGCTACAGAGGAAGGCGTGAAAGACGACGCTTTCACATGTATCCTCTTTCCTACCTTTAATGCGTTATGAAAAGCCGCAGCTGCTTCCTCTGCCCTACCAGAGCCCATAGCTAACAATGCTGTGCCCCTTCTGGTGTGCCCCTTCACATTGCGTGGTTCCAAGCGCACTACCTCGTCTGCAGAATTAAAAGGTGCGTGCACATGTGTGTTTTTGTTTCTGTATGTGTATGTGAGTGTGAGTGTACCTTCTGGTGTGCCCCTTCACATTGCGTGGTTCCAAGCGCACTACCTCGTCTGCAGAAATAAAAGGTGCGTGCACAAGTGTGTTTTTGTTTCTGTATGTGTATGTGAGTGTGAGTGTATGTGAGTGTGTGTGTGTTTGGAGAGAGTGCGTGAGCGTGTGTCTCACAATGAAGGTGTGACAGGAGGGAGATGCCGTGCTCAACTTTCGATCAGCGACAGCTGAAATGATGCAACGTTTGCAAAAGCTTTTGAAACACATACACACAACACCTGCGTTTTCCTGACAACTGCCTCACACGCACACGCACATGCACACCCACACCCACACCTAATATTGTTTAGTACATAGTCAAGTCCAACCAAAGCACCAGGCACAAATTCCTTCCAAATGATCTGGAGTGCATATATGTCCACGCACACACACGCACATACCCATACGTAAGCACGCACACACATACATTCACACACACGCACCAGCGTCTTCAAGCTCCTGCCCCAGTAGGCCACTCCAGCATACACACATACATAAACGCACACACACCAGCGTCTTCAAGCTCCTGCCCCAGTAGGCCACTCCAGCATACACACATACGTAAACGCACACAACACACCAGCGTCTTCAAGCTCCTGCCCCAGTAGGCCACTCCAGCATACACGCATACGTAAAAGCACATACACGCAAACACACACACGCACACACACACCTGCGTCTTCCAAGCTCCTGCCCCAGTAGGCCATTCCAGCATACGCAGCAGCACGGTTACTGTGCAGCACGGTGTTTGGCGAGCAGCTCAAGCGAATGGCCATCGTGTAATGGGAGACCGCCTGGGACGGGCATGTGATGATGTGGGCATGTTATAAGTTGCAGCGTGTAAACAAATGTGTAATAGAAAGGTGTAATGGGGAACCGCCTGGGACGGGCATGTGATGATGTGGGCATGTTATAAGTTGTAGCGTGTAAACAAATGTGTAATAGAAAGGTGTAATGGGGAACCGCCTGGGACGGGCATGTGATGATGTGGGCATGTTATAAGTTGTAGCGTGTAAACAAATGTGTAATAGAAAGGTGTAATGGGGAACCGCCTGGGACGGGCATGTGATGATGTGGGCATGTTATAAGTTGTAGCGTGTAAACAAATGTTTAATAGAAAGGTGTAATGGGGGACCGCCTGAAACGGGCATGTGACAAGTAGGAGCGTTATAAGTTGTAGCGTGTAAACAAATGTGTAATAGAAAGGTGCAATGGGAGGCCACCTGGGACGGGCATGTGACAAGTAGGAGCGTTAAAAGTAGGGTTGGCCAGAACCATATATATACGGTGTATATACGGTATTTTGGCACGGAAATAACCAAATGTACGGTCATATACGGCGTATATATACGGTTCTGGCCAACCCTAGTTATAAGGTGTAGCGTGTTAACAAATGCGTAATAGAAAGGTGTAATGGGGGACCGCCTGAAACGGGCATGTGACAAGTGGGCATGTTGTAAGTTGTAGCGTGTAAACAAATGTGTAATAGAAAGGTGTAATGGGAGACCGCCTGGGACGGGCATGTGATGATGTGGGCATGCTATAAGTTGTAGCGTGTTAAAAACTATGCAATAGAAAGGTGTAACGGGAGACTGTCTGGAACGGGTATTCTATGAGTGGTGGAGGTAGGGGGAATATTGGGAGGCCGCCTGAGATGGCCACTATAGAGTTTTAGTGGGCAAACAAGTTGTGTGTTGGGAGTCCGCCTGGGATGGCCATTATATAACTAAGTGGGCAAAAACGTCATGTGTTGGGAGGCGGATAGGATGGTTATTATAGAGTTTTAGTGGGCAGAACAGTTGTGTGTTGGGAAGCCGCCTGGGATGGGCATTCCGGAAGTAGAAGTAGTAGCATGTGTATATATCAATGGACTTGTACCCCGGGTTTGCACTCTCCAGCCTCCTGGACACTTGCTTACCCTTGAGCAAGCCTGGACACTCGCGGACCCTTGAACAAGCCTGGACACTTGCTTACCCTTGAGCAAGCCTGGGCACTTGCTTACCCTTGAACAAGCCTGGACACTTGCTTCCCTTTGAGCAGGCAGTTTCAACTGCTGCACACTTGCTTACCCTGCTGGACACTTGCTCACCCTTGAGCAAGCCTGGACTCTTGCTTCCCTTTGAGCAGGTAGTTTCAACTGCTGGACTCTTACTTACCCTGCTGGACACTTGCGGACCCTTGAGCAAGCCTTTACAGTTGCTTCCCTTTGAGCAGGCAGTTTCAACTGCTGCACACTTGCTTACCCTTGAGCAAGCCTGGACTCTTGCTTACCCTGCTGGACACTTGCTTACCCTTGAGCAAGCCTGGACACTTGCGGACCCTTGAGCAAGCCTGGACACTTGCAGACCCTTGAGCAAGCCTGGACGCTCGCTTCCCTTTGGGCAAGTAGTTCCAACTGCTGGACACTTGCTTACCCTTTGAGCAAGCCTGGACACTAGCTTACCTTTGAGCAAGCCTGGACACTTGCTTCCCTTTGAGCAGGCAGTTTCAACGCTGCACACTTGCTTACCCTGCTGGACACTTGCTTACCCTTGAACAAGCCTGGGCACTTGCTTACCCCTGAGCAAGCCTGGACACTTGCGGAACATTGAGCAAGCCTGGACACTTGCGGAACCTTGAGCAAGCCGGGATTTTTGCTTCCCTTCGAGCAAGTAGTTTCAGCTGCTGCTTCAAGCCTCAAACACTCCTGTCCCCCCCAAAACGCGTGTGCAGCAATGTTCCGTACCTTTGCATACTCTTTCCTCTCTACCTTCCTTGCCTCCCTACCTTCCTTGCCTCCCAACCTTTCTTGCCCCCCCTCTTGCCTCCCTCAAATTGCATTCTCTTGCCCCTCTACATTTCTTGCTGCCCTACCTTCCTTGCCTCCCAACCTTTCTTGCCCCCCCTCTAGCCTCCCTCAAATTGCATTCTCTTGCCCCTCTACATTTCTTGCCGCCCTACCTTCCTTGCCTCCCAACCTTTCCTGCCTCCCCACCTTTCTTGCCTCCCTTAACTTGTATTCTCTTGCCTCTCTACCTTTCATGCCGCCCTATCTTTCTTGCCTCCTTACCTTTCTTGCTTCCTTAAATTTTCTTGTCTCCCTACCTTTGCATACTCTTGCCTCCCAAATGCTTGGTTGCCCTTCAACCGTGCAGACTCCACTTGCTGCTGCATGCCACTGCTTTGCTGTTGCATGCCAGCCCCTCCACTGGTCGAACCACTGCCTTGCTGCTGTGTGCCATTTCCTCCACTGATAGAACCACTGCCTTGCTGCTGTGTACCAACCCCTCCACTGGTCGAACCACTGCCTTGCTGCTGTGTGCCATTTCCTCCACTGATAGAACCACTGCCTTGCTGCTGTGTACCAACCCCTCCACTGGTCGAACCACTGCATTGCTGCTGAGGCTGGAATACCGGCGGCTGTTGAGGCGATGGCGGGTGTGCATGCGGCTGTTGAGGCGACGGCTGGTGTGAATGTGTTGGTGGGTGCTGGGATTGAGCCATTGGTGGCTGTCTATGCTGAGGCAGTGGCTGCTGTGATTGCATCAGTGGTTGCTGACATTGAGCCGTTGGCTGCTGTGACTGCATCAGTGGCTGCTGTGGCTGTATCAGTGGCTGCCAGTGCAGAGCAGCAGTGGGTGTGGATGCGAATGTGGACGTGGGAGGGTGAGTGGTTGGGATGGAAGGAGGTGGCCGCTGAGATTGCGGAACCGCCACACAGCAAGGGGGAAACTGAGACAACACACCATTGCACAGCGCTACAAGCTCACTGCGCTCGACCACACCCTGTGTGTGCGTGCGTGTGTGCGTGCGTGTGTGTGTGTGTGTGTGTGTGTGTGTGTGTGTGTGTGTGCGCGTGCGTGTGCCTATGTGTGTGTGCGTGCGTGTGTGCATGAGTGTGGGTGTGTGTGGGGATACTTGTGTTTTTGTACGTTAAGCCATCACACCCTAAGACAGTGCGTGTGCATGCGTGCGTGTGTGTATGTGTGTGTGTGTGTGTGTACAAGTGTGTGTGCATACTTGTGCTTTTGTGCATTAAGCCATCACACCCTGAGACAGTGACTCACATTGCACGACCCTTTTCTAAAGGCCAACAAAGCATCACCCCCATGCCATTCTTCAAAAGGCCAACAGGCAACGCGTTGGCATAGGTGTGGGCATAGGCACACATGGAAAGACAACCCTGCCATGTTGCAAGGGTCAGATATCACACCATCATCCCAACACACACACACACACACACACACGCACACACACACACACACACACACATGCAGTCAATTAGATTCATGACGTGGCATCTGTCAACTGCTTAAGATTACCACCGACTGTACACACACAAAACACACACATGCAGCCAATAAAAATCATGACGTGGCATCTGTCAAGTGCTCAAGACTACTAACAGCTGTGCACACACAAAACACACACATGCAGTCAATAAAGTCATGGCATGGCATCTGTCAAATGCTCAAGATTACCACTGGCTGTCCGCACACGAACATACACACATGCAGCCAATAAAAACCATGAAATCCTGGCATCTATCAACTGCTCAAGATTACCACCGGCTGTCCGCGAACTAGTACACACACACGTACAGCACAAGCTAGATGTAAACCCACCTGAAAGGGCACCCCCGCATGTGCTAGCAGCTGCTGCAAGTGCCGTATGCTCCAAGGACAGCTACTGAACGAGGCTTCTGCTGGTGCTGCTGCTGGTGCTGCTGCTGCTGTACGCATGGTGTTGACGTGGTTCCACAAATCTAGGCGTCGAATGAGGGAGGAGGGGCCCTGCAAAGGAACAGGAGCAGAGTTGGTTGGTGTTCCAGATAACAGATTTGAGTGGCCGCAGGTCTCTGCGCATTCTATAAATTTTGATCTGATTGTGTCAGGTGCACATTTTATTTGATCTGATCATGTCCAGGTCTGCTTGTTTGAGCAAAAAAAGTGAGTGGTTGCACGTAAAATTCACATTTGAGTGGTTGCACGTAAAATGCACATTTGAGTGGTTGCACGTAAAATGCACATTTGAGTGGTTGCACGTAAAATGCACATTTGAGTGGTTGCACATAAAATTCACATTTGAGTGGTTGCACGTAAAATTCACATTGTGAATGCACACAGATAAAGGCAGGAGGGACCCTGCAAAGAGAGAGAGAGAGAGAGAGAGAGAGAAATGGATGGAAACAGGTAAGTCAGCTTATATTGATTGTAGTCTGCGAAGGATGTTGTGGATCTAAGCGCACGGCTGACGGGATGAAATGGGAAAGCAGTCGAGGCCATTCCATAAGTGGAGGAAAATATGAAACCCTTTAGTTCATCATGAAGTCCGCGCGGAGGAGGATGGTGTGGGTAAGCAAAGATGAGGACATCCAAACAAAGAAACCATATTTCTATTTGGTCGATCAACACAGAGTCATATCTATTTGGTCGACCAACACAGGAAATATATCTTTTCGGTCTGGAGCCCCCAATTTGTATATAATGCCAAGGAAATGGCAAGCACGGTGAGCACGGGCTTCTTTTGAGGTGTGCTATACAGGAATGTTTTACAGGTGTAATATGCAGGTGTGTTTCACAGGTGTGTTTTACATGTATGTGTTATACAGGTGTGTTACACAGTTCTGTTATGCAGTTGTGTTAAGCACAGGTGCATGTGTAAACAAGTATAGGCAAATTCCTCTCCAGCACAGTCGTTGTGACAGCCTGCATCTGGATAAAAACATTTGAAAACTAAAAAAACTAAAAAGAAGGAAAACAACACAGGAAGGATTGGCTGCCTGCATTAGGAGGAAAACAACACAGGAAGTATGAATAGGTTCCTCTTAGGCACAGTCGTCGTGACAGCCTGCACTTGAAAAGTAAAAAAAGAAAAACAACACAGGAAGGATTGGCTGCCTGCATTAGGAGGAAAATAACACAGGAAGTGTGAATAGGTTCCTCTTAGGCACAGTCGTTGTGACAGCCTGCATTTCAAAAGTAAAAAGAAGAAAATAACACAGGAAGAGTATTAGGTTCCTCTTAGGCACAGTCATTGTGACAGCCTGCACTTGATAAGTAAAAAGAAGGAAAATAAAACAGGATGTGTAAATAAATTCCTCTTCGGCACAGTCAAAGTCGTGACTACCTGCACTTGAAAAGTAAGGAAAAAAATAACACAGGAAGAGTGTACGTTCCTCTTAGGCACAGTCGTTGTGACAGCCTGCATCTGAAAAGAAATGAAGGAAAAGAAGCCTCCCAAGGAAATTGGTCTTAATTCTCAAAGAGTGAAGAAACTTGATTCCAAGCCTCATGTGCATTCTGTCAACTACGCCGCTAAAACTGTGCAAATCAAACGTGCCCTTTCCAGAATCATTACCAGTTCTCATCAGGAGCCGGTTTCAAGCCAAGCTTGCAACCCTCCTGGTCTTCATTGATAATTTTCTTATTATATTTATAGAGGAGTCTTACGGCACCTGGTACCAAACTGGCTCCCTCTCCTTCATTAACGTGGGGAGTCGTTTTTTTTACTGCCTGTGCAGTTTTATCTTTTTTCTTCATCATCCAGATGCCAAAAATGCCAACGACAGCATGCTAGCCTTGCGGGTCTGGTTTCAGGCCAAGGAATCCCTCCTTGTCTTCGTGTTTCCCTTTATTTTCAAGTATGAGTTTTGCTTGTTTTTCCAAACTCATGCATAGAGTGGGTATCATTCCTGCATCTCTTTGCGTGTGTGTATGCATGTGTGTTTGTGTGTGACCCCTGCAGATAGCAGCAGCACTGACCTGATCCGAGCCAGCTTTGAGTCAACACTGCTACGTTTGTGTGTATGTATGCTTGTGCGCGTATATGTGTGTGTTTGTGTGTGACCTTTGCAGATAGCAGCAGCACTGACCTGATCCAAGCCAGCTTTGAGTCAACACTGCTACATTTGTACATTTGTGTGTGTATGCATGCTGTGTGTGTGTGTCTGCGTGTGTTTGTGTGTGACCCTTGCAGGTAGCAGCAGCACTGACCTGATCCGAGCCAGCTTTGTTCGACTGCTGGAGCGCCAGGTCTCGAGCAGACTCCCCAAGTGCATCTTGTACCTGCATTGAGTGCAGTGCATTGTAAGTTAGAGGAAACATAAATTATAAAAAAGAACGCAGATCAGAAGAAACACATATGATAAAAAAGCTTGCTTATGTAAAACCAATCCCAAGATTTATCTAATAATTTCATGTTATTGTATTTTTTCTTAACTTCGTTATTTTGTTCTAAACATAAATTTATAGCGCATCCTGCATTGAGTGCAGTGCATTGTAAGTTAGAAGAAACATAAAAAAGAACGCAGATAGCGTCAGAGGGGGGACACTGGGCAAACGCCAAAACATGCTCCTTTTTGCATGAAAGGTGCAACTACTCACACGTCACTACATCAAATTGGACCCAACCTAGCTTCAAACTGATGCTGACTTTATAAGCTACCTGAGCATGTGCTCAGATTTAGACAAGTTGCCCTGTGTACATAATGACAGGACTAAAAGCACACGTCGTGCACCTGTACCCTAGATGGGTGCTTTCCAGGGGGAATGGCACATTAATTTGCAAATCTTGCCAACCACTAAGTCTATTTAACCCATTTCTCTTGCAATGGTCTGTATTTACTCTAAGGATTCCAAAACACCAAAAATCACTCAGTTTGGTGCGCTGGCTGGTCAGATACAGCATATGGCTGCTCAAAAAGTAGGGTTAGCGCCGCGGCCGATTAGGTATGGGTCCCGTAACTGGCAGGTTTCAAGCTCAGCTGCACTGAAATCAGCTACATAGCACAGCAAAAACCATACCATTTTTGGCCTCAGTGTCCGCCCTCTGAGATAGTGTAAACACATTTCAAGTTTGAGGAAACATAAGCTGCAGGGTAGTCTGAGCAAGACGGAAGTGTCAGACGTGCTGGGTTTATGAGCTGTCAATGTATCTGAGTGTCGTGGGGTTCTCTCCCTTCCTTCTGACCAATTTCTTTCTTTTTATGTATTACAGTTATACTTTAAATTAGGGTGTTCGATCTCAAGCAGACTCCCAAAGCGCAACATGTGCCAGTGTGAAATTGGTAGGTATAAACACGAGCTGCAATAGTATAAGTAAAGTGTTACTAACAATTGACAACTATTCCTTATTAATTGACAATTGACAGTTATTAAGTAGTATGTATACAATATACATTTTCAAAGGCAGTAATAGCATGCGTTGAGTGTTGAAAATTGAACTTTAATAAGGGAGGAAGGAAAGCTAAGCAGACAGTGAACACCACTCCCCAGCCAAAAAAAGGACAAGGACAAGGGAAAAAAAACCCACAGGCAGTGAAAACCACTTTTCGTATCGATTTGGGGAGAGGAGCGTAGAAGGGCCAAGAGCAGGACTAAGCAACATTCAAAGTAGAACTAAGCATACCCAAAGCAGGACTAGTAGGAATTGGCAACATTCAAATAGACTAAGCGAGCGTAGTGCCTTGGACTGGTCAACAAGGCAGGAGCGCTTGTTATTCCTGTCTGAGTACTTTCTATTGGGACAACTTTTTTTTTGAGGCGCACCTCCCTGGACTGGCCTATAAGGCAAAAGGGTGCCTGTGTTTTCTACGCAGCTTGTGGTGCTGAGTAAGCAAGGATGTGATCAAGAACTATCAAAGGCAAACCTTTGGCTACCTGTATGACTACCTATGCAACTACCAAACAACTAGTACAGGCAAACCTTTGGCGTTTTGTCTGACTATTGGAGCATCCTGTGACTTAATTACCTCATGATGTACAGGACGAGTGTGTGCGTGCCTTAGTCCTAAGATACACATATACACATACACACACACTTGCGCACGCTACTGGTGTACAGGACGAGTGTGTGCGTGCCTTAGTCCTAAACACACACATACACACACACACTTGCTCATTTGTGTAGGCGGCAAAATATAAAACTCTGTGCAGCTTATCATATTTTGTTTACTTCACGGAGCGGTGTTGCTGCGCACTCTATTCTTCATAGCCTACAAATATCTCTTCCCTGAAAACAAGCTTACATGTATACTGGCCGCCCCCTCCAGGACTAAGGCACGCACACACTCGTCCTGTATGTCAGCGTGCGCAAGTGTGTGTGTATGTGTGTGTGTGTGTTTAGGACTAAGGCACGCACACATTCGTCCTGTACATCAGTAGCGTGCACAAGTGTGTGTGTATGTGTATGTGTGTATCTTATGACTAAGGTATGCACACACTCGTCCTGTATGTCAGTAGCGTGCGCAAGTGTGTGTGTGTGTTTGTGTGTGTGTTTAGGACTAAGACACGCACACATTCGTCCTGTACATCAGTAGCGTGCGCAGGTGTGTGTGTATGTGTATGTGTGTATCTTAGGACTAAGGCACGCACAACCTCGTCCTGTGATCAGTAGCGTGCGTGTGCAGGCGTGTGTGTACGGAAGAGTGCTTCCAAATGTGTTTATATGATGGAAGTGTGCGCAAGTGTGTGTACCAGTGGCGTGCGTACAGGCACGTGTGCACGGCAGAAGTATGTTCATAAGTTTAGTTTTTTTGTGTATGGTAGTAATGTTTGACAATGTTTGTATGGCAGTCGTGCGTGAGAGTGCTTGTGTGCATTGCAGCAGTATGCATACAAATGTGCAAGTCTTTATGTCTGTCTTGCACCAGGAGCCAGGACAAACCTGAGCATCCATATCTCTCTCTCTCTCTCTCTCTCTCTCTCTCTCTCTCCTCTCTCTCTCTCTATCTCTCTCTCTCTCTATCTCTCTCTCTCTCTCTCTCTCTCTCTCTCTCTCTCTCTCTCTCTCTCTCTCTCACACACACACACACACACGCACACGCACACACGCCCACACGCCCACACGCACACACACAAACATTCACACCTGGTTATTGGACAGAGCAACATGCAGAGGAGAAGCCCCCCCACACACACACGCACACACACACGCATACATGCATACACACACAAATATCCACACCTGGTTATTGGACAGAGCAGCATGCAGCTCTTTCTCGTACACTCACACACACACACACGCACCCACCCTCACACACACACAAACATCCACACCTGGTTATTGGACGGAGCAGCATGCAGAGGAGAAGCCCCCCCCCACACACACACGCACACACACGCACACACACACACGCACACACACACACACAAACATCCACACCTGGTTATTGGACAGAGCAGCATGCAGAGGAGAAGCCCCCCCACACACACGCACACACACACGCACACACACACGCATACATGCATACACACACAAACATCCACACCTGGTTATTGGACAGAGCAGCATGCAGCTCTTTCTCGTACACTCACACACACACACGCACACACACTCACGCACGCACACACACACACACACAAACATCCACACCAGGTTATTGGACAGAGCAGCATGCAGAGAAGAGGCCC
>Ga0307968_1003516_pt1 | contig 12987 bp, 12 predicted proteins | sample OrgLakmetagen650_FD_201834 | JGI IMG/M metagenome (GOLD analysis project Ga0307968, IMG submission 201834) | Saline water microbial communities from Organic Lake, Antarctica - #650 | ecosystem: Environmental > Aquatic > Non-marine Saline and Alkaline > Saline | place: Antarctica: Organic Lake... | reverse complement strand
CTCTGACTCCAACTTATAAGGTTAGGCCTTTTTCTGTCTGTTCTTCAGACACACTCTTAGCTTGTGCTCTTGCGAGCGTGGGCCAATTTCTCAGACTGTGGTTTTTCAAGGAGGGTTTTTCTGTTTCAGGCAGGAGTTTTCCTTTTCCCAGTCTTATAGGTATTTTTCCTTCTTTCTGTCAGGCCCTTGCTGAGGACCGTGTAACAACCCCCACCAAAAAAAAAAAAAGACTATATCCAACAGCAACACAATGAAAAAGGTCGAACGTGCTGACATGCAGTTGAGCACACGGTTACGTTTAGCGATTCTTGCAAACAGAAGTGATACCTGGACTTACCAGGTTCTACATGCGCTCCAAGATTCACCTACATCTCAACAGCTTTTGGATGCCATACGATCTCGTCAGACTATCAAGTAATCTAGGACAGTTTGAACTCACTCTACGTGAACATATCATTGGGGGCTGTAGAGATCTGCTTGACATGTTGACACCACATGAAGCTCACCATTCCAGCAGAATTATGAGGACACACATCACACACATTTTGGTGTACCTTTGGGGAATACTCCTGGATGGTGGGATGACAGAAAAAGAAATCAAAAGCCTGTGTTGCCTCGCTCTCTACCTTTGCTTGGACATTCCCAGCAACCTCAGCCGCGCACTTTCTTGCCTTCGCCTTTCTGGCCACAACTTTCTGGTCCAAATAATGCGTCATGACAGGAATAGAAGGCCCTGTGAGCTCAGGATCGGTGACAGATGTGACTGGCACACTATTCAGGATGAGGAACACATTTTGTTGGACTGTACGCATGAACATACATCTGGTCAGACTTCGCACACAGCAACAGCTTATCTTCCCACCTCAGTTTGAGGACGGCCCAGCTCGTTTGAGGACCTTTATGAATTAACCTGATATTTTTGGTGTTGCCTTTTTTGTAGCTAAGTGCCTAGCCCTGTTCCCTTGAATTTTTCAGCGTTTTTTTGGTTTGGTGCAGGCTTTTTCCCAAGCTTCCGCTCAGATGCCCACCAGAGGCATATATAGCGATGTAACCTTACCTTACCTTACCTTAGCGATTGCTGGTCAGCCCATATTCTTTCTGCCTTGGATCGTCTGACACAATTGTATACCTGCAAACAGAAGCTGCAAAATTGTGAGCTCATTGATCTCAGCCGTTTTGTCGTAGACCTCAGGGAAAGACACTTGAAGTACTGGACACCTTATTCTGGCACGCATCCAAGATAGAGAACACAACAGCAAAAACTCTTGTTTTCACCAATGGTGTGCTGTAGCTACCTACAAAAAGGGCTCTGGTCACTCATCGCCTTACATCCTTCCCTAATATATATCTCTCAACCTGCCTCGTGATGCCATTCGCAGTACAGCTCGTTTCAGACTTTGTGTTCACACCCTACGGTTTGAGACAGCAACATGGATTTATAGTAACTCCCCCACTTGTGACCTGCCAGGTGTGATGCTGATGATATCCAAGACAAGCAGCATGTCCTTTTCCACTGCGTCAATCCCCACGTGGTTTCTCTCCGCAGGAAATATCTTTTCTGTTTCCCCCAACAGGAGTCGAGCCCACGATGTGTTTACTTCTTTAAGCCAGAACAATAACAAGCTCTATTTGTTCCTCCATGAACTAATCGCTTTTTATGAGCAGGCTGTTCTTGACTGAAGGCCTTTTTTGTGAACCTTGTAAACCTTATTTGCAACACAAGTCAGTGCCCAGCCAGGTGCTTTATAATTTTCTTTTGCAACACAGCACATTTTTTATTTGTGTGTCTGAGCTTGAGGATTTGACTGGCGAGGATCAGGCACAGGCTGATCAGCCGAACAGTCTCTGGCTGGAGGTCTCCCCATGTAATTCTAAATCAAACATTCAAACATTTTGATGACTATGGAATTGGCTTTGGCTCAATGCACAAAACGCAAAAAACAGTCTGCAATTAGTCCTTGTCACACCTTCAGGCTATCTCCTCAACATTGCTCTAACCCCCGTACAGCTAGCTGCTGATTTGACACCACACCCTGTAACTATAACGTTTTGTATAGTCCTACTACTCGTCACTCTCCTTATGCTGCACTGTTTCTGACTGTTGACGAGGCCTATTTGCCGTGACAGTAAACCAGGGCCCGCGTGACCTCTATGCAGGATGCAGGAAGACGGTGGAAAGAACGGATGAAAAGAGCTGTGCACCGTCCTAATGTGGCCATTTTCACGCCTTGAACAGTGCACAAGCGCTTGCGTGCTGGTAGAAGAAGCAGAGGCCCCTGAATGCGGGCCACTTCCGTCCCCTCCTCCTCCTCCCGTCTCTGCTGCTCTCTCCCCTCCTTCACCCCCTCCCTGCTGCCCTTCCTGCTCTCTTTTGCCTGCCGCACTCGTTGGTGGATCCCATAGAGCCCTACTGCTGCTGCTACTGCTGTCAAAACTGCCGCTACTTCTGCTGCCTTCGTCATGCCCCCTATTCATTGATGCGCTTCCTTCGCTATGCTCCCCTCTACTGCCGTCTTTGCTTTCACTACCGCACGACCCTGTGTCACCTGATTGACCCTGCTGCTCTCCTTGTTGCTCCTGCGAGTCACTCATTGGCAACACCCCCTGACTAGAACTGCTCCCTTCCCTGTCCGCTTGTTGCCCCTGTAAGTCACTCAATGGCAACACCCCCTGACTAGAACTGCTCCTTTCCCTGTTCCCCCTGTGGACCCCTTCCCCGTCCACTTGACTTCCACTGCCCCTCCTCTCGCCCTCCTCCTTTTCCTCCTTCCTCCCACACGTGACCCCATCGTCACAGCTGCTACCGCTCACAGGAAGGCCACTTGATCCCTGCAGTGCACCCCCTGCCTCCTGCGATTCATTTGGTGCCTGCCGTGTATGCTCAACTGATTCCTGCGATTCATTTGGTGCCTGCTGTAAATGCTGCCCTGCTATCTCCCCTGACTGTGAAGCCCCTGCTGCCGGCCCCGCTTCCCCAGTGCTGCTAAACAGATTTTCTGCTGTCGGCCCTGCCTCACCCGCACTGATTGGCGACTGCGGCTGAGCTGCTGCTGGCTCCGCCTTGTCTGATTTGCTCGCCACAGGTGCCTCCCCTGCTGCACCTGGTCTGCTCTCCCCTGCAGTGCTCAGTGCCTGCGGCTGAGCTGCTGCTGGTGGCCCTGGCTCGCTGGATGCGTTTGCCTGTGTCTTTTTTGTTTCTGTCAGCCTTGCCTGGCCTGCACCTAGGGCATTGTTGCCTGCATCTGGGGCGTTGGCTGCGCCTGGGGCGTTGTTGCTTGCACCTAGGGGGTTGGCTGCGCCTGGGGCGTTGTTGCCTGCGCCTGAGGCGTTGGCTGCACCTGGAGGTTTGTTGGCTGCGCCTAGGACGTTGTTGCTTGCACCTAGGGCGTTGTTGCCTGCACTTGGGGCGTTGGCTGCGCCTGGGGAGTTGTTGCCTACACCTGAGGCGTTGGCTGCGCCTGGGGAGTTGTTGCCTACACCTGAGGCGTTGGCTGCGCCTGGGACCCCGTTGTAAACCATGAGCACGCGCTGATCGCCTTTTACGCTGTTACTGGGGGCCAGAAAAGAGGGGCTTGCCGCAGTCGCTTGGCCTTCTGCAGATATAAGTGTGAGGGCGCTTTGTATATTTGAGTACATCCCTGTGAACGGCCAAGTGGTGTGTAGTTGTGTAGACATGACGGATGTGCAGGTTAAGCAATTAGTGTAGCAGGCAGTGGTGCCCTGAAGTGAAGCAAGCCGTCAAAGCTATCATGACTTTGCAGCCACGTCCTCAATCAAAGGTGTTTTTTCATAAGCTTGTCGGACAATAACACCTGAAGCATGGAGCAAATGCATCACACTTCGCTCACCAGGCATGTTTTCAAATGCATCTTGCTCACCAGGCATGTTTTAGACTGCATCTCACCTTCTCTACGGTATTTTACGACAATACACATCTTATGATTCTGGTGCCAAGTGAGCTTCATATCCAACTCGTCTTCCCAGCCTTTTCTTGCAGACCACACCTATTTACAAATACCGTCCGTTCACGATCACTTCGTGACCACACTTTCAAAAAATTAATTAAAATTACGATTTTAGTTCGTGAGGGGGTTTGGGGATTAATTTTTGAGTTCGAGGGCACTTCGGGAGGGCCCTGCCGGGAATTATTTTTTGAGGTCAAGAGCCCCCCTGTGAATGCTGCCTGTTCACTGCTACTGCTGTTTGTTATGGCTGAAGCTGTGGCTGAGGCTGAAGCTGAGGCTGTGGCTAAGGCTGAAGCTGTGGCTGATGCTGCAAAGTGCTCAGAAGCAGGGAAGGCGCGCTTGGAGCCTCGTTTCAACTTTCACCCTCTAAACCACTATAAATAATTAATATATTACTTCGAAGTCAGTTCGGAGAGGCCTCCAAGAATTAATAAAAATATTCGTTTTCTGGCCAAATAATTATTTAATTTCCGAAGTGATCGTAAACGGACGGTAGTCACCCAACCCCACACCCATCCCCATTTACAAGCCCATACCCGTGCGCAACGTACCCACCCCACCCATCACCCTCACCCCCACCCACGCACCTTTACTTGCAGCAGCCACTGCTCTTCCCACTGCTGTCCCTCCTGCGGCTGCACCCGTCTGCTTTGCCCGTGCCACACACACGCCCAATGCCCCCATCGCTGCCACACAGAACACAAGCAGGGGTGCCACAGTGGGGTGGGAGGGTGGGGGGAGAATAGAGGGCGGGGTCAACGAAGGAGTAGAGCTGGCAAAGAGGCCAGACGCTGATGAGGCGATGCCAAAGAGGAGTATCAGGGAGAGGGAGGCGAGGTTGCTGGTGGAGGCAATGGCGTGCACGAGGCCCTCGTTGAGTCTGAACTTGCGTGCGTATGCGTGGGCCTGCATGGGTGGGTGGGTGGGTGGGTGTCGGGTAGGAGAGAGTGTGTATGCGGTGCAGATGGGGGCTAGTAGAAATTTGTCATGTGTAGCGGAAAGGAGGTCGGTCAAGATGGTAAAGTTGACAACCGTCAGATATCCACGTTCTGTCATACTTTGTGATTGCTTGCGTGTTTGTGTGTGCGTGTGTGAGCGTGTGTGTGAGTGAGTGAGTGAATGAGTGACTAAATGAGTGTGTGTGAGAGTGTGCGTATATGAAAGAGTGTATGTGTGAGAGAATGTGCAATCAAAAGAGTGTGTGTGACCCTGTGGGAGTGGCAGGGAAGGTGTGCATAGAAAGGGGATGGGAAGGGAAAGCCAGTAAGCAGCATGCATATAGCTTAAGCTAAGGACTGACGAGGCACATATGGCTTTCTGGCAAACAGGTTTTACACGTTTGCAGAAAGAAGGCTTTAACCATAGCAACTACAAGAACGGCATGCATAGCTAAAGCTAAGGACTGACGAGGCACAGATGGCTTTCTGGCAAACAGGTTTTACGCGTTTGCAGAAAGAAGGCTTTAACCATAGCATCTACAATAACGTTTCGTTAAACAACATGAACCCTTTTTACTTCTGCTGAACAGAGCCGCGTTAGCTACCTCACGCTGTGTACAATCCCAGCGGGAGAAATGAGGTGGGTAGGTTAAAAAACACACGCAGCATTTGACGGCGCAGCATTTGACGGCGCAAAGCATTCACTATTGCTACCTGAGGTGGTACAGGCGTAAGAAACACAAGCAGCACCAACAATTCACGCAAATACAGACACAATCAATCACGGGCATGCCACAGTTCATTATGGAATTCAAAATCATTCACCGTGTGTTCACCTGAGGTGGTACAGGCGTGAGAAACACAAGCAGCACCAACAATTGGTGCGGACGCAGACACATCCTAGCACCGGCCCTATTGATTTGCAAAATTAGCGTGTTCACCTGAGGTGGTACTGGTGTGAGAAACGCGAGCAGGACAGCAGCTACAGCAGCGCCCCCACGAACGTCACTTGCTGCTGCTACAGCCAATGAGGTGCTGCAAACAAAGAGGGGGACGAGGAAGCGGGAAGCCACCAGCTGCACCACGCCGCCCAACTGCGTGTGAATAGGGTTGGCCAGAAACGTATACACGCACCGTATATGACCATACATACGGACATTTCCCTGCTAAAAATACCGTATATGCACCATAAATACGTATGTGTGTATGGTTCTGGTCAGCACTACGTGTGATGTGTGTGTGTATGCGTGTGAATGTGTGCAAGTTGTGCGGGATGGGAAAGCAGGAGGCCACCAGCTTCATCACACTGCCCAACTGCATGTGTGTATGCGTGTGTGTATGCGTGTGTGTGTATGCGTGTATGTGTGTGCGCGCGTATGTGTGTATATACACATGCGTGTGTGCATTGTGGGTTTTAAGGTGTCCATAACTAATGGCGTATACTGGCATACTCCTGGACCAGCATCCAGGCACACAAACAAAATGCTGGGTCGTTATTGATCACACCAACACCTCCACAATCTAACAGAGATAAGAGCAAGCCCTCACCCACCCGCAATGTACAAACGCCTTTCTACCTGCTTTAAAACACTAAAAAACGCAAAGTGTGAGTATGCATGCACCCTCTGCATTGGTCATTTCTGCACTTCAACTCCCAAACATGTACGGCTAGCTACCCGACAGAGGTTGCACTTGTAGGTGCTGCTGCTGCTTCAACCTAAACCCAACATAAAAGCTAAAAGCACTCTAACGCTAACCGTAATCCTTTCCCAGTAGCACAGACGCTCTGGCAGCCTCAATCACTGACGCAGATGATGATGATAAAACCTAGTTAAAATGATGATGCTCATGACAAGGATGATGATTGCGACGATAATGACACATATTTGCTGCTATTTAATGATAGATAATAGGCATTGTCCAGGCAAGGGTCGAGCAGGAGGCTGAAGGAAAAGTGCACTGGTTGGTTTTTAAATGCCTACATGCACCCCACTCTCAACATCCTCGTGGCCTACCACATTTGAAGGATGCAGCTGCACGCTGAGTGTGAGTCCCGCAGCAAGAAGCATGAGCGGGCGATGGATGGGTGCAAGGCACGCACTCACAGCATCCACAGCCACAGGCAGCCCATAGCCTGAGAGGTGGAGGAATTTAGAATCGGAAAACAGTTGAGAGGGGAATGAACGGACACATGCAATTGCATGAGAGGGTGATAGAATGCTGAAAACACAGGTTGGAGGTGCTAGAAAGCGACATTTTGGTTGTGCAGCCTGAGTGGTAGAGGATTAGAGACTGGATTGTAAGAAGGGGGGAAAACAGACACAAAGCAGTTCTGTGAAAGGATGATAGAGTATGGTCGAAGGGTGGGGGGAGGAAAGCACTACTGGTAACTGCACTAAGATGGGTGCGCAAGTGTGGTTTTAAACGGTGCGTAAAAATTGCTCACTCTCTAAATAGGAGAGTGAAAATTGCAAAATGAAATCTTCTGTAAGGCCCCACACGCCTGCTGCATATGTGACTATTTGCACATGCAACACGCAATATGTGCACGCACACCAATTTACTGCCAGGGCAGCGAGGACCACCCAAAAGGAGGGAAAGCACAGTACAAACACGCCTGCTGCCTACGTGAAAATTTGCACAAGCAACACGCAATGTCTGCATGCACACCTGACCAGTTCACTGCCAGGGCAGCGAGGACCGCCCAAAGGGAGGGAAAGCGAAGGAGCTGCTGGAGTGCATCCTTCAATCCACCACCGCCCACATCCACCCTGCGACAGAAAGATTGCGTGTTTACGTGTCTGCAAATTTATGTGTGCATGTGTGTGTGCGTGCATGCGTGTATTTGTGTCTGTGTTAGTGTGTGCTCTTTTGTGAAGGGGGGGGGTTCAAAAGCTTCCAGTGGCTGAGGTCTCGGGGAAGGGCGGTCAAGGCAGCCAATGTGAAAAGCGCAGTTGAGAAGGGTACTCTAATTGACATCACAAGCGTAGCGCTCTGAGACAGCTTTTAGGCAGACCTCACATGAGCCACAAGCACATGGGCCACTGCTAAGACCCTCTAAGCTTGTCATGTACAGGCATGTTGGACATGTTTGTCCCAATGCTGACACTCACATACACACATGCACACGATGGAAGACGGAAGGGCAAGGTGGCAGAGCTTCTATAATATCTTCCTGTACCTAGAGGTTCAATCACTTGCGTTACGTGAAAGGAATTTTGGAAAAGGAGGCAACAAGGTCACTCACTGGCATGCGGCTACAATGGCCTCAGCTGCACCCTCACAACATACCGGTAAAAGGAATTTTGGAAAAGGAGGCAACAAGGTCACTCACTGGCATGCGGCTACAATGGCCTCAGCTGCACCCTCACAACATACCGGTAAAAGGAAATTTGGAAAAGGAGGCAACAAGGTCACTCATTGCAAGTGGCTACAATGGCCTCAGCTGCACCCTCACAACATACCGGTAAAAGGAAATTTGGAAAAGGAGGCAAAAAGGTCACTCATTGCAAGTGGCTACAATGGCCTCAGCTGCACCCTCACAACAAACCGGTGATAGGAATTTTGGAAATGGAGGCAACAAGGTCACTCATTGCACGCGGCTACAATGGCCCAAATTACACCTTTAAAAGTTGCCTTGGCGGGGAAGGAAGGCATGCTGAGAATGGACGTAATAAAACCACTCACTAGCTTGCGCCTGCCCCGGCCTCGGCTGCAGCCTCAGCAGCATTGGTGCACTGCCAAAGTCTGTCACCGCCCTCAAAAGCCTGAATTCTTATTTAAAACAGGCATGTGGGGAATGGACGCAGCAAAATCACTCACTTGCGTGCAGTTGCCATGGCCTCGGCTTCAACCTCAGCAGCATTGGTGCACTACCAAATTCTGTCACCGCCCTCAAAAGCTTGAACTCTTATTCAAATTGGGGAATGTGGGGAATGGACGCAGCAAAATCACTCACTTGCGTGCAGTTGCCATGGCCTCGGCTTCACCCTCAGCAGCATTGGTGCACTGCCAAAGTCTGTCACCGCCCTCGAAAGCCTGAACTCTTATTCAAATTGGGGAATGTGGGGAATGGACGCGACAAATCACTCACTTGCGTGCGGCTGCCATGGCCTCGGCGGCGCCCTCAGCGGCATTGGTGCACTGCCAAAGTCTGTCACCGCCCTCAAAAGCCTGAATTCTTATTCAAATTGGGGGATGTGGGGAATGGACGTGACAAATCACTCACTTGCGTGCAGCTGCCATGGCCTCGGCGGCGCCCTCTGCAGCATTGGTGCACTGCCACAGGTCTAAAGGTGCCTCCAGCTGCCCACCCTTCCAGCGCCCACTCTTGACCTGAGAGCGTCGTGAGAGGGTTTTGAGGAGGAGGGTGGAAGAGTGTAAGAAGGTCATTATTGTGAAAGGACACTTTTTGCTGAGCACATGCAGCAGGACAATGTTGCTGCTGGCAATAGGCTTAGGACACAGAAATGCCTCCCTGTTCATTTTCTAGTAAAATGAGAGCAGCAACGCAGCAGTGGGTGGTTGCATGCGTTTTCGAGACGAGCACGTTAGCAGCTAGAGTGGGCCCTCTCACAGCTGCTGCTGCAGCAAACATGAATGCTGTCTGTACACATTGATACGCACGCAATGCACGCATGCACACACATTACACACATGCGTGCACATACACAGATACATGCACATATGCACACACACACACACACGAAAGCAAACACACACCAACACACCTGCCCAGTGCTGAAGGTGCGCACTCCAACCCCCTCCATGGTGCCACGGCTCCACTCCCCCTCATATGTACCCCCCTGCACGCACACACACACAGCGTATCAGTAAACAGCAAGTGAGTCATTCACTCGTGCGCCACTGACCCCCCTGCACACACACACAGCGTGTAAGTACACACCCCGTGCTTTATTCCCTCGTGCGCCACTTACAGCGACCATTACGGACCTCTGCTGTTGGTTTCACGTGATGGCAACATGACACATAGGTAGGTGGTAAAAAAATACATGTATCCGATGCACGGAACGTGATTGTCAGCATTGCTGCACACTGCTTGCGGTGTTTTAACATTTCGCGTCCACGTGTACGCTGCACTTATTGCAGTACTCCTACACATACACCGCTTGCAACGCACTTTGGGGAAGAAGTAGACGCCCCTGCCCTCTTTCAGGTTGTCCCGCCACTCCCCTTCGTATCGTGCCCCACTGAGGTAGGTGTACGTGCCCAGGCCCTCTTTTCGCATGCCCTGGGAAAAGGCAACAGAACAGTGAGATGAGGAAGGTAGTGTAGCAGTGCCCACTTTATATCAAAGGTCACAGAACAGTGAGATGAGGAACGTAGTGTAGCAGTGCCCACTTCATATCAAAGGTTACAGAACAGTGAGATGAGGAACGTAGTGTAGCAGTGCCCACTTTAATTCAAGCCCCCCAACTGATGTCACACACTGCACTGCCCTCTTCGGCATAAAGTTCACAACACTGCTTCACAGCACTGATGTCACACACTGCACTGCCCTCTTTGGCATAACAATCACAGCACTGCTTCACAGCACTGATGTCACACACTGCACTGCCCTCTTTGGCATAAAGTTCACAGCACTGCTTCACAGCACTTCACAGTGGTTGCTGTAAAGTGCACAACGTGCACACACACACACACAGACACACACACCCATTTATAAACACGCACACACATTTGCAACTCACCCTCCACTGCCCTCGGTAAATACCCCCATCTTCGTGCTTGAAAGCCTCCGGAAAGGCCGGTCCAGCGCTGGCAAATAGCAGGTAGGAGCCCACACACACTGCGATGTAAAAAATTAAGTGTTCCACATTTGTACACATTGAAATCATGAGCATTGGACAAAGGACAGGAAAGGGCGGCAGAGGCACACTGCAATCAAGTCTGGCCTTGGGGCCGGGAATGTGCTTGGTTATCGTGGTGTAAGTGTTTGTCCTGTGTGGCAAGCTTTGTCATGTAGTAAGTGATGGGTAGGTAATGCGTACACAAAAATATGCATGTCCTGTGTGGCAAGCTTTGCCATGTAGTAAGTGAAGGGTAGGTAATGCACACACCAAAGTAAGCACAGTGCCCGAGATCAAGGTAAACTTTCACACCTGCAATCCCATTCAACGCGTCCAACAGGACCAGGGGCTGCAGGCCCTCCATCCCAAAAAGCGCCTCTCCAACCTGCGGCCCACAGAAAGAAAGGAAAGGAAGGTAATGTAAGACACTGGTAGACACAGCCGGTAAGATTGATAAGAGAGGGGCACGTGTAGGTGCCCGCACCAGGTCACAGTGAAATTGGAAAAACTGGCATGGGTAAATGAGGGGACTTGCTGATTAAATAGGGACTTGCTGATTTAAAAAGGAGGCACATTACACATAGCCTGTACAACAGGGCTCGTACGACGACCAATTCGTAATTGGGCATTGCTAAAGAGCTTTCAGAAAAGAAATGTCTGGTGTGGGTTAGTATGGTTTAGTTTGTACTATGAAAGCATTCAACTTAGAATGGCTGCTCCTATGAGGACCAGTGAAAACGAGGTAAACCTACAGAAATGCAGAAGGTAGGAAAGAACGGAATTGTTCTGTACTGTATGTGTGTAGACAGAGAAGCTTAAACGGACGGTTTATGTGCACAACCGCACCCTGTTGTGTCTACCAAAGCAAGCTTTTGCAAACGCAAGCACATAGAAACAGCGAGCTTGTTAAGGAGGGGCAACAAGCGCTTGCCTTGAAATGGCAAGTTAACACGGTAAAAGGAGACCCTAATCTTACTTTGCTCCATGACGCATGTTCAAGTAAAAAGGAAGACGCAAGTGAGCAAATATTAGAGTGAAATGCCAAGGCATTTATCCTGGTAGAAGGACCAAAACAATGGCGGAGGAGAAAGGTCAGCCACCCTACCGGATATCCTATCATGGCCAGGGACAGGCCAGTGCCACTACCCGCGATTGCAGCCCGCTCTTGCTTTGGCTTGGACACACAGGAAATCCTAGAGAGTAGGAGTGGGTTGTTCCATTGGAGGTTGACGCGTCTTTGCACAGCGCCTCATTCGTTTTGCTCCCAGGCACATAAACGATGATTGAGGCAAATATGATGGAAGACCCTTCTTTCCTGCTAATATGACTGCATCTGCCTCTGCCTCTGACAAAACCGGCAGCAGGCAAACATGTCTTGTGGGCAAAGTGTAATGTTTTACGCTGCAAGATGTGGCATGCACTAGAATGGCAGAGCGTGCGTGCACACAGCTATTGATCATTCCCTGTTCCCATTCCTTGCTGGCCAACACACGTGCACGCACCAGTTTGAGGCCGTCTGTGTAGCAAAGCAGATGACAGCCACGCCGAGCCCGAGCCACGCCTCATAAGAAATCGGGCCGTGGCTGCGTGCATGTGTGCAGGTGATAGGAAGTTATAGTGTAAGAGGCACAGGTGACAGGAAGCTTGTGCATGGTCGTAGTTTGACAAAGCAAGTTGGGACACGTGCAATCTTAGAGCGACTCACTTGCACAGAGACTGCAGGGCTACGGACGGTAGGGTAATGTAGGTGGCCAGCTTGGCAGCAGTCTGCGATGCGTGAAAGGCAGATCGGGAAAGTTGAAACTTAAGGGTTGTTTGAGAGAGATCCAGGCTCTGAAAAGCTGGTGTTGACCAACCTCTCCATCACTTTTCCGCAGCAGCCCAGACTCACGGAGCTTGTAGCCAGTGAAAAGCAAGGCACTGCACTCTAACAGTGGCAAGCTCATTGATTGAGGGTTTCTGCATCGATTTTTAGTAAATAATATAGTTTATAGGTATTTGCAGAAATGCAGGGCCTGAATTTGCATGCTAGGAAATTTGCTTGCAAAGGTTTGGCCTCTCCACAAACGTTTAAGCCTGCAAAGAGTCTGGTGAGTGAAGAATTAAACCAACATACGCACACACAACACACACGCGCGCGCACACACACACAACACACACACACACACACACACACACACACACACACACACTCTCTCACACACACACACACACTCTCTCTCTCTCTCTCACACACACACACACACACACACACACACACACACACACACACAC
>Ga0307968_1003514_pt1 | contig 12990 bp, 12 predicted proteins | sample OrgLakmetagen650_FD_201834 | JGI IMG/M metagenome (GOLD analysis project Ga0307968, IMG submission 201834) | Saline water microbial communities from Organic Lake, Antarctica - #650 | ecosystem: Environmental > Aquatic > Non-marine Saline and Alkaline > Saline | place: Antarctica: Organic Lake... | reverse complement strand
TTGGGGGGGGGGGGGGATGTGCATACGGAAAGAATATATGCTGGTATGTGAGTGGGGGGAAGAGGGGGCCTTGAGTGTGTTTGTTTAAGTGGGTGCTTGAGCTGCTGTATGTTGGTGTGTGTGCGTGCGCGTGTGTGTGCATTTTGAGTGCGTGCATACACACATTTGGGTGTGGGAATGTGGTGCAAGTTTGTGGGGGACATTCATGAAGCTGATAAACACATGCATGCACGTACACAAACACACGTGGACGTACACAAACACACGTGGACGTACACAAACACACGTGGACGTACACAAACACACGTGCACGTACACAAACACACGTGGACGTAATCAAACACACGTGCACGTACACAAAGACACGTGGATGTACAGAGGCACATTATGCATGCACGCGCAGGCCACCCTTCATTCCACTCTGGAGTTGATGTCGTCAGAGCGTGCACGTCAGATTGCACTTGCCACTCCCACAGCCGCCCCACAAAGTGCCTTTGACGTGAGTTTCGTGCTTGTGGCTGTAGCAGTGCGTGTGTGGGTGGCACCATCTACATCAGTCACACATGGAAGCCTTGCAAGGATTTGGGTCTCAGTTCTCAAAGGGTTAACAAGCTTGCCTCCAAGCTCCATATGCATTCTGTCAACTAGCAGTGCGTGGCTAAACCAAAGTTTAAACCACAAAGTCTAAACCAAAAATAAACCAAAATCTTAGTCGAAGTCTAAACCAAAAGTCAGTTCAGACTGCCATGTACATCACTGTCACACGCCCTAGCTGTCACACGCCCTAGCTGTCACACGCCCTAGCTGTCACACGCCCTAGCTGTCACTCGCCCTAGCTGTCACACGCCACTGTCACACGCCCTAGCTGTCACACACGTCATTGTCACACGCCCTAGCTATCACACACGTCATTGTCACACGCCCTAGCTGTCACACGTCCTAGCTATCACACACGTCATCGTCACATGCCCTAGCTATCACACGCCCTAGCTGTCACACGCCACTGTCACACACGTCATTGTCACACGCCCTAGCTGTCGCACGCCACTGTCACACGCCCTAGCTGTCACACACGTCATTGTCACACGCCCTAGCTGTCATATACCCAGCTGTCACACGCGTCATTGTCACACGCCCTAGCTGTCATACGCCACTGTCACACGCCCTAGCTGTCACACACGTCATTGTCACACGCCCTAGCTGTCATACGCCCTAGCTATCACACGCCACTGTCGCACGCCACTGTCACACGCCACGTCACTCGCCACCGCCACACGCCCTAGCTGTCACACACGTCATTGTCACACGCCCTAGCTGTCACATGCCACTGTCACATGCCGCTGTCACACGCCACGTCACACGCCACTGCCACATGCCCTAGCTGTCACACGTCCTAGCTGTCACACGCCCTAGCTGTCACACGCCACTGTCGCACGCCACGTCATTGTCACACGCCCTAGCTGCAGCGTATTGTTCACTGCCGCAGCTTTGAGTGCGGCAGGTCATTGATTGAAGTTTTATAGAATTGGGGTGACACCTGTTTTATAAAGCCCAAGTGTTAGAAGATCGTGTGTCACGTCCTCCTCTGCTGTGTGTGCGCATTATAATAACTTGCGCATTAATCTGACTAGTGCCTATGTTGAACGCGACATCACTGCTTCACCGCTGTTCTCTCTTTGCACTCAAAAGCTGTGTGTGCATGTGTTTGTGTGAGCGTGTGTGTGTATTTTTGTGAGCGTGTGCATGCACTTGTGTGAGCATGTGCATGCATTTGTGCGTGCGTGTGCATGCATTTGTGCGTGTGTGTGCACCCAACACACACTGTATGATCTGCTGCTGCCACCACCGATGGTGCCTTGTGCTTATGCCGAGACTGACACCACTGATGTTGCTTTGCACTCATGCAAACTGATACTGACACCACCGATGTTGCTTTGTGCTTATGCAAATTGAGACTGACACCACCAATGTTGCTTTGTGCTTATGATGAGACTAACACCACCGATGTTGCTATGCACTTATGTAAATTGAGACTGATACCACTGATGTTGCTTTGCACTAATGCAAATTGAGACTAACACCACTGATGTTGCTTTGCACTTATGTATTATGTATATTGAGACTGACACACCGATGTTGCTTTGCACTTATGCAAATTGAGACTGACACCACCGATGTTGCTTTGCACTTATGTAAATTGAGACTGATACCACTGATGTTGCTTTGCACTTATGTATATTGAGACTGACACCATCAAATTTGCTTTGTGCTTATGTATTTTGAGACTTGCACCACCATCTTGTCCGCTCTCCCTCATGCTCTGCTTGTCCTCACGTCATTTATAGGGTTGACCAGAACCATACATGTATAGGTATATACGGTGTACATACGGTATTTTTAGCAGGGAAGTTACCATACATTTGGTCACATATACGGTGCAGATATACGGTTCTGGCCAACCCTAGTCATTTACGTCATTGGTGTGGTCGCAATACACCACAGAACTACTATTGACATTACCAGCACTGCTTTGCACCTATATATACTGAGACTGACGCTACCTACTTGTCTGCTCACCCTCCTGTTCTACTTATCCTCACGTTATGTACAATTTACATTCTAAGGTGTTTTGCAACGCGCCGCAGGACCTACTGCCACCACCACCACCTCCACCGCCATTGGCCCCCCTGCGAGATGACATCTGGACAGCGCCTGCGCGCAAGAGTAACCACCAATCCACGCTTTCAGGTGTGTAGAAATGTATGCGGGTGCAGGTGCGGGTGAGTCGGCATGTGTGTGTGTGTGGGGAAATGTGGGTGAATGGGTGTGTGGGCGAGGTTGATGTGAGTGGATAGCTGCATCCAAATCGTAAGTACACAAACACATGGCCCATGGATGTCATCACACGAGCTCCTATGCATTGAGGAAACTGTGTGTGCGTGCATGCGTGAAATATGCATTGAGGGAACTTTGTGTGCGTGCATGCGTGAAATAAGTATTGAGGGAGTTTTGTGTGCTTGCATGCGTGAAATAAGGTTTGAGGGAGCTTTGTGTGCTTGCACGCGTGAAATAAGCATTGAGAGAGTTTTGTGTGCTTGCATGTGTGAAATGGGAAGCCGGACAAAGCTCCCAGCTACGTGCATTGCCGTTTTGCGAGCCCGCAGAGGCAGCCAGGTAAAGAATTGTGTGTTACAGTTGGAGAGAAGAAGAACAGGGCACCAAGTTAGAAGAGGAGGAAAGGAGTATGCTGGCACTGACTGTGCTCCTTTGTACGGGAAGTGCCTGTGAATTCTGAGGCTCAGAAGTTGTGCTGTGTCCTGACGACCTTGGAGTGATGCTGCGGTGCTGTGTGCGCAGCGCGAAGCTGTGCCAGGGTCGCTTACGAGTTGCTTTAGGCCCCTGAAGCTGAGCTGCGTTGCTCATACTATAAATTATGGTATGAGCAACGCAGCTCAGCTTTATAGTCTATAGCTTTATAGTCTATAATGTGTTGGCAGCGTTTAGCCTCTGTAGCTGCGCTGTGTTGCTGATGACTTCAACGTGTCAGATGACTTCAGCGTGTCAGATGACTTCGACTGCAGCTTTTGGCCTCTGTAGCTGCGCTGTGTTGCTGATGACTTCAACGTGATGGATGACTTCAGCGTACTTCAACGTGTCGGATGACTTCAGCGTGTTGGATGACTTTGGCTGCAGCATGTAGCCTTTGTAGCTGAGCTGTGTTGCTGATGACTTCTACGTGACGGATGAATTCAGCGTACTTCAACGTGTCAGATGACTTCAGCGTGTTGGATGACTTTGGCTGCAGCGTGTAGCCTCTGTAGCTGCGCTGTGTTGCTGATGACTTCAACGTGACAGATGACTTTAGCGTACTTCAACGTGTCGGATGACTTCAGCGTGTTGGATGACTTCAGCGTGTTGGATGACTTTGGCTGCAGCGTGTAGCCTTTGTAGCTGCGATGTGTTGCTGATGACTTCAACGTGACGGATTACTTCAGCGTACTTCATCGTGTCGGATGACTTCAGCGTGTTGGATGACTTCAGCTGCAGCGTGTAGCCTCTGTAGCTGAGCTGTGTTGCTGATGACTTCAACGTAACGGATAACTTCAGCGTACTTCAACGTGTCGGATGACTTCAGCGTGTTGGATGACTTCGGCTGCAGCGTGTAGCCTTTGTAGCTGCGCTGTGTTGCTGATGACTTCAACGTGAAGGATGAATACAGCGTACTTCAACGTGTCGGATGACTTCAGCGTGTTGGATGAGTTCGACTGCAGCTTTTGGCCTGTGTAGCTGCGATGTGTTGCTGGTGATTTCAACGTGTCAGATGACTTCAACGTGTTGGATGACTTTGGCTGCAGCGTGTAGCCTCTGTAGCTGAGCTGTGTTGCTGAGTTGCTGATGACTGGAACGTGTCAGATGAATTCAGCGTACTTCAACGTGTCAGATGACTTCAACGTGTTGGATGACTTTGGCTGCAGCGTGTAGCCTCTGTAGCTGCTATGTGTTGCTGATGACTTCTACGTGATGGATGAATTCAGCGTACTTTAACTTGTGGATGACTTCAGCGTGTTGGATGACTTTGGCTGCAGCGTATAGCCTCTGTAGCTGAGCTGTGTTGCTGATGATTTAAACGTGTCGGATGACTTCAGCGTACTTCAAAAGCGCCTCCTTTGAGATTGCTAGATCCTGAGAGTGAGTGCCGGTCTTAAATTGTTGTGTGCTTGTGTGTCTGTAAAGCTGCTGGGCACTGCATGCAGCTGCCTGTGCGTGTTTGTCCATCCTTCTCTTGGATGCAGGCAGCAGTGTCCTTTCCAAGGCAGGCTCTTCTTTTCCAGGGTGTACGTGCGTTTGATGCTGCGCAGGCAGCACGCTTGAGAATCGATGTTCCCAACGTGGGCTTGACTTGCGGTCTAACCTGGAAAAAGATGTTTGGAAGAAGGTGCGCCTCCATGCCTGTAAATGATTGTGTTTGTGTGTGTGAATGTCCTGGTGCGTGTCTGTGTGCACTTGCACGTGAACACGTGCGTGTGTGTGCGTTTGTGTGTGTGTGCATGTGTGTGTACACTTGCACGTCAACGCGTGCATGTGTGTGCATGTTTGTGCAGTGTGCATGTGTGTGCTCGTGAGCATTCGTGCGAACATGCATGGAACAAGGTGTACCTCCAAGTCGGTGAATGTGTTTGTGTGTGTGTGAATGCTCAGGTACGTGTGCCTGCGTGCCTGTGTGTGTGCACGTGCGAGTGTGTGCGCGTGCGAGTGTGTGTGCACGTGCGAGTGTGTGTGCACGTGCCTGTGTGTGTGCACGTGCGAGTGTGTGCGCAAGCTTGTGAACATAAGTGCGTACATGCATGCAAGGTGGGTTACTTGGGTTACAAGGATGGCCTACAGCCCGAGACTCTGGCTGATGGCAATTGGCTGGTGAAACAAAATCAACCAGTGTCAAAATTTGAAACTAAATCTGACACAAGTGCGTACATGCATGCAAGTTGACACAGTGGGCAGTAATCACAGTTTGCCCCTCTATGGAAAACATTTTGTCTAGTAGACAGCCGAGACAATCCAGGTCACATATATGCCATGTCACATGCGTAGGGTTGGCCAGAACCGTATATGTACACCGTATATGACCGTATATTTGGTGATTTTCCTGCCTAAATACCGTATACACACCGTATATACATATAAATGGCTCTGGCCGACCCTGCATATGCGGCATATGACCGGCACCCCCCTCCTTTTTGCTAGAACAGAAGTACGGCTCAGCGCAAAGTTTCTCACACACAGCGCAAAGTTTCTCACTCACAGCGCAAAGTTTCACACACAGCGCAAAGTTTCTCACACACAGCGCAAAGTTTCTCACACACAACGCAAAGTTTCTCACACACAGCGCAAAGTTTCACACGCAGCACAACTTGTGTGTATCACCCGATTCTCGCTTCCCTGCAAGAGCTCACATGAATGGAAGCAGGCCTCTGAAGTAGATAATTTGGTGGGCTGACCTCGGTCTCTGGTCCTGGCTCGCTCAGTCTGTCTGTCAGAGCAGTACACACACATACACACACACACACAAGACGGGCTCATACACGACATATAACATCTTAAACCACTCAGTTTGAGCTCTGTGATCACTCAGTTTCCAAGGACACGTGACGTCTCACTTACAGCATACAACTTTTCACATGTTTTTCTCGGTTTGTGCTCCGTAATCATACAGGTATTGCCGTACAGCGTGCTGCATCCTAACACTGCAGTGCATGCCTCTTACTCACGCAATATTTCACGCTCATGTGTATACAGGTACTGTCAGCGCAGCATGCACAGCGTGCTGCATCCTAACACTGCAGTGTCTGCCTCTTACTCACGCAATATTTCACGCTTATGTGTATACAGGTACTGTCAGCGCAGCACGCACAGCGTGCTGCATCCTGACACTGCAGTGTCTGCCTCTTTCTCATGCAATATTTCACGCTTATGTGTATACAGGTACTGTCAGCGCAGCATGCACAGCGTGCTGCATCCTAACACTGCAGTGCATGCCTCTTACGCAATATTTCACGTTCATGTGTATACAGGTACTGTCAGCGCAGCACGCACAGCGTGCTGCATCCTAACACTGCAGTGCATGCCTCTTACTCACGCAATACTTCACGCTTATGTGTATACAGGTACTGTCGGCGCAGCACGCACAGCGTGCTGCATCCTGACTGCAGTGCATGCCTCTTACTCACACAATATTTCACGCTTATGTGTATACAGGTACTGTCAGCGCAGCACGCACAGCGTGCTGTATCCTAACACTGCAGTGTATGCCTCTTACTCACGCATCCTGCTGTGCTTGTGTTGCTTGTGTTTATGCAGGCGCTGTCTGAGCTGATGAAGCGAAGGCATCTCCAGAACACCAAAATTGAACATGAAATAAAAGAAAGCGAGATCAGTGGCGCGCGCAGAGGTGCGTGCATTGTGTTGCATCAAAATCTAGGAATGCATTTAAAATGAAATGCCGTATGTGGCTTACTTTGAGGGGAAAGAGGGAAATTAGCAGGGCATGATTCTATATTGACGTAACAACATGATTTGGTTATACTGACGTTTATACAAAACAGGCAAGGTGAAGGTTGCCGGGTATGTGTAAACGTGCTCTGCCTTCACACACACACACACACACACACACACACACACACACACACACACACACACACACACACACACACACACACACACACAAACACACACACACACAAGCACAAGCACATGCACACAAACAGACATGCACACAAACACACACATACACGCACATTCACATGCACATGCACACAAACACACATACACACACATTCACACACAACACACACATTATATCTTTTTCCCTCTCCCTCTCCTTACTCTTCCATTCACGCATACAAGCAAGCACAAACACGCGCACTCGCACGTATTAACGTGCACACAGGTACACACATCCAAAAAACTACACGCATGCATCTTTGCATGTGCTTGCATGTGTGTGTGTGTTTGTGTGTGATCAGGCGAAACAGCATCAAAGAAGCTTGCATGTGTGTGTGTGATCAGACAAGGACACTGTTTGCATGTGTGTGTGTGTGTGTGTGTGTGTGATCAGACAAGGACACTGTTTGCATGTGTGTGTGTATGTGCAGGCAAGGACAGCATCAAGAAGTTCAAGGAGCTCCAGGTTGAGAAGCAAGCGCTGCTTAAACAGATCCAACAGATGCAGACTCAAGCCCTGAGAAGGCAATGGGAGCTGCAGGAAATAGCAGAGCAGCGGCCAGAGGTGTGTTTGTGTGTGTGAAGTGTGCATGTGTGTGTATGTAGATGTGTGCAGAGCGGTGGCCACAGAGGTGTGTGTTTGTGAAGTGTGTTCGTGTTTGTATAGATGTGTGCAGAGCGGTGGCTACAGAGGTGTGTGTGTGTGTGTGAAGTGTGTGCGTGTGCATGTAGATGTGTGCAGAGCAGTGGCCACAGAGTTGTATGTGTGTGAAGTGTGTGCGTGTGTGTATAGATGTGTGCAGAGCGGTGGCCACAGAGGTGTGTGTATGTGTGTGAAGTGTGTATGTATGTGTGTAGATGTGTGCAGAGCGGTGGCCACAGAGGTGTGTGTATGTGTAGCGTGTGTGTGTGTGTGTATGTAGACGTGTGCAGAGCAGCAGCCAGAGGTGTGTGTGTGTGTGTGAAGCGTGTGTGTATGTGTGTAGATGTGTTCAGTGCGGTGGCCACAGAGGTGTGTGTATGAGTAGGCGTGTGCATATGCTTTTGTTCTGTTTTATAGTTGGCACTGATTAAGGGGGGGGAGGGGCTGATGGCTGTATTGGAAGACTTGCACATGCACACGCAAGCACGCGAGTACTTTCAGCTGCCCCATTCACACTCATATAAACACACACATGTGCTTGATACATGCAGATGCCCCATTCACACTCATTCAAACACGCACACACGTGCTTAGTGCTTGCAGATACCCCATGCACACTCATTCAAACGCACACACGTGCTTTTTGCTTGCAGATACCCCATGCACACTCATTCAAATACGCACACACGTGCTTTTTTCTCGCAGATGCCCCATGCACACTCATTCAAATACGCACACACGTGCTTATTGCTTGCAGATGCCCCATGCACACTCAATCAAACACGCACGCACGTGCTTAGTGCTTGCAGATGCCCCATGCACACTCATTCAAACACGCACACACGTGCTTAGTGCTTGCAGATACCCCATGCACACTCATTCAAACACGCACACACGTGCTTATTGCTTGCAGATGCCCCATGCACACTCATTCAAACACGCACACACGTGCTTAGTGCTTGCAGATACCCATGCACACTCATTCAAACACGCACACACGTGCTTATTGCTTGCAGATGCCCCATGCACACTCATTCAAACACGCACACTTGTGCTTAGTGTTTGTAGATACCCCATGCACACTCATTCAAACACACACACACACGTGCTTTTTGCTTGCAGATACCCCATGCACACTCATTTAAACACGCACACACATACACACACGTGCTTCCGTCTTTCTACGCAGCTCAAAGAAAATGACAGACAAGAACTTGAACACATGCTGCTGGGCATCAGAGTTAATAAGTGAGTGTTAAAATAAGTGTATGCGAATTGATCATCCATTTAATTGCTAAGGCAATTGAACACATGCTGCTGGGCATCAGAGTTAACAAGTAGGTGTTAAATAAGTCTATGCGAATTGATCATTCATATAATTACTAAGGCATTTGAACACATGCTGCTGGGCATCAGAGTTAACAAGTGAGTGTTAGAATAAGTCTATGCGAATTGATCGTCCATTTAATTACTAAGGCAATTGAACACATGCTGCTGGGCATCAGAGTTAACAAGTAAGTGTGGAAAGGAGCAGGGATTGCAGAAGAAAGAGTTGGACAATAAGGAGTGTAGAACAGAATGTGTGTAAGACAAAAAACAAATGGTCGTACAGGCAGAAACAATTTTCCCGCATTGACCTCAAGATGGGAAAGTGCGTCTTTGAATCAAACGTCTTGAAGCATGCTGGTGCTGAATTGGCCTACGAAGTATATGAACATGAGACAATATAATCATAAGAACATGCGACAATATAATTATGTAAGCATGAGACATTATAATCATATGAACATGAGACGATATAATTTAATGAACATGAGACAATATAATCATATGAACATGCGACAATATAATTATATAAGCATGAGACAATATAGTCATATGAACATGTGACAATATAATTATATAAGCATGAGACGATATAATTCAATGAACATGAGACAATATCAGAGGGGGCTGACGGAGGAAATGCCTGAGAATGCTCAGTTCTGCATTCAGAAGGCAGCCACTTACAGCCACTTCATCCGATCGACACCATTTTAGTACCAAAGTGTAGCTGGCATTGAGAGCTACCCGAGCATGTGCCCAATTTTATGTGGGTCGCTTTGCATGCTGAGACAGACTGGATTAAGCACACAGGGTGAATGTACACCCTAATGTGGTGATTTCCATGGGAAAATGGCTCAAATCCTCATAAAACACCAAGCACTCGGCTGTTTTCTCATTTTTGTTGCAATGATATTCTTTTCCAATAAGAAATCTATACCATGAACGATATTTCAGATTGGTTTAGTGGGTGAATTGGTATGAATAATTTGTGGTAAAAAATGGCCTGCACGCCACAGCAAATTAAGCACACGCCCCAAAATTGGCAAGCTCCAAATTTTGCATCTATGGACAGTTGGATTCATACTATGTAAAATGTGGAGCTTGCCAATTTGGGGGCCTATAAGCCAAAGAGCATATAAAGACTTGCCCATTTTGGGCCTCAGTTAGCCAGCCCCCTCTGAGACAATATTATAAGTCTGAGTAAGAAGCGTGTGGCCTTGTACGTGTGGCTCAATCCTACCGAGGCATGTAGGCTAAGAGTCTTCAGCAGAATGTACCGTACATATCATTAACGACAATGAATCCAGGGAGCAGGAGGTATAACCAAGCACTGTAGCGCTCCTCTCTGTCATTGATTGCACAAAAAAGGGAACCAGGGCAAACGTGACACTGGGGTAACCCGACCAACAAGCATTAGTCTTTGTTCATGCGAGAAGAGGTGCCCTAACAGAATGAAAAAACAGCAGAAAAAACAGTGGTGCCCTAGACCTGTATTTCCTCCTGTTTCTTTTCTTTTGCAAGATGGTGAAGCAGCGACAGAGAATCATACAGCGGGGCAGCGTGAGCCAGAGAGGTGTAGTGCATTATCAAAAACACTTGACGCCACTCCTTATTGAGGCGGATAACTCTCAGTCCTAGAGGTGCAATGCACTCCTCTTATAAACAAATAACGCCGACCCTCATTGAAGGGGATAGCTCTCAGTCCTAGAGGTGCAATGCACTCCTCTGATAAACAATTAATGCCGCCCCTCATTGAAGCGAATAACTCAGTCCTAGAGGTGCAATGCACTCCTCTGATAAACAAATAACGCCGACCCTCATTGAAGGGGATAGCTCTCAGTCCTGGAGGTGCAATGCACTCCTCTTATAAACAATTAACGCCGCCCCTCATTGAAGCGAATAACTCAGTCCTAGAGGTGCAATGCACTCCTCTTATAAACAATTAACGCCGCCCCTCATTGAAGCGAATAACTCGGTCCTAGAGGTGCAATGCACTTTTCTTAAAAACCATTAACGCCGCCCCTCATTGAAGCAAATAACTCAGTCCTAGAGGTGCAATGCACTCCTCTTATAAACAATTAACGCCGCCCCTCATTGAAGCGAATAACTCAGTCCTAGAGGTGCAATGCACTCCTCTTATAAACAATTAACGCCGCCCCTCATTGACGCGAATAATTCTCAGTTCTGGCCCTAGCGCTCCTCGCCAAAGCAATTTTCACGCTGCAGCAAGTCAGGGTGCAAACTCATACTCACACGAGAAGGGTTAGCCAGAACCGTATAGTACACCACACCGTCTATGACCGTACGTATGGTAATTTCCCTGCTATAATTACCGTGCTTATACTGTATGTACGTATGTATGGTTCTGGCCAACCCTACACACAAGCCATAGCCTCAGACCTTCGTAACACACACGGCAGCTATGAAAGGAAACGTTTTTGCTTGACCGATGGTTGGCATATATAAGTAGGGACGCCAAACTAGTGCTCATGTGAACTACCGTACAGACTTTATATCACCGCGCAAAAATATCGTTTTTTGCCCTGCGGGGTGACTGCGCGCACGAAAAATATCTATTTATTTTGGGGGTGCGGGATTGAAACACGGGGATTTTTGGCGTATTTTGGAGCCTGTCAGGCAAAAATCCCTGTGCGGGGTTGGTGTAAATTAAATATTTCTAAGGTGCGGGGTTGATGCGGGAGTGTGAAACTAAAATGTTTTTTTGGGGCTGCGGACTGAACCCAAGTCTGTACGGTAACCTATTTATAGAGTTGGCCATAGCCATATATACAGTACCGTGTATGTACAGTAATTTTGGCAGAGAGTCACCAAATATACGATCTTATACGGTGAGTACATATCGGTTCTGGCCAGCCCTACTGGATCAGGTTGCAAGCGTTGACCCGCCCACCCTGCAAAGGAGGAAAGAGAGGGAAATCCTCGCTTAAAAAGTCAGCTTGCGTTGAGGCAGGGCTCTGGGTTACAACGCGTGTGTGTGTGTGTGTGTGTGTGTGTGTGCGTGTGTGTGTGTGTCCTGGGTCCACTGCAGAAAAGAGGAGCCTTGTGATCATCGGATTCCTGCGTGGAGCTCTGCCACAGGAAATGAGTATATAGCAAAACGTAGGTCATTTCAACTGATCGATTCTCAGCCGGCCTCCCCTCTCTGGTCACAGAGCCTTGAGGCGCACAAACAGCTTGCGTGGTGCTCTATGATAGCGGCACTGCACGTGCCATATAGAGCGCAATTACCGGGGGGGGGGTATATGAGCTAATATCTTTGCGTGGGCATGCCTGCTTTGAGCTGCATACAGCCCCCTCAAGTTCTCCCCCTTATCCTTCCTTTGTGGCTACCTAGTTCTAGGCTGCATCTGCACCCTCAAAAAACGAGCCTGTCTTCTGCCTTGGGTGTGCTTCAGAAACGCACTAGCCTACCTTTATGCATCCTCCGAAAACGAACATGCTCTTCCATTAGCACCACGGGTATTTTAAAAAGCAGCACTTGCTGCAAAAACGCAGCACTCGCTGCGATGTACGTTGACGTGCATGCAATGCTTTGAGAAGGCAATTGAGGTCACACATTGGATTGTACAGTCTTGACGCGTCCTCATTTATTTCTGAGCTCACTTCCCGCATTTCACTCCCCTTACCTTCAGCTCACTTCCTCCCCTTCCCGCACTTCACCCCCCTTCCCTTCAGCTCCCTTCCAACTCCCCTTCCCTTCAGCTCCCTGTTAACTCCCCTTCCTCCCCTTCCTCCCCTTCCCGCATTTCACTCCCCTTCCCTTCAGCTCACTTCCTCCCCTT
>Ga0307968_1003512_pt1 | contig 12993 bp, 23 predicted proteins | sample OrgLakmetagen650_FD_201834 | JGI IMG/M metagenome (GOLD analysis project Ga0307968, IMG submission 201834) | Saline water microbial communities from Organic Lake, Antarctica - #650 | ecosystem: Environmental > Aquatic > Non-marine Saline and Alkaline > Saline | place: Antarctica: Organic Lake... | reverse complement strand
CATGTGCTTATGAAAAATCACCATCATTGTATCTGCGGCATGTGGCAAATGTGATCAGTGGAAAATGATTGGGTCTTGACACCCATGTGCTTATGAAAAACCACCATCGTTGTATCTGCGGCATGTGACAAATGTGATCAGTGGGAAATGATTGGGTCTTGACACACCAGTGGCAGCGGAGACTTGACAAATTTATCATTAATTAGTGTCTCTGTTCTTGTAAGTGGCTGCGTCAATACTGACTGCGTATAATATTGAGAGAGACGTGTTGAAATTTCCATTTGACCGTAACTGCATGCTACAGTTTCATCCTCATGTGCCTGGCAGCTGTTCTGCCCTACTCTAAAGAAATGGTTTGATTGGAAACGCAAGCATACTGTGACTCCACATTTATATATCCTAAAGAAAATGTAAATGGCAAGCACTGCAATGACATTTCATGTCCAACCGGACCAAATGTATGCTACGTGTAGGGAGCGGTGGACCCCCCAGCTTACACACGCAACCTTACCCGTGAGCTCAAGGCCTCGGCTTTGGCAGCGCTCCCTTCTGAACAAGAAAACCCCAGTGAGTCATTGTGTGTGTGTCTGTTTGTGTTTGTGCGTATATGTGTGTCTGTGTGTGTACTTGTGTGTGTACTTGTTTGATTATGTGTGCAGCCATTTAAGACACAGGCCTGCTGCTGAGGGCCCCTGTGCTAAAATCCTATTTTTTGAAACCTATGTGTGATGCATGCATGCGCCATATTCTCTACACAGGCCTGCTGGTGAGGGCCCCTGTGCTAAAATCCTATTTTTTGAAACCTATGTGTGATGCATGCATGCGCCATATTCCCAACACAGGCCTGCTGCTGAGGGCCCCTGTGGACCCTGACTTTGATCCAGAGCTGGTGGAAATGGATGCAGCACTGCGCAGGTGTGTTTGTGTGTGTTTGGGGGCTGTGTGTAATTGCGTGTGTATGTGTGCCTGTGTATGGGTGTGAATGTGGGGTTTGGTATGTGTGGGGGATGTGGATGTTATTCTGGGTGTGGGGTGGATGTGGATGTTATTCTGGGTGTGGGGTTTGGTATGTGTGTGTGTGTGTTCATCTGCATGGGTGCAGGAGCAGGTGTGGGTGCAGGTGCAGGTGCAGGTGCAGGTGCAGATGAGGTGTGCTAGACAATGAAGGAGCGTGTAAGCATTCAGGGCGTGTTTTGGTTTTGTGGGGTCTAGTCTATGAGCTTGCACGAATATCTCGCGTGTTGATGTGCTGGGTGTGTGACTTGCTGCCTTTTTGTTACGTCTAAATGCAGAAATGGGTGGTGCAAACCACATAGACGTTCTTTACAGTTGTGTAGGTAGTCAATATGGTACGATGAATTGTGGGTTTCTCTATGCGTTTTATGCGATTGTGAACGCAGTATATCTGGTACGATGTATTGTGGATGTTCCTGTGCGTTTTATGCGATTATGTACGCAGTAAGTCTGGTACGATGTATTGTGGATGTTCCTGTGCGTTTTATGCGAATGTGTAGGTAGTAAATATGGTATGATGTATTGTGGATGTTTCAGTGCGATTTATGCGATTGTTTACGCAGTAAATCTGGTACGATGTATTGTGGATGTTCCTGTGCGTTTTATGCGATTGTGTAGGTAGTTAATATGGTACGATGAATTGTGTGTTTCTCTATGCGTTTTATGCGACTGTATACGCAGTAAATCTGGTATGAAGTTTTGTGGATAATATGGTACGATGTGGATTTTCCTGTGCGTTTTATGCGATTGTGTACGCTGTATATCTGGTACAATGTATTGTTGATAATCTGGTACAAAGTATTGTGGATGTTTCTGTGCGTTTTATGCGATTGTGTAGGTAGGTAATATGGTATGATGTATTGTGGATGTTTCTGTGCGTTTTATGCTATTGTGTATGCTGTATATCTGGTACAATGTATTGTGGCCTTCCCTGAGTCACCTCTTGTGCAGGATGAACGACAGCTGTCCATGAAAAGGGATGAGCAGCTTCGTGAAAAACATTAGTCCCCTATGCAATATGAACGACAGCTGTCAATGCATAAGAGTAGTCCCCTGTGCAGCATGAACGACAGCTGTCCACGCAGGAAAAAAATGCTCCGTGCAAACGAGTTGTCTCTGCGCCGTATAAATAACAGCTGTCCATGCAAACATAGTAGCAGCTCCGTACAAAAGATTAGGCACCTGTGCAGTAAGAACGGCAGCTGTCCTCGTAAAGGGAGTAGCAGCACTGTGCAAAAGATAAGCCTCTGTGCCGTGTGCCGTATGAACGGCAGCTGTCCATGCAAGCAAAGCAGCATCTCCGTGCCACTGACAGGCAGCTGTCGGTGCCCTGTGCGCTTGCAGGGAGGAGCTGGCACGTCTGACGACTGCCATGGGACGGCCGGGGGAGAACACAGACGGAGGTCCATTAAACTCAAATGGGGAGGGTGCAATGGAGCAGGGTGCACTAGGGGGTGCAGACACAAATGTGGCGAGCACAAATGTGGCAGGGCCTGTAGGGGTAGGTGGAGGCGGAGCTGCGAATGGGCAGCAGGGGCAGGGACAGCCGGATGAGCAGGGGATGCAGCAGCAGGGGCAACTGCAGCAGGAGCAGCAGCAGCAAGTACAGCAGCAACAAGGACAGAATGAAGAAGGGCAGCAGCAGCAGCAGCAGCAGCAGCAGCAGCAGCAGCAGCAAGAGCAGGCCTCACAGCAGACGAGTGGGCGAGGGGGAACCAAGCGTGTACGCTTTGAGGAGGGTGGTCATCGGGACGGAGTAGAGGTAGAGGGGGAGGAGGGTGTGCCGCAGGCGAAGCACCTACGTATGGACTCAGCCGCAGGGTCAGAGGAGCAGGGGGTATCCAAAGGTGGGGGTGAAGGCTCAGCTTCAAGCGCGCCGGATACTGCTGGGGGTGGGGGGGAAGGTGGAGGCAGCGCCCAGCAGCAGCAGGGTACTGACCAGGGGCAGCAGGGGTCCCAGGGTGCGTCTCAGAGCGGTGCGGGGACGCAGCCTGAAGAGACGCAGCCTGTAGAGACGCAGCTCGCGGAGACGCAGCCGTATGCGGTGGGGGAGAGGGACCCACAGCAGGTATGTGCAGTGTGTGTGTGTGTGTGTGTGTGCGTGCGTGCGTGCGTGCGTGTTTGCGTGCGTGCGTGTCTCCAGTAAACAGAAAGTGAAAAACAGCTATATTCTTGGTTAATGTTGTGTATTGCGCGCTGAAACTGGCCATTGGCAATTGACGACCATGGCAAGCAAAAGGGAGGTGAAGGCAGCATGACGCAAGAGCTGGAGGCAATACTACAAACTTATCTTTTGGGTAGCTAGAGAGCACGATCGTGTATAACTGAACATGACATGATGATTACACGCACGCGCACACGCACACACACACGCACACACACACACACGCACACACACACGCACACGCACACGCATACGCACACGCACAAGCACACGCATCATGTATGACTGAACATCACATGATGATTACACACACACACACGCACACGCGCACACACACACACACGCACACACGCACATATACGCAAGACAAATCTTTTTTGTGCCGCATGCGTGACACAGGACGGTGGCACTGTCCAGGGCAAAGGGGGGAGTGCAAAAGAAGCTCGACCCAAGAAACGCAGGACCATCATTGTGGAGGGGGAGGACGGAGAGGAGATTGAGGAGGAGGTGGAGGAGGAAGAAGACGAAGAGGAGGAGGGCGAGGGCGAGGTATGCTACTCCTTCTTTTTCGGTTTGCCTGCACTTCATTGCATTTATTTATGAAGGATCATGGTACATCGCCGATAAGGTTGGACCACTCTTGCATGGCCGCCATTCTTTTTGGTTAGCCTGTGCGTTTTGTGTGCTTTGGGCGGTCTTCTCACCCTCTGCTCTGTGCAACATTATTGGTTAGGCTGTGCGTTTTGTGTGCTTTGGGTCGCCTTTCCACCCTCTGCTTCGTGCGACATTTTCGGTTAGCCTGCGCATTTGTGTGATTTTGGGCGGTCTTCTCACCCTCTGCTCTGTGCAACATTTTGGTTAGGCTGTGCGTTTTGTGTGCTTTGGGCGGTCTTCTCACCCTCTGCTTTGTGCGACATTTTTGGTTAGGCTGTGCGTTTTGTGTGCTTTGGGTTGCCTTCTCATCCTCTGCTTCGTGCAACATTTTCGGTTAGCCTGCGCGTTTGTGTGATTTTGGCTGCCTTCTCACCCTCTGCTCTGTGCGACGTTCGACACTTGCCAGTTCCCATGGGATGCACCCTCCCTTTTTCTATTGGTTGCCCAAGTCAACTAGAGTGCTAGTGTTCAATAGTGTTCACTAAATTGCTAGTGTTTGCTAGTGTTTGGCCCTGTTTGCCAGTGTCTGGCCCTGTTTGCCAGTGTTCACTAGAGTGCTAGTGTTTAATAGTGTTCGCTTGATTGCTAGTGTTTGCTAGTGTTCGGCCCTGTTTGCCAGTGTTCATTTGAGTGCTAGTGTTCAATAGTGTTCCCAAATTTGCTAGTGTTTGCTAGTGTTTGGCCCTGTTTGCCAGTGTTCACATCAGAACAAATGTCTGGGTTCAAAGTTCAAAGTGTATCGATTCAACTCATAACATCTGTAATATGTGTACGGTCGGCCAGGACCATGTATGCACGGTAAATGCACGGTCATCTCAACAGCATAATCACCAAATGCACGGTCGCATGCGGTTCTGGCCAACCCTGAATATGCACTCGCGTGCGTGAACTTGTGAGGTTGCTCGTTAGAGCCTTCTTGTAGTGTTTGCATTCAAATGCTGCTTCCTTTGTATCCTTCCGCGTTATAATAGTTTGCTTACACAAATTGTGTGCTCCCTTCTCTCTCGCTTATCTTTTTTCTGGCATGCTGCATTTGCTCCACTACATTAGCAGAAGTAATTACTGCTTACCAATGCACACAGTCGCCAGAGTCCTACCCACATCTGGTCCGCACATTTTTCTCTCTGTCCTTGTTGGGGTTCTGTCTAGTGTGGGCACTTGTCAAAAGCCATTCTCTCAAGCACGCTCACCCTTATCCGCGCAATCTGTCACTCTTTGTAATGCATATCATGCTGGAAGGCAAGTAGCGTAACTTGAAGACACACGACTAGTCGAGACCTTTCTTTCATGCACGCTCACCCTTATCCGCGCAACCTGTCACTCTTTGCAATGCAGGTCATGCTGGAAGGCAAGTAGGAACGACTTGTAATCTGATCCACCATGCACGCTGATACTTTTTATCAGTGTGAGCCTTTCCTGAGTCCCCCCTCCTATCTTATCAGTGTGAGCTTTCCTGAGTCCCCCCCCCATCTTCCTTTCCCACAGGACAAAGAGGCCGAAAAGGAAGAGGAAGTAGACCAGCTGTCAGATATAGCAGGTGGGTGCAAGGAGCAAGATTCTGTGTACCTGCATGGATGCTGCACACTGGTGTCACCTCAGATCCTTCTTCGTTCTGCTCCACGACACTCCACCAATAATGGCTTCCCAACTCTACCTTCTTCACCCTCACACCTTAACGCCGTTTCGGTGATTCGAACGATTATTTCCTTTTCACAACGGTCGCATATGAACAGGGCTCTTTATGGTTTGTGTACTTATTATCCTGTAGCTTAACGTTTTTCTCTAATATCTTTGCAAGAACATGTGTTTTATTTGGAACTGAGGCCCAGTCCTTCACAGCGTCAGGCACACACACACACACACACACTCTCTGATTTTAATACTGCAGACAAGGTATCAGCTTGAACAAAACACGTAAGCGAATCTGGTGTGTAATCCTCACTAGCTGACGTTCACGCTGCAGTCCTTTCAATCGGCAATGATCACTGTTTGGGCCTGCACAAAGTATGTGTGTGTGTGGGGGGGTCAAGTACAAGGTGTGTGTGTATGTGTAACTTTTAGCTCAAGAAATAGCGATATCTTGCAAACACATGACACATGACACATTGCAATTACCCTATGTCATTATCTTACTGATAATAACTTTACTATGCCACCTTAGTTGTAAAATTTTTGGTCAGGTGCCGAGCCATGGTCGTATCCTGTCTGGTCAAGTGCCAATGATAATATATGACACCAACAGCTAAATACCAAGGCAAGGTCGAAAACAATTAAAACTCCCATACATGTTTATTTTGTTGCACCATTTAGACTTGAAGACTTCCCTGCCAGAAATCACTGTATAGGCCAGAACCGTTTAAATGCCCACACTCGACAATCATCCTGCCAGAAAATACTGTTTGCAGTATACATTGTACGTCAAAGATACGCTTAGTTCTGGCCAACTTCACAAATATTACACATCCAGGAGCACCCGCAAAAGCACTCACACAGCAAAGTTTGCCTGAACAATAGTCATGCGGTATAGAACTGCTGAGTACTCTGCAGCATGCAGAAGTACTCTAGTTCTTGGAGGCGAGTGCAACCGAACGTCAGTTGGTACTCTCTTGGCACAGCTTGCGCTGTGCTAACCATCCTTTTTATGCTTGTGCCTTAGATAGCTGGTAGCTTAGTTTTTTGATGGGAAATCAAAAGTCATGCGGTATAGAACTAACCCTCCCTGGTGGGGATGTGGCTCTTGAGAGCACACTAGCTGAGGGCCATCTGTTTCTGGCTCGTGTGAGCACACTAGCTGAGAGCCGTCCGTTTCTGGCTCGTGTGAGCACACTAGCTGAGAGCCGTCCGTTTCTGGCTCGTGTGAGCACACACACTGAGAGCCATCCGTTTCTGGCTTGTGTGCGCACACTAGCTGAGAGCCATCCGTTTCTGGCTTGTGTGCGCACACTAGCTGAGAGCCGTCCGTTTCTGGTTCGTGTGAGCACACTAGCTGAGAGCCATCCGTTTTTGGCTTGTGTGAGCACACTAGCTGAGAGCTGTCCGTTTCTGGCTCGTGTGAGCACACACACTGAGAGCCATTTGTTTCTGGCTTGTGTGAGCACACTAGCTGAGAGCCATCCGTTTCTGGCTCGTCAGAGCTAACTAGCTGAGAGCCGTCCGTTTCTGGTTCGTGTGCGCACACTAGCTGAGAGCCGTCCGTTTCTGGCTTGTGAGAGCACACTAGCTGAGAGCCGTCCGTTTCTGGCTTGTGTGAGCACACTAGCTGAGAGCCATCCGTTTTTGGCTTGTGTGAGCACACTAGCTGAGTACCGTCCTTCACTGGCTCGTGAGAGCACACTAGCTGAGAGCCATCCTTTCTGGCTTGTGTGCGCACACTAGCTGAGGGCCATCTGTTTCTGGCTTGTGTGAGCACACTAGCTGAGAGCCATTTGTTTCTGGCTTGTGTGAGCACACTAGCTGAGAGCCGTCTGTTTCTGACTTGTGTGCGCACACTAGCTGAGAGCCGTCCGTTTCTGGCTTATGTGAGCACACTATCTGAGAGCCGTCCGTTTCTGGCTTGTGTGAGCACACTAGCTGAGAGCCGTCCGTTTCTGGCTTGTGAGAGCTCACTAGCTGAGAGCCGTCCGTTTCTAACTCGTGTGAGCACACTAGCTGAGAGCCGTGTGTTTCTGGCTCGTGTGAGCACACTATCTAAGAGCCATCTGTTTCTGGCTTGTGTGAGCACACTAGCTGAGAGCCATCCTTTCTAACTCGTGTGAGCACACTAGCTGAGAGCCGTCCGTTTCTGGCTCGTGTGAGCACACACGCTGTTATCAGCGTCGTCTATTATCCTTCACCGGCGTCGTCTGTTATCCTTTATCAGCGTCGTCTGTTATCCTTTATCGGCCTCGTCTGTTATCCTGTATCAGCGTCAACTGTTATTTTTATCGGCGTCGACTGTTCTCCTGCATCGGCGCTGACTGTCACTCTTTGCAGGGAGACCCCCAAACATATGACCATGTGTAGGGTTGGCCAGAACCTCATATGTATGGTGCATATACGGTGTTTCTTTTTTAGCAGAGAAATCACCAAAAACACAGTCACATACAGTGTATCTAAACGGTTCTGGCCAACCCTAGTCATGTGTAAGGTTGGCCACAACCGTTTTATGTCAGCGCAGAACATGAACGTATGCCTATGCCTAATGGCAGCGTAGAACATAAGCGTATGCCTAACTGTTGAAATGCATACACCTAACACAAAGGGTTGGCCAGAACTGTATCCGTACACTAGACAAGATTAAATATCACTGCGTATGTATTTGGTCTAGGCCAACCCTAGTCAAAAACTTTCGTGCACACACACATTTTGTGCATGCACAATGCACAACGCTCAAATGCTCAAGCAAACGTTTACATTATCGCTTAAGGAACACGCTCACACACGTTCACGTACAGATGATGATGTGGATATGTACTTGGCATCCAAAGACGAGGCAGAACTGAAGAATGTGCTGTGGTCAGAGATGAACAAGTGCGTGATGATAATGATGTTTGTGCTTTAGTCAGAGATAAATAAGTGGGTGATGATAATGATGTTTTTGCTGTGGTCAGAGATGAAGTGGGTGATGGTAATGATGTTTGTGCTTTAGTCAGAGATGAACAAGTGGGTGATGGTAATGATGTTTGTGCTTTAGTCAGAGATGAACAAGTGGGTGATGGTAATGATGTTAGTGCTTTAATCAGAGATGAACAAGTGGGTGATGATAATGATTTCTGTGCTTTAGTCAGAGACGAATGGGATTTATACAAAAGATGTCTTTCCATGAAAAACAATAATGTTTTTTCGGCATGCGTTGCTGAAGGTAGACAAGTTATGTGTGTGCCTTTTCTAAGACAAACAAGAAATGTCATGGTGCGTCGATCAGGTGAAATATTAAAAATGGGTATATGGTGTTTATACGCTGTGGGTGTACGTGTGGTGTATGTGCGTCAATTAAGTATATATATATTTGAACAATTGGTGTGTTTTGGATGAGCAACTGGGTGCTGTGTCAGGACTGCATGTGTGGTTTGTGGTTTGTGATAGGTTTTTGTTCAGTCAAATGGAGCAATGGGAAATGCTTAGGGTTGGCCAGAACCGTATATTATATATACACCGTATGTGACCGTATATATATATACACTGTATGTGACCGTAAATTTGGTGATTTCCCTGCCAAAAATACCTTACATGCACCGTATATATATATGGTTCCGGCCAACCCGAGAAATGCTTGTGCTGGGGTCAAGTAAACACACTATTGTGAGTCTGTTGTGTCACTACTCCATTCACTTACAATCCTCACCAAGTTTAATCCATGACAATCATGAAAATGCATACAATTCATGGCGATTCTCACCAAGTACAATCCTATATTCCTCACCAAGTCCATTCACTTACAATCCTCACCAAGTACAATTTTACAATCCTCACCAAGTAGGGATTGAACTGAGAAAAACGAGGCCACAAACACCACTCCCCTCATTGATAAATGAAGAATCATACACAGCCATCACCTAATGTTAGGGTTGGCTAGAACCACATGTACACGGTGCATCTACAGTGTTTTTGGCAGGGATGTCACCAAATATACGGTGTATTTAGGTATACGGTTCTGGTCAACGTATACGTAATGTATCTCCTCTCATTGTCTTTAGTGCCATGCTCTTCTGTGTGCGGCATCCACTACATGCAGGGATTAGATTGAGAAGCAAGCGGCCAAAGCAGATGTAGAAGCCGTCACTCATATCCTAGAAGCCATCATAGGATATTTTAGAAGCCATATCCTAGACCACCACTCATATCCTAGAAGCCATCACACATATGGCTCAAACGGCCAAAGCAAGCGGCCTAAGCAGAAGTAGAAGTCATCACTCATATCCTCTCATTGTCTCAAATGCCGTGCGTCTCTCTGTTTGTTGTTCCTAATGCTAGGGATTGGATCGAGAAGCAAGCGGCAAAAGCAGACGCAGCAGCAGCAACGGCAGCTGGGGATGACGGACCCAAAAAGCGCGGCTACACCCGCAGGTGTGTGTCATGGGGACAGCTCAACAAAATGATATTCCTGTACGTGCACGTTACGACAGACAAGGAGGAGAGCAATAGGAAAGGAAAGTATATATATATTATATATAAATAAATATATATAAGAATTGTAGTGGCATCGCTACACTTGTCAATGGTTACAATGGTTACAATGGGAAGTGCAGCACCCTACACTTTAGTCGGTAAGTGCAGCACCCTACACTTGTCCGTGGCTAGGCTACACCAGCAGGTGACCGTTAGAAATGTCTCGTGTTGTAGGGTATGCCCATTGCTGTTGCTTACAGCCACATCACAAACCCCAAATAGGATTAGATACATGCATGCAGTTCAAGCACCATGGAGGAATTAAAAGTGCAAAGCAGGGCTACACACGCAGGTGCGTGAGAGAATAACAAAAGCAAAGCAGGCAGCATAACAATCCCCCTTCATCTGTATTGTGTGTGTGTTCACACCTTTGTCCTGTTACAATGCGCCATGCTGTTTCACATCTTGGGCAAGGAGCAGTAGCAGCTTGTATACCTAGGGGAGTAGGATTGACATAGAGTAATGTCTCATGCTGCTAGCACGAACAGACAGCTGCACTGAGCACTGTGAGGGATTGGAGATAGAAACACACAGGAAAGTAGAATATAACAAGTATGAAGCACTTAGCCTATCCCTTGTAAGCACGTCAAGCATTTCTACCAAGGATGTTTGTTCTGCTTGTGCAAGCATATGTATAAATGCAAGCATGAAATCCCTCTCTGCTAGCTTTTGATTTGCATGGCTTGGTTTGGCATATGAATAGGGTTGGCCAGAACCATACTGATACGGTGTATATACGGTATTTTTGGCAGGGAAATCAAATATACGGTCATATATGGTGCGGATATAATATGGTTCTGGCCAACCCTATATATGAAGTATACCTAATGCATTACTCAATATCACTGCCTGCGCACTTTCTTTGCTTCTTTTCCTCGTGTACATCCCACAAAAAAGCCTTGCCGCTGCCTTGATTTGTTTCCCATGACTTGCACGACTTGGCATCTCATTAATTGAGGGATGCCTATAGTCGTGTGCGACATAAGGTAAGGTAAGGTCAGGTTACATCACTAAATATGCCTCAAAGGGCATCTCAGCGGAAGCTTGGTAAAAGTCTGAAACCACACCTGGCCAGACATAAGAAACAGTAGCTAGAGGAATTATGAAACAGGTGTTTGTAGAAGAGGAAGTGTATAAAAAAAGAGAACGTTTGTGCAACATAAAGGCGAGAAGGATTGGTTGCAGGCCTCAGCAAAGGCTGTGCGGTCGTTCAAAATATTTTTGCAACATGCTGGTAGAAAAAACAAAGCAACTTTGTAGTGCACTTAACAGCATGTTGTGATTAGATTTAAGCAGGTTAAAATTCATCCGAAGCAGATTAGATTAAAGCAACTTTGTGGTGCACTTCACAGCATGTTGCAGACAGGCCTTGTCTCCAACAGAGTCTGACCAACACGATACAGGAGGAAATGTACATGACCCGCTCATGTGCATGTCGCATGCAGAAAGCCTTGCCTCCAACAGAGTCTGACCAGCAAAGCACAGGAGGAAATATACACGACCCACTCATGTGCATGTCGCAGGCAGACAGGACTTGCCTCCAACAGAGTCTGACCAACAAAGCACAGGAGTAAATGTACACGACCCACTCATGTGCATGTCGCATGCAGACAGGCCTTGCCTCCAACAGAGTCTGACCAACACAGCACAGGAATAAATGTGCACGACCCACTCATGTGCATGTCGCAGGCAGACAGGCCTTGCCTTCAACAGTGTCTGACCAACACAGCACAGGAATAAGTATACTTGACCCACACAGCACAGGAATAAAGATGCATGACCCACTCACGTGCATGTCACAGGCAGAAAGCCTTACCCCCAGCAGAGTCTGCTGGAGATGCCACACGCAATATGCTGGAGGCACGAGCCCTGTCAAACAAGATCAACTACAGCGCGCTTGCGGACCTGTTTGCTGACCCGGCTGCTGAGGTGTGTGTTTGTTGTGGGGTGATGAGTGTGTAGGCTTGGCCAAAACCATATATATATATATACAGTGTTTATACGGTATTTCGGCAGCAGAACTACCAAATATACAGTCATATACGGTGTACCCCGTACAGGCGCGTAACCAATGCGTTTTTTGATATGTAATAAAACCCCAATGCGAGCTACGCGAGGGGCACACAATTCAATTATTTACCCCAATGCGGCCTTTGCGAGGGCTTTTGGCCCTCTGAGCTGCATGTGCATGCGTATGCACGTGCGTGTGCGCGCGTACGTGCGCATTTGTGCGTGCGCGTACGTGCATGTGTGTGCGTACGCCTATGTGTTTGTGTGTGCGCATACGTGTGTGCGTGCGTTGTGTACGTGCGTGCGTGTGTAAACGGTTGTGTACGTACATGTATGTGCGTTGTGTATTTGTATGTGTGTACGGTGTGCGGGTGTACGTGTGTGTGTACGTGTATCCGTGCGGGTACGTGTGTTTGCGCGCATACGTGTGCGTGCATGCGCATTTGAAGGGATTGAAGATGCCCTTCCTCTTGGTGTCCTTCCTCCCCAAGAGAAGGCCAGCCTCCTAATCTGTTTGTCCCCCTTGGGGGCCTTGAGTGGCGGCCAGGGGGGGCATTCCCGGCCTGTCCCCGTTCATGCTTAAAATTAGTTAATTTACCCCAATGCGAGCTTTGCGAGGCCCTAGTAACTTAGTTATTTAAACTTCTCCCGACACTCCGCGAGGGGGTCAGAAATGCTTTGCGAGGCCCTAGTAACTTAGTTATTTAAACTGCTCCCGACACTCCACGAGGGGGTCAGAAATGTTAGCGGTACGCGGTGATATACCGTTTATACGAAATATATAGGGTTGGCCAGAACCATATATATACGGTGTATATACGGTATTTTTGGCAGGGAAATCATCAAATATACGGTCATATACGGTGTATATATACGGTTCTGGCCAACCCTAGGTATATGCGATCATGGCCAACCCTGTGAGTATGGCGTGCAGCAACAACTGTGTCGTGACACACACACACACACACACACACCAAACCACAAACAAACACACACACACACTC
>Ga0307968_1003511_pt1 | contig 12994 bp, 16 predicted proteins | sample OrgLakmetagen650_FD_201834 | JGI IMG/M metagenome (GOLD analysis project Ga0307968, IMG submission 201834) | Saline water microbial communities from Organic Lake, Antarctica - #650 | ecosystem: Environmental > Aquatic > Non-marine Saline and Alkaline > Saline | place: Antarctica: Organic Lake... | reverse complement strand
CAGGGGGGGGGGCGGTGGTGTGTTGTATGTTCTATATCTATGTGGTGTTTGTGTATATGAGGGGGGGGGAGAAACGGCGCATTTTCATCTTTCAGCTTCTGGCTGGGAGTGACGTCATCACTGATTGCATACGAGGGTGGGGGAGGTAACGTATTGTACGTATATCTGTATGAATTTATATAAATGGGGGCGGTCAATGGTTTTACATGAACACCCATAAGCACACCAAATGCACACGCACACGACATGCACGCCAAAATTTACCTCTTATTACAAACACACGCAAGCAAATTAAAAAATTTATAGAGCAAGCCAAGGCTTCCAGGAGGCACGTGCTGCCATATGCAGCCACCTCCTAAACCAACCACCATTAGCAACCATCCACAATCAAATTGTTGCCAGCCGTGAGCCATAGTTGGTCATGTGCAAGGTTATGCAAGAAGCGCATGTTCCTACATACACACATACTCCCTCAAATATGTTTGTGCAGAGCAGAAATATGAGCAAGAAATCTTTCAAGTACTTCATATACAGTCGCATACATGTAATAAGCACAATAACAACCAACCCCTTCCCATGTGCCCATGGGATCGCGAATTTTATACCCAGCCCATGTACATGGGCAATCACGCACGCCACAACTGTATGCAACCATCACAGAGCCTTGAACCAATTGCCAGACTTTAGCATACACTCCACAACCTTTGTGCCTAGGATATGTGCCTATATGTATATGTGCCTAGATGTAAATGTGCCTAGGATATGTGCCTAGGCACATACTCACTCCAGTAACAAACCCACCTGTTGTGAAACCACGATTGCATGCATGAACTAACAAAAGATCTGTGACACAACCCAACACCCTGTCCCACTGCCTAGACACCACTCGCTCCGGTAACAAACCCATCTGTCGTGAAACCACGATTGCCTGCATAAACTAACAAAATATCTGTGACACAACCCAACACCCTGTCCCACTGCCTAGACACCACTCGCTCTGATAACAAACCCATCTGTCGTGAAACCACGATTGCCTGCATGAACAAAAGGTCCGTGAACCCACTTCCCAATCCTTGTGCCTAGACACCTCTCACTCTGATAACAAAGGTGCCAACCGCGAAGCCGTGGTTGCCCATCATGTCTGGCCGACAGCTTAACAAGGCACCCCACACACAGGCAGTCCTTAGCCGTACATTACGTATCTTATTGCTGCTCAACTCACCAACCGTGAAGCCGTGGTCGCCCATCATGTCTGGCCGACAGCCTAACAAAACATCTCACACACAGGCATTCTTCAGCCGCTTACGTATCTTATTGCTGCCCAACTTACCAATCGTGAAGCCGCAGTTGCCCATGTGTCTGGCCGATAGCTTTGCAAGGCGCCCCACACACACAGGCAGTCCTTAGCCGTACGTTACGTATCTTATTGCTGCTCAACTCACCAACCGTGAAGCCGTGGTTGCCCATGTGTCTGGCCGATAGCTTTGCAAGGCGCCTCACACACACAGGCAGTCCTTAGCCGTACAATACGTATCTTATTGCTGCTCAACTCACCAATTGTGAAGCCGCGGTTGCCCATGTGTCTGGCCGACAGCTTTGCAAGGCGACCCATGCAGGCGGCAGCTACCACCGGCGAGTAGTCATGGTGCAGCATGCCAAACAGGCCGCTCTTGTTGCCGCCCAGTACCCCCTGCGCACATGCAATGACGATCCAGTTAGTGTTTTACCATCATATATGTTTGCCTACAAACTTGCAGTATGCCAAACAGGCCACTCATATTGCCGCACAGTACCCCCTGCGCACGTGCAATGATGATCCAGTTAGTGTTGTACCATCATAATTGTTTGCTTACAAACTTGCAGCATGCCAAACAGACTGCTCGTGCCTACACACGTTTTCGTGCCTACACACTTTTTCGTGCCAAACAGACTGCTTGTGCCTACACACTTTTTCGTGCCAAACAGACTGCTCGTGCCTACACACTTTTTCGTGCCAAACAGGCTGCTCTTGCTGCCATCCAGCTGGACGTCTTTGAGGACGTGAGGTCATAACTTTCTGACAACGTTTTTCCATATGTGCCAAGCCAGGTTCATTAACTGAATTTGTAGTAACACACATGCAAGCAGACATGAACTTATTTACACAAACACACACACGCACACGCGCGCACACACACACATACACACACACACACACACGCACGCACGCACGCACACACGCACATGCACGCATTCACAGACGCACGCACACACAAACACACACGCTTAGCGTGCACAGTTCTCACGGATCTCACAACATTGGCCTATAAACATGCAATCTGCGCATTTTTAAACCCTCAACACACACGCGCCCTTTGCCTGATCTGCCAAAAGAGCTTAAAACTTTTGAACACAATGTTCTGATCTTGGATTCTTCCAAGCACAATTGCAGTGCAGAAATCTAAACAATTTAAACACACCCACACGCACGTCGCGTGCACTAGAAAACACAGACGCTTGCCCACCTTGCCAGATCTGCTACGAATAAGCTGAGAGTTTTGGAAGCACATGTAGCCTGTCTAGACGGTGCCAAGTACTTACACTTCAAAAATTAAACACTTGAACCACACTCGCAAGCACATAGCACGTTGTGTATAATTCCTTATTTTTTGTGTGGCTAACAAGCACGCCCATCTCAACATGAATGAGCTTGGATTTGCAGAGGTCCGTGAGCCACGAGCCCTGATTTTATTTTCTTCCAACCGACCACACTATTCCAGCGCATTTCTCATAATTGTCAACACACACGCATTGCGCGGTAAGTAGCATTGCACAAAAGAACACGCTTGCCCACCTTGCCCACTCTGCCACAAATGAGCTCAGAGTTGCGGAAGCATACGTAGCCGTCCACTGGGCACATGTGCTCGCCCTTTTTGCTGTAGATCTTCTCTGCCACCTCCAAATTGAGAAAGATACTGCATAGGAGGGGTGCTTGCGTTTGTCAGTTATACGCTGCTGCACAATGATTTTGCAAGAGTTCGACCTTGTCTGTGAATTGAGAAATTGAGAAAGTGCAAAGGAGGAGGGTCGGCTGTGACGCACTGAGCAAGATATTTAAGTTTAATGAAAAAGGTTTTCTTAACGAGCCTCGGCCAGCAAGACCAAGCAACCCTGCTTTACCAGCCTTGTACACATTTCTTATCCAGATCACCAACCCTGCTTTACCAGCCTTGCACACATTTGTTTTCTAGATCACCTTACCCTGCTTTACCAGCCTTGCTCACCATCTCACATCATAATCTGCTGTTCTAATGGCGACAACAAGTCAAAGCAGACACGCAGAAATGAAGGGTAAGTATGCAGCTAGAAGTAGTTCTGAAACACATGAGGCACCCAGGGAGGAGCTTGGTGGATTGTTTGACTGTGCCTAGTCACAACCATGCAGCCTCACGTTGCTTGAGCCAGCTCAAAAAGGGGGCGATCGCAGCAAGTATTTAAAAGAACTACGAGGCTAAGAAACAAGGGAGCGATCAAAGCCCGCCATGAGTCGTCAATTGCTCTGTCCCAACTCAATGTGGACATCGCTCCGGATGTGGACTCCAGCACGATGTGGAGTTGGACATGGATGTGGACTCCAACTCGATGTGGACATGCTCTGACCCAACTCGATGTGAACTTGATGTGGACATCGCTCTGGATGTGGACGTCCAACTCGATGTGGACTCCAACTTGATGTGGAGTTGGACATGGATGTGGACTCCAACTCGATGTGGACATGCTCTGACCCAACTCGATGTGAACTTGATGTGGACATCGCTCTGGATGTGGACTCCAACTTGATGTGGACTCCAACTTGATGTGGAGTTGGACATGGATGTGGACTCCAACTCGATTTGGACATGCTCTGTCCCATTCCAATGTAGACTCGAAGTGGAGGTATCCCAACTTAATGGGAAGGAAGCAACACATATAGTGACGCAAGCGCATTGGCATCACATGTGCGTTTCAAACGTATTGGCATCACAAGCTGGGCTGAGGTCACGACGCAGGGTCAAAACAGCCAGTACGATTTGTATGCGGCTTAAGAATACCACAACTCCTGCAGCATATAGGGGCCAGCATTTCACCAATACTGCCATGCAGCAGGAGGAAATTGTTTTGAAACAGCACTCCCTTGAATACGTACACACACGCACACATACGCACGACCGGCCTGGGAGCACCAAAACTACTGCTATTTCATTTCACAAGTCCCAGCTGCAATGACTGAACATCAGCATCATTGCAGCAGGGCCAAATCAGCCGATACAAAATGTAACGGCTTCAGGAAACCACACACCACAACTACTGCATCTCACAAGGCCCAGCTGCAATGACTGAACATCAGCATCATTGCAGCAGGGCCAAAACAGCCGATGCAAACTTTAACGGCTTATCGAAACCACACACCACAACTACTGCATCTCACAAGGCCCAGCTGCAATGTCTGGACATCAGCATCATTGCACCAGGGCCAAAACAGCGATGCAAAATTTGACGGCTTACAGAAACCACACAACACAACTACTGCATCTCACAAGGCCCAGCTGCAATGACTGAACATCAGCATCATTGCACCAGGGCCAAAACAGCCGATGCAAACTTTAACGGCTTACAGAAACCACACAACACAACTACTGCATCTCACAAGGCCCAGCTGCAATGACTGAACAACAGCATCATTGCAGCAGAGCCAAAACAGCCGATACAAAATCTAACGGCTTAAAAGAAACCACAACTCCTGCAGCATACAAGGTCCAGCATTTCACCAATACTGCGATTGCACCGGGTGCATGCTCACCGTGTTTTTGCATTTGGCCGGACAAGCATGCTGAACAGCTGCTTCCCTGTCCACAGCTCATAGGGCTTAAGGATGGCAGGGGAAATCTGCGCGCATGTGTGTGTGTGTATGTGTGTGTGTGTGTGCGTGTGTGTGTGTGTGTGTGAGCGTGTGAGAATACATGTAGGGATGGATTGCATCAAATTAATCAGATGGTATGCACCATATAAGGCTGGTGTGCACCTGCAGATGCCATCTTTTTGTTGAGTTTGAGCCAGATAAGTCGTTACAAAGTGCAACGTGTATGGGGATACTGGTGTCACTCAGGCAAGCTGTCAATAAATAGCGCTTGTCGAAGAGCCTATTCAACCTTATTCGTTTGATTTAACCAGGTCATCAGGATTAATAGCATAATTGGTGGACTGTTACAGGATTGCGGTCATATAATCATCAGTATGATAAGTTTGAATTGACCAGGTCAACAGAACGATGTATCCACCGAACGAGCGATGCTGTCAAGGAGCACCACAAACATTAGGTGTGAGTTCGTGACCAGACATTTGAAAGTAAAAAAGAAAATGTGAATGCAAGTGCGTCGACCAGGTCTACGGGGTTTGTGGAGCACTCTCGTTTGCTATTAAAAATACATTTTTGAGCGTGTGAAGAATTTGAGCGTGTGAAGAAGGGAGTCTTACCAGATCTACAGGGTCGGTGGCATCACTCATGTACGCTATCAAGGCGCACATTTCTGAGCGTGCAAAGAAGGTGTCTTTGGCGGTCACCAGGAACGCACAGGTCAAGAAATCCTGCAGGGGAACAGAGAGAAGAGCAGCAGCAGGTGCTTGGGTCACGGCTTGTGTGTCAGATAGAAAACAACAACATACTAAACTATGCAGGCAGCGAGATTTCTCTCCAAAGTCCACGTGACTGGCGCGAGCGCGCGTGCACACACACACACACACACACACACACACACACACACACACACGCACACACACACACACACACAAGCAAACACACACACACACAAACACGGACACAAAGATACACACACACGCACACAAACATGGACACACAGGCACAAGTAAACATACATGCACACACATAGACACGCAACACACATACATAGACACACACCTGCGTGGCTGAAATCATGATCTCTCCATTTTTGGGCGTGGCCAGGTTGGCAATGCTGCCCATGAGGTGAATGGCCTCAGCGCGGGCTTCCTCCGTCTGAACAGTTTTAAAATGGTGGGTAATCACATGGGGATGGTCATAATTCCGACGATTGCCGAACTGAAAAGTATTGCCATTGAAATTGTGACATGTATTGCATGTATTGCCATTGAAATTGAATATTGTATTGCCATTGACAATATATTGTATTGCCATCGACATGTATATAATATTGCCATTGAAATTGTGACATGTATTGCCATTAAAATTGTGACACGTGGAGCAAAAAGTGTTACCTTTCTTAGCCATGTGTAAGTAAAAGTGAATTCCGACGATTGCCAAACTAAATAGTATTGCCACTGAAATTGTGACACGTGGAGCAAAATGTGTTACCTTTCTTAGCCATGTGTAAGTAAAAGTGGCCAGAGACACATGTATGCATCACACATGGCTGTGTGATTAGGGTTGGCCAGAACCACATATATACGGTGTATGCACGGCATTTTTGGCATGGAATTACCAAATTACGGTTACATTCGGTGTAAACATACGGTTCCGGCCAACCCTGTGTATGATCCAATTATTCCTGCCGAACGTTCCTGCCAAACATATGCCACTTTCGAACCGCTCAGTTGTTTATGTCAGGGCATGTCAATGCACCTTGCACTGGTGCTGGTAACGATCTCAGGCAGCGCACCTACGGCATGTGTAGTACCATTTCATTACAACACACCTGTGGGACGTGCAAGTTCATTTCACAGCCATCAAAGCCTGCGCTGACACAACACCACACCTGAGGGACGTGCAGGTTCATCTCATCGCCATCAAAGTCTGCGTTGAAAGGGCTGCACACACACTCGTTGAAGCGCAGCGTGCGGAAGGGCTTGATCTTGGCCCTGAAAGAAAAGTACGGTGTGAGCAGCATGTGTGCAAATAACACTTCATTGACACGATCACACTCATACAGACACCCCCACGCACACAATTAATGAAGCACATGGCGCATGAGGGTTTGAAGCACTGTGCTGAAGAAAGAAATTAACGTATTGTGTATTTTCCTTGCAAGAGCGCTGTACTTTGCTTATCGTCTTTGCAGTGTAAGAGAGCATGCGGCCATGTGGGATCCAGCTAGTGAGAAGACGAGTGTGATGGTGCCTCGATCTGTGCAGTAACACTGCAAGAGGAAATCAGATGTAGGCTATACACATCTGTACATAAAGATACACATACTGTGCAGTCACTGCAAGATGAGATCAGATGTAGGCTATACACATCTGCACATAAAGATACACACACTGTGCTGTCACACTGCAAGATGAGATCAGATGTAGGCTATACACATCTGCACATGAATATACACATACTGTGCAGTCACACTGCAAGATGAGATCAGGTGTAGGCTATACACATCTGCACATAAAGATACACGCACTGTGCAGTCACACTGCAAGAGGAGATCAGATGTAGGCTATACACATCTGCACACAAATAGATATATACACACACATATATATAGGCACAAAAGGTGTGATATTGTATGAGACACACCATCAATGTGATCCCCAGACCCTGCGGCTCTCCTTGTTGAAGCTCAGATCACACTTGCCAACAATCACATGAGGATATTCCATCGCCCGTGCCTTCGATCTTCAAACTCACAATTTAATGAAACAGGATTTTTGGGGATTTTGGGGGGATTTTGGGGATTTCTGGGGAGATGGGGCTGATTTCCACCCAAAAGTTGGACACCCTCGTTGGCCGACGAGTGTCTTCCACACCGGGAAAGAAGCTTGCCAAGGCTCGGCGAGCCTCGCACTCGGCGAGTCTCGGCGAGGTCATGACCCACCCTTACTCATATCACAGTTGCCAACAATCCCATGAGGATGTGCCATCGTCCCTGCCTACGATCATCCAACTGCCTGAGACACACACACACACACACACACACACACACACACACACACGCACGCACGCACGCACACACACACACGCACACACAAACACACACAACTTGCAGCTGTGGTTGGCTGGACGCCATCTGTACTACAAAATCCTCTGCATGCCAAGCACACAGCAAGTTGCTGAGCTACCTGAAGGCCATGATGGAGATACGATGCAGAGAGGGTTGGCGATTGAAAAGGATGACATCCCCGTCCTCCAAATGGCGCTCCACAGTGAAGCCGATCTGCAAATGTGTGTGTGTATGTATGTGTGTGTGTGTACCTCTGTGTATGTGTGTGTATGTATGTGTGTGTGTGTGTGTGTGTGTACCTCTGTGTATGTGTGTGAGATGTCACACACACAAGCACAATTACATACATGTAACAATAATGTACAAGTGCAAAGATATGCAGGTGCGTGCAATAAAATACATGTGTGTGCGCACGTGTGAGCATATGTTGTAATGTATGTGTGTGTATGTATGTGTGTGTACCTCTGTGAATGTGTGTGAGATGTCACACACACAAGCCCAAGTACATATTCGTAATAATTATGTACATGTGCAAAGATATGCAGGTGCGTGCAATAAAATACATGTGTGTGCGCACGTGTGAGCATATGTTGTAATGTTTGTTGCAAAGATATGCATGTGCGTGCAATAACATACACGTGTGTGCACACGTGTGAGCATGTGTTGTAATGTTTGTTGCGTTATGTAACGCGCCTGCCCACATGCATATGCAAATATGCACACGCACGTGTGCATACCCACGTGCATGTGTTCAATTATATGCATGAAAATCAGGCTTGGATTAGACAAGACTGCCTAAATCTCCATCAGTCATTACTCATTACAGATTGATCGGCTCAGCATATCAAATCTGCATCTCACACCTCTTGCCCTCACTTGCCTTGATCAGACCTTGCATGGCCACGTCAGCTCATTTCATCACACATGTCAGCTCATTCTATCGCACATGTCAGCACAGCTCATCATACATGTCAGCTCATTTTATCGCACATGTCAGCACAGCTCATCACACATGTCAGCGCAGCTCATCACACATGTCAGCTCATTTTATCACACAGCTCATAACACAACAGGCACTGCAGCTATTGCTCTTGAGCAGCTTGTGCGCAGCTCAAGCCCATGATTTAGTACATCAACTCAGCATCTCAACTTATCAGCAGCTCTTGCTCTCGAGCAGCTTGTAAGCAGCTCAAGCCCATGATCCAGTACATCAACTCAGCATCTCAGCTTATCAGCAGCTCTTGCTCTCGAGCAGCTTGTAAGCAGCTCAAGCCCATAATTCAGTACATCAACTCAGCATCTCAGCTTATCAGCAGCTCTTGCTCTCAAGCAGCTTGTAAGCAGCTCAAGCCCATGATTCAGTACATCAACTCAGCATCTCGTGCCCTTACTTGTCTCGGGCTTTTAATCAATCTTCCACTCAGATGCCCCCTGAGGCATATGTAGCGATGTAACCTTACCTTACCTGACCTTGCCTTACTTGTCCTTATCGGACCCTGCCCAAGCCCTAGCCAGGACAGCATCAAACAAGAGCACTACTTCTCTTCTCCAGCACCACATCACGCCTGCACCAACCCTGCCCAAGCTCTAGGGCAATCAAGCACACGCGCAGCTTTGTACTCTTCTCCAGCACCACATCACGCCTGCACCAACCCTGCCCAAGCTCCAGTGCAATCAAGCACACGCACAGCTTTGCACTCTTCTCCAGCACCACATCACGCCTGCACCAACCCTGCCCAAGCTCTAGTGCAATCAAGCATACGCACAGCTTTGTACTCTTCTCCAGCACCGCATCACGCCTGCACCAACCCTGCCCAAGCTCTAGTGCAATCAAGCACACACACACAGCTTTATATTCTTCTCCAGCACCACATCACGCCTGCACAACCCTGCCCAAGCCCTGACCAGAGCAGCGTCAGCCTCTTGTGCTGCAGGGCTCTGGCTGGCGCAACTTACCTGGATTCAGTTGTTTGCTACAGGGCTCTAGAGATCTGGCTAGCGCACATTTATCTGGAGTCAATCTTTCACGTTAAGGTTTCAGTGCGTAACTTTGTGTCATCTGTTGGTAACTTCTGTACTAGTATTCCATCTTCCAACTTGTGCGTACCTTGGTGTCATCTGTTAGTAAATTCTGTACTACTATTCCATCTTCCAACTTACGCGTACCTTTGTGTCACCTGCTAGTAAATTCCGTACTACAATTCCATCTTGTGCGTACCTTTTTGTCATCTGTTAGTAACCGTAATACTATTCCATCTTGGAATTCATCTGGCAGCAAGCTGGTACAGGTGCCATTGCACATTTTCTGGCTAGCACGGGCAGTAATTTGAAATCCTCTCTTACACTACAAGCTGATTCGTCTCGGTGTAAAATTCAATTTCTCATTATGTGTTGGCGTAAAAAATACTTTTAAAAGGTCAGTGTAGCTTTCAATTCCTCGTAAAATCTTTGCGCACCTTCAGGTCTGCTGCTATCTTACGACGGTCCCCAAACTTCAAAAAGGTCTTCTCCCCGTCTGGGTGCACCACAAAGTTAGCGCCAGGCCAGGTGGTGGTGCCTAAGGGTGTGTGAATGAGTGAGTGAGTGAGTGAGTGAGTGAGTGAGTGAGTGAGTGAGTGAGTGAGTGAGTGAGTGAGTGAGTGAGTGAGTGAGTGAGTGAGCGAGTGAGTGAGAGAGTGTGTGAGTGCGTGAGTGTGTGAGAGCGTGTGTGCGTGCGTGAGTGTGTGAGTGTGTGTGTGCGTGCGTGAGTGCGTGTTTGCGTGAGTGAGTGAGTGAGTGAGTGAGTGAGTGAGTGAGTGAGTGAGTGAGTGAGTGAGTGAGTGAGTGGACAGATGAAAGTGCTATGAATGGCTATGATTTGTTAAGGCCCAAGGTCCGACTTCTTCAATCCGGGCACCCAAAATTTAAAAAAGAGAATGAGCAAAACGATATAAGCTAGGAATATGCGGGACTAAGCCTGTACATTGACTAAGGTTGTATTCAAGGTTCCCCTGCTAACGAATTGCATGCACATCGTGCATGCATGGTTCTGGTCAACCCATTCCAAGTGACCTGCTCAACTGTCTGTATGTGTGTTAGTGTGTGTGTTATGTGTGTGCATGTGTGCGTGTGTGCGTGTGTGTGTGTGTGTGCGTGCGTGCGTGCGTGTGTGTGCGTGTGTGTGTGTGTGTGCGTGTGTGTGCATGTGTATGCATGTGTGTGTCAGGAAGGGCAGGACAATAAGATCCTCCTAATTGCTTCAACTTGGCTCTCTCTCACCATTCACGACCCTGAGTTTCAGCTTGTCCAAGTTGTACGTGGTCACACGCTCGGGGTAAGTGAGCACGACGGCCATGTGCTGAGGCACGCACACCTGCATGCACTCATAAGAGGAAGGTACATTGATATCTATAGCGTCTTTATCTATTGTACATGGCCACACGCTCAGGGTAAGTGAGCACGACGGCCATGTGCTGAGGCACGCACACCTGCATGCACTCATATAGAGGAAGGTACATTGTCACCTATAGTGTCTGTCTTTTTTTTTTTTAAGGGTTGGCCAGAACTGTATATATGCACCGTACATGACCGTATATTTGGTAATTTCTCTGCCAAAATTACCGTTTATACACCGTATATTTATGGTTCTGGCCAACCCTAGTTGTATTCCACTACACGCTCAGGGTAAGTGAGCACGACGGCCATGTGCTGAGGCACGCACACCTACATGCACTCATAAGAGGAAGGTACATCGATATCTATAGCGTCTTTATTTATTGTACATGGCCACACGCTCGGGGTAAGTGAGCACGACGGCCATGTGCTGAGGCACGCACACCTGCATGCACTCATAAGAGAAAGGCACATCGATATCTATAGCGTCTTTATCTATTGTACATGGCCACACGCTCAGGGTAAGTGAGCACGACGGCCATGTGCTGAGGAACGCACACCTGCGTGCACTCATAAGGGGAGGGTACATTAATATCCATGGTGATTTCCACTGTTATACTCCACCACACGCTTGGGGTAAGTGAGTAAGAAACCGTTGCGCTTAGGAATACAAATCTGCAGAGGCAAACTTAAGCAAGAGGATGAGTGTGGGCATACAATTTGTAGAGTTGGCCAGAACCATAAATATACGGTGCATATACGGTGTTTATGGTAGGGAAATCACCAAATACACGGCTATATACGGTGTATATATACGGTTCTGGCCAACCCTACAAATCTGCTGTAACTTAAACATTCCTTCAATCCATAAGATGCTCTGATCCTCCAGTTCCATAGAAACGTCCGAAATAAAGTGATGCCCACTTTCTGTGTTGTTGCGTTTTGTGAGGTGTTCCCTTCCTTGCTATTGTGCTAACACATATCATCCCAAATTACTAACAGAACCGTGTAGCTCAACATGTTTGTCATAGCGTAAGCAATCCACGTACCCTTCTACTGTAAATACATCCCTATCAACATGCACGTTGTTGCAGAAGCAATCCACACACTTAAAAACTGCTTAACGTCTCGTCAATACATCTCTACCCGCCTGGTAGATAGCAAGGTTGAGATCATCAGACCTGAAGATTGTGTGACAGCTGAAGTCCACTCACTCGCCATTGCTCCTCACCTTCTATCCTCTCTCTCTAAATATATATTCCTACCCACTTTGTAAATAGGAAGGTTGCCTTGGTCAGGGCTGATGATCGTTCGGCCGCTGAAGTCTACACACTCGCCGCTACTCCTTATCGTCTATTCCTTATCCTCTACCCTAGTTATATACCTATATGTCCCTACCCCACCTAGTTGATGGCGAGGTTGGGGTCAGGGCTGACGACCGTGCGGCCGCTGAAGCCCACAAACTCACAACTTCTCCTTACCCTCTATCCTCTACCCTAGATATATATATATATATATATATATGTTCCTACCCACCTGGTTGATAGCGAGGTTGGGGTCAAGAATTGACGACCGTGTGGCCGCTGAAGTCCGCACACTCACCACTTCTCCTTACCCTCTCCCTCTACCCTAGGTATGTCCCTACCCACCTGGTTAATGGCAAGGTTGGGGTCAGG
>Ga0307968_1003505_pt1 | contig 13005 bp, 11 predicted proteins | sample OrgLakmetagen650_FD_201834 | JGI IMG/M metagenome (GOLD analysis project Ga0307968, IMG submission 201834) | Saline water microbial communities from Organic Lake, Antarctica - #650 | ecosystem: Environmental > Aquatic > Non-marine Saline and Alkaline > Saline | place: Antarctica: Organic Lake... | reverse complement strand
CTCTCTCCCTCTCTCTCTCTCTCTCTCTCTCTCTCTCTCTCCCTCTCTCTCTCTCTCTCTCTCTCTCTCTCTCTCTCTCTCTCTCTCTCTCTCTCTCTCTCTCTCTCACACACACACGCACACACACACGTACCTGGAGTGCCAGGAGGCCCCCACAAAGGACAGGCAGTCAGCACCTCAGCAGATACCATAGCAGCCATAATGGCGGGCGGAGGCTGCGTCCATTCAGGGTTACAGTTCATTGGGTAATGGACGAACGATTCACTAATTGTACGCACAGAAAAATTGCAAGCTCAGTTGGACGAAATTCTGTGTCATGAGGATGGGGTAACATTTTCAAGGTCTAGACAGAAGCTTAGGGTTAGACTGGAGGGTGCAGTTGTTTTAGTGAGACAAAGGGAGGGGGGTTGTACGTATCATAATGTCTGGTGTGCGCTGCGCTGTGGTCTGATGTGATCTGAGCTACGTGCGCATGTCTAATGCATGCTGTGATCTGAGCGCCGAGACACTTGCAGTGGCAAAACCTAAAGTCTCATATTGCTGTGATCTGAGCGCCGAGACGCTTGCAGTGGCAAAATCTAAAATCTCATAAAGTTTTTAACTGATCATGGCACAGACACACCTGTTGCGGTGGCAAATGCGGCTTGCCAGCTACACCACCGTTCAAAGTCAAGTTGCTGCCACCAGCGGCGGCTGCTGTTCCCGCTGCTGCTGGTGTTTCTGTAGCTGTTGGTGGTGGTGCTGCTGCTGCCAGTGCTGCTGCTGTCGAGGCAGGAGAGATGAGGTTAGCCTTAGGGGGAGGGGGCTGCTGGAAGGGAGCTATGGAGGGAGGGGGGGGGTCATGGCAGCCTGGAAAGGGGCATACGTGGCCACAGGGGAGGGAGGTGCCACAGGGCTGGGTGCATGGAGGGCCTGCGTGCCAGCAAATTAGAAAGGGCTGAGTGATAAGTAAAAGCGCAGCGCGCTGTCATTGGGAAGGGTGGCGGCCACAGGGCTGGGCCTGTGCATGTTGATAACGCGGCAATAAGATTCTGAAATGGAAGCCTTTCTTTTATGAGTGTGCGTGGTTACGCGCGCTTGTGTGTTTGTGTATGAGTGCTTGCAAGTATGCACATGCATGTGTGTTTGCATGTGTGTGTATGTGTACGTGCGTTTGTGTGTTTGTGACTGTGTGCTTGACTGTACGTGTGTGTGCGTGTGTAAGTGCCATGAATACTTCATAATCTCAAGGCCCAATATGGCAGCAGCGGTCAGCTTCCTCCTTGCTGTGCATGAGTGACCTTGTCGCTACGTACAAGGCCCGTAGTGGCAGCGGTGTTGCACAAGTCCCCATTCCTTGCTGCGCACGCCTGCTCTTGTGCATGTACAAGCTACACAATATGCACGTGCGACCTGGTCGTTACTTACAAGGCCCGTAGTGGCAGCGGTGTCGAACAGTGCCCCCTTGCTGCGCGTGCCTGCACAGGCCTGGGACGGGGCATGCACCATTGCAGCGTGGGGCAATGATTTTGGACTCTGCGCCACAGGGTACGCTGAACTGGCCTTGTCCACAGGCGCACTGGAAGGAGACGGTCAGGGGGCAGGGCCTGGAAGGAGTAGGGTCGTGTGTAAGTGAGTGTGGGTGTACATGTACATGTGTACGTGTGACCGTATGCGCACGTGCTGACAATCCCATTTATTAGGGCTTTGGCCACAGGCGCACTGGAAGGAGACGGTCAGGGGAAGGGCCTGGAAGGAGAAGAGTCGTGTGTAAGTGGGCGTGGGTGTACATGTACATGTGTACGTGTGACGGTATGCGTGCTTCCTTACAACAATGTATTACGTTCCTCGGGGATTTGGCCACGGGCGCATTGAAAGGAGACGGTCAGGGGACAGGGCCTGGGAAGGACTGGAGGTGTATTTGTGTATATGTGTTTGTGTGGAAGGGGGGGGGAGGGGGAGGGGTGTAACCGCGCGTATGAGTGCTGGGATGGTGCATAGTGTGTAGTGTTTGTGTCAGTGCGTGTTTTGTGCATGTGAGTCACAGTTTCTAGCACTTTGTGTCACATGGGGCACTGCGAAAAACCTTCGCTGCCTCGTTGCTGTTTTCTATATTGAACTGCCTGTCTATTCAATTATGCCTCCAGCAAACCCTCCTCCGATGCTCCAGCCTTTGCCTGGAACGACATACTTGTCTATACAACCTTCCATGCACTGAGACCTCTATCTTGCTGTCTTTGAGACACCTGCTTGGGCCTGAATTAATTAATTTATAACTACCGGTAATATTCATAACTTCAGGTAGTATCCATACCTACCGGTTGTAACAGAAGTTATGTTCACTGTGATGTCGATCTTGCTATTTCACCGCCACACCTGCATGGGCCCGAGTGGCAAGGGGCCGGGCACTTGTGGTTTCCGCACATGAGCTTACGCCCGCACCGCTCCTCGCACGGCGGGCAGCTGCCCCCATCACAGCAACGCCGCCTGTGTTTGTGTTTGCGTGTATGTGCGTGAGTGTGCATGTGCATGTGCATTGTGTGCGTGTGTGTGCATGTGTGTGTTATCTGATCGCAGTAAGTGGGCACAACTGCTCCTTACATGGCGGGCAGCAGATGACCCCATTGCCGGGTTATATATACACATACTAAATGCATATGTACTGAAGCACATACGATTTTATTTTCCCTGATCTTTGGTGGGCGCGCGTCAGATGTTGGTCGCTGACACACACAAGAGCAAGGCCAAGACTGTTTGTGTATGCATACACATGTTGACTCTGTGCGTACACACGATGGCACTTGTTCACTTGTTGTAGGACTTCCTATACAAAGTGTAAGCATATCAATGTCACACCCACCAGTCGTCGCACACACATGTCATACACAGGCAGCACACACTTAAAAATTGCAGTACATAAGCTCACTGCGAATGTACGCATTTTATTTTTTGGACGTCACCAGCTTGTTGCGCCTAACACAGTTTCTTGTTCTTGTGAGTTGGTCGAACAAAAACGTTGCTATTTCAAACGTCCAGCTCCTACTTCCTGGCCTTGCTTTGCATTCCTCTTTCCCACCAAGAAAACCAAGAGAGCGGTGTCTTCCAATACCACAAGCACACAATTTCAGACCCATAATAACATTTTTTAGCCCAGTGAGAGCTTGCACATTTCATGAGGTTGCTTGCCAGACGCTCCCTCCCCTTCCTTCCTCCTCCCCACTCACTTGCAAGGGTGGCGTGTGCAGTTTCGCAGCTTGGTGCAGCGCCGGTCACACAGCAGCTCCGCACCACACAGCACCTCACGGGTCATCTTGCCGCAGCGGCATGGCTTGGACACTAAGGTACGGCAGGTGCTGCAGTCGCCCTGGTGGCACCTGTGTGTGAAATAACACGCGTTGTGTGTTGCGTGATCTCGCGTGTGTGTATGTGTGTGTTGTGATGCATTGCAATTGGACACTAGTGTAAAGCAGGTGCTGCAGTCGCCCTGCTGGCACCTGTGTGCATGCGGTGTGTGTTGCGTGATCTCGCGTGTGTGTATGTGTTTGTGTTGCGATGCATTGCAATTGGACACTAGTGTAAAGCAGGTGCTGCACTCGCCCTGGTGGCACCTATGTTTAAACAAACACACGGTGTGTGTTGCGTGATCTCACGTGTGTGTGTGTGTGTGTGCATTGTAATTGAACACTGGTGTAAGCCGGGTGCTGCAGACGCCCTAGTGGCACTTCGTGCAAGTGTGGGTGGCATATCGTGCAAGTGTGGGTGCGGCGGTGTAAATTATAAGTAAAATAGTGAGATGTATGTGTCTGTTGTATGCTTATGCATTTGTACATCCAAAACTCTCTCTCTCTCTCTCTCTCTCTCTCTGTACCTCTACCTCTCTATCTCTCTATCTCTCTATCTAACATACTCATACACACACGCACAATCAACGCCCGCACCTTTCATGGCATGCATGCTTCCCACACGGCAGCATCTTGCCACACGTGCTCCCGCACGTAGGAGCCTTCTCTGTGCACTTGAGCCCTTGGTGCACTGCTTTGCCACAAGGGCATGTGCGCACACCCTGTTGGGGGCAGGGCCCGCACGGGCCTGAATGGCACACCTGCTCACAAACCTGTGCATGTGTAAGTGTGTGTGTGTGTGTGTGCACGCACGCACACGTGTGTTAGACTATCTTTGCCACACTCAAAGAAACTTCTTTGCTAATTATTCTTTTATAGCTAGCAAAGGAAGGCATTTATAAGGGCGCCCTTCTAGTCCCAAACACCATAAAGCCAACATGATTGCCGCACACTGAGTGCCGCCCGCACGACTGCTGCAGCGCAGCAAACATTTCATTAAGAAGCACTGTGCCTAATGATTTTTGAACCTACATGATTGCCGCACGCTAGGCGCTTCCCACACGGCTTGCTGCAGTGCAGCACTCCCTTGCTGCATGCTGCACGCTGCACCTCCTGCCCACACGCACACGCGCGGTCTGTCACAATCTCGCAGGGAGGGCACAACCTGTGTGTGTGCGTGTGTGTGGGTGTGCCTGTGTGTGTGCCTGCATTGCATACGTGCATTACATGTGTGCATGTGGTGGTGTAGTGTGGGGCACTGCCTGTCAGTGTTGTGTGTGTGTGTGTGTGTGTTTGTGTGTGTGTTTGTGTGTGTGTGTGTTTGTGTGTGTGTGCCAAACATGCATGAAGCCTTATACAGTGCGCTCCATTGTTAATCCAGGAACTATTCAATGAGCTGCCCTACTTGAATTCATGCACACCGTTGCCCTCGCTCAGGTACAGGCACGTGAGCACTCCTGATTGAGATCGTGCTGGATACATAAGCATGTATTTGTGAGGCATACGCGTGTATGCTTATCGATGCAAGTAACCTTTTTTGGTCGTATGCCCATACGTGTGTGCACACTGATGCTAGTAGCTGTTTTGGGTTGATACAGCTAGCGAGGGCACAGTGCAGAGGAAAATGATACGATGGGGGATTGAAGTCGTTTCAATGGCTATGGCTATTGCTGTGCTTCAACACCCGTTTGGCAAGGGCGCTTCAATGGCTACTCGCTTCAATGGTTATGGCTGCGGCTGTGGCTACACCCGCTACGATGGCTACGATGCCACCTGCTTCAATGGCCATGGCTATAAATGTGCTTCAACACTCATTTGGCTTGCCAAACAGTGTTGAGCCAGCAAATCAGGTGTTGCAGCACATCATGTGGCCCCGGCTACCAGGCAGCGCACTGCTCCTGCTCAACACACAGCAAATGTGGTAAACACACACCAGCATTGCCGAGACACCACAAATTTGAGCACCTACACACCCAAGGGGATGGCAGGGTGCTTCGACACCCATTTGGCAAGGGCCCCAGCTACCAGGCAGTGCAGTGCTCCTGCCCAGCACACGGCAAACAGCGTGAATGTCCAACAGCACTGCCGAGGCACCACAAGTATTTATACATACACCATACCCAAGGGGGTGGCAGGATGCAGTGCAGGGGTGACCACAAGGGTGAGGAGAGCCACAAGGACGACCGCAGCTGTAGGCCTGATGGCCACACCGCCGTTTGCTGCGCCGCTTTCCACCTGTGTGGTGTGTGTGTGTGTGTGAGTGTGTGAGTGTGTGTGTTTTACGTTTGCTTGTGTGTACGGTTGCGTATGCGTGCGTACGTGTGCACGCGTTTGCATGAGATGGTGTCATCTGGCTGTTGTTGGTGCGGAGTGCATGTTCAGTGTACAGTGTGGCACCGACCTACGGCCAAAAAGGAGTTTGCTTGCTTGTAATAGGCAAGCGTGGCACACACGCCTCTCTCACTCTTTCCCTCTCTTTCCCTCTTTTTCCCTCTCTCTTTCTCTCTCTCTCCCTCTCTCCCTCTCTCTCTCTCTCTCTCTCTCTCTCTCTCTCTTGCTCTTGCTCTCTCGCTCGCTCTCGCTCTCGATCTCGCTCGCGCTCTCGCTCACTCTGTGTGTGTGTTCTGGCTGCAACAGCCGGCTGACGACTGCTGCGTGTGGAGTAGCCGACGTGCACCAAAGGACAACAGGCACCTCTGTTGCATCAGTACTTGCATCTTAATTCCCGCTCAAAGCTCACAATAAGCAGGAAAACACAGGTGAACAACAGCAGGACCTCACATAGAACCCAAAAACTCAGGACAAAGGGGCAGCGAGGTTACGCACAGTAGCAGCTGGCATCCACGATGCGCGGGCAAGGGGGGCATGGCCCAGGGTGGCACAGCAGAAGACACTTGTGGCCACAGCCTTCCTGGTCAGCTGACCACAGGGGGTCCCCTCCCTGTGCTCCCTTGCCATTGTCTGCACGTGGGTCCCCCTTCACTGCTGCGCCTGTGAGAGGAGGAAGGAAGGGTAGGGGGTAAATGGTAAATACAGGGACATACAGGGTGAAAATCGGCATGTTATGCGCGCACGTACACACACTTAATTGAGGAGAACCCACTTGTTTATGTTTGTTGTGTCATCTTCAATACATGTGTGTGTGAAAAGTGAGGGTGGGCAAGCGTGTGGGCATCGGTGCAGGTGTGTGCAAGAGTATGTGGGGGCAGGCACGTATAATGTCGCACTCAATGAATGCTTTGTTTGTTATTAGGGCCCGGGCGGACCGCCAATGTCCACAGTGAGTGGGTGTTCCTTATGAGGCTCTACAGAGAGCTGTGTCATTCATATGGGGGCCCTGCATGATTGAGTATATGCTTTCATTATGACTCCCCTGGCATCCACGCCATCACAACAGGTTGGAGATCAAGCAGAGGATGTGAGGGAGCATGCGTATACATAAACCATATCTACCTGTAGTGCTGGACGTAAGGGCTTTGCCGCACAGCTCGCCACAAGTGTGGGGGGCGACCCACGGATCCCTGTGTGTGTGCGTATTTGTGTTTGCGTGTGTGTGTGCACTGTGCAAACACCTGTGAATGCCAACATTTCCCTGCACAGCTCATCTCATGTTTTGTAACGAATCAGACATCCCTGTGTGTGCACGTGCCTTAATGCTTTCTTCCTACTGCTAAAGCCTCCACATCCCAATCAAACTCGCAAAGGAGGATCCCAATACAGAGCACCCAGGGCAGAATTCCAAGGTTCTGAGTCACAGACCTAACACTCTGTGCTTGTGTCAAGCTTCTCTTGAGATTCTGAATAAGCTGCGGGGCTAGAGTATAACATTCACATGAGCAAGGAGACTTAGCTCCTGCTGTATTCATCCTATGTGGCGGCTTAACAGTGGTAAATATGTACGAGCCACGCATGTATTCTATCAATTCAGAATGTGCATAAGGACCTGGCTTAGCAGCTTTCATTTACTCTTTGTCTATGGATTAAGCCACTGGCACAAAATCACGAAAAAATAATGCACGCACTTGACGCCAACCTGCTTTCAGTCGTCGCACACGCTTGACCATTCTCAAACTCGACACCGCCAGCACAAATTATAACCAGCTTTCAGTCGTCGCACACACTTGACCATTCTCAAACTCGACACTGCCAGCACAAATTATAACCAGCTTTCAGTCGTCGCACACACCATTCTCAAACTTGACACCGCCAGCACAAATTATAACCAGCTTTCAGTCGTCGCACACACTTGACCATTTTCAAACTTGACACTGCCAGCACAATTTATAACCAGCTTTCAGTCGTCGCACACACCATTCTCAAACTTGACACCGCCAGCACTAATTATAACCAGCTTTCAGTCGTCGCACACACTTGAACATTCTCAAACTCGACACCGCCAGCACAAATAGACATCCACAAACATGCAGGCTTAAATTAGACACCCATGCACACGCACGCAGGCACTCCCACAAGATCCATACCACTCTGGGTCTTCCACTTTGCCGCAGAAGCAAGTGTAGGTCCTTGGCATGTCTGCAGTGGACACAAGCAAAAGATTTATTACATAAGGAGACCCAACGGCACCACCTTCATGCAGCTGCAGTGAGTAATGGTGAGAAGTGGAGACTCAGGGTGAATGATGAATTGAGCAACAGATAATGAAGGTGAATGATGAGGGGAATGATGAGGGGGAGAGTTAGGGTGAATGATGAGGTGAGTAATACGGACGGGTTTGTAAGGGTATAAACACCCTCTGTGGCATCGCTTCAAAACCCTAAACACCATATTTTTATATTTCACCAAAGTGAAATGTAAAAATATAATGCTTTGTTGCCGCCTTGTAAAGAAATCAACTCAAGGAGTGTCGATCGTACAGCCCATTTAGAGCAATGCAACGTTTCACTGCGGCCTTGAAGACGGCCCCGTTCAATAGTCAGCTGCGCTTGCAGCATTGAGGGGAAAGCGCCGAGTGCAGAGGCAGACACTGCTGCACTTGAGAAGCAGCAGCCCCTCTGTTCAAAGAGCGGCACCTGTTTGGGGACAGCAAGACCCAAGAAACAGCAGGAGCACATGCAGTCCAATAGTCAGGCAAGGTATTCACTTGCCTGTGGACGGGTACTGCTGCCTGCATTTGGGACAGCCCCACTCCGCTGCCGCACGTGCTTGGGCCGCTGTCATGGATGGCGCCCCTTGCTCCTCCTCGTTCTCATTCATGAGCCTCAGCACCGACGCATCCACTTGGTTGCGTGCCCACTCCTGCGCTTTGCGAATATGCCTAGGGTTGGCCAGATCTCGAACACATATGTACGTATTGATGGTGTGTGTATGACACTCTTAGCAGGAAAGTTACTGTATATACGGTTGTGTACGGTGTGCATCCATTATAGCCAAACCTAAATATGTCACGCTATAGCACGGTCAGTGCAGACACACAGATTACTTGAAAGCTGCGTGCAAGGCAGCAAAAAAACACAACATGATATGTTTGTTGTGTTGCTTCCACTTTGCACTGTTTTTTTTGCTAGCACGGGTGCATGCACGTAGGACTCGCAAAACTTACCAGCTGCGCTCTCGGGTACTTACTCCTCAACAGGCGGTAGCAGACATACACACTTGCGTATAAATAATCATATGCGAATGCAAATGCGCACACATACACACAACACATACACACGCACCTGAATACAGGGCAGGTGGAGCACCGCAAAGCAGCTGCTGGCACAGCTCCATACGGCCTCACTGAAGGAAAGAAAGTGTTCAACACAGGTGGTGTCAACATTAGGGTTAAAGAATGGACTAGGAAAAGGGGTTGGTGCAGAACCGTGCCACCTTAGGTATGTGAAGAGTCACCGAACATGCCACTCAAAAGATATAAAGGGGGCGGGGGTAGCTTAATGGAGTTCAGGTAGAAGTTGGTAGTAGGCAAAAAGGAACCTGCATACTTCAAGCATCGCTGGATCTGTTCTGGGGTTGTGTTGCAATTCACATCTGGTACATAGGTTTGTGTTGCAAGCTGCTGGAGCATAACTAAAGTTTTGCACTGTACCTGGGTTTAATGTTAGACAGACAGATCAGGCATACGGCCGCATCTCCACCGCTGCAGCTCAGGAATTCGTTCACACGGGCCATGCCACGAGCAAACACCTGGTCGCTGGGGTCCTCTGGGTCTCTGTGGTGGGTGTTTGAATGTAATTATGTATGTGTGTGCGTGTGTGTATGTATGTGTGTGTGCGCGTGTGTATGTGTGTATGTGTGTGGTGCGACTGTAGATTGTGAGTATGAATATGTGGGTAGACATTTGCGTGCTGTGTGGGGAAGAAAGAAGGAAGCTTCCGCTTCTACCGCAATTGTTTGTAAGGTGCTATACACAGCTAGCTGCCTCAACCTTTGCTCAAGACAAGCAAACCTCGTGCCTGCAATACAAGGACTAGATGCACGAAAGCTAGGAAGTCAGTGCCTGTTTGATATCATGTGACAAGGCCACATAAGCTCTGTATCCGTTGGGTTATGCTGAAACCGTAAAATTTACCTTAGGGCCACGGGGCGAAAGCCCAAAACAAGTTCCTTATATTGTATTCAGGGGGCAACTACTCACACGCCACTTCACCAAATTGGGAGTCAATCTAGCTTCAAACCAAAGCTGGTACGTAGCTGTTAGAGTACGTGCTCAGGTTGTTCATAAACATCGCTCTTTAAACTGATGAAAAGGACTAAATGCCTAAGATGGGTACATTGCCCAAGTATATCTCACCAGCTACTCGGTCCTTTCATTCCATCTTTCCGGCGATCATCTCCAGAAATCTAGGAGTCCACTTCACTAAAAAACTCGTTGGCTGGTAGCTATTCAGCTCAGCTGCTGTGGCATTTACTAACACTGCTGTCACCGACATATGAGTGCTGAGCTTGAAGACTGGAGTCATGGCGTGTATACCTATAAAAAGTGTGCCCATTTTAAGCTTCCTCCTCTGAGAACCTTCTGATTCATGCTGGTCATGAAAACTACTCTACACATTTTCTTTCGTTAGAGCACTGCTCAGCACACACACACACACACACACACACACACACACACACACACACACAGTGAGACATTCGTGACTGCATACCTGACCTCATCTGTGCCCAACGCCGACATGTAGGACTCAAACAGCATACGAGCTGCCTCTGACATCTGTGAGCGCAAAATTAGTGCAGAGAAGGGGCTGAAGCAAGGATGTAAGCCTGCGAACAAAACTTCCTGTTATCGATTTTCAGTAACAGTATTGCTTGGTAACGGTATTGCTTTGACAACTTTAGGCTTGAAGGCTGTATTTAAAAGCGGTAATGTATTTTAAGTTCTAACAAGCTGTGGCGATGCAGAGTTGAGTGCACATATTCAATTCTGCCCAATCACTTGGGCTAGTCTAGCACACACACGCCTTATTCGTAACGTCAAGCTGATTCATCTACAACTTCTACCCACACGTTCACCGTTTCTTCACACAGCTGAGCAAAAGAGAAAGAGAGAGAGAGAGAGAGAGAGAGAGAGAGAGAGAGAGAGAGAGAATAGTGCAAACGGATTGGAGACAAATCGTGCTTGCACACCTACCTCCACCCCCCCCTTCCCTACATCCTCATCACTAGACAGGCTCGCGGCGTCCAGCACCTTGCCTTTCGAGGCAATTCGTGGCATGATGGATAGGGATCTGTGCGGTTGTGTGCAAGTGTGTGCGCAAGTTGTTTGCATTGAGCATTTCGATACGAGGCACGAGACGCTTTATAAAGACGCAAAGCTGTCTCTTCCACATTCCACACACAAAGATGTGTGCACATGCGTCTACGAGCTCATTCCACATTCCACACACACAGATTTGTGCACATGCGTCTACGAGCTCACCACTTCTTTCCTAAAAACCAGCTCTTGGAAGACTGTTCAGGGAGTTGCTGCTCTTGCTTGGGTTCTAGTTGTTGCTCAGGAGTAGGAATGGGCTCTGGAGATTGCTGCTGCTGCTGCTGTGTCTCGAGAGGCAGTGTCTACACAAAAGTGCAAGCGGTCTGTGAGTTTTCTTTGTTTACAGCTGATGGCATGCGCCTGTAACGCACCAGGTCTGGCTTCATGAAGTTGTGCATGGCACTGGCTCCAAGGAAAAGACTGATGATGGCAGTGGAGTACCCCAGCACGTATTCTCTCATGATCAGGTGCCAGTCATGCTAAATCGATATAAAACAATAGTGAAAAATTATCTCAAAAAACAATCAACAGAATGGAAGGAAGAAGGATTGAACCCGACCAACCCCGCAATGCTCTCCGTTTCCTTTCCATCCCAGGAACATGTTGTCTTGGGGGGTCTGCCCTGCTATACCTGTGGTCCTCATGCGTGGTGAGAGGAGGACAGCATGCACACATACACACATACACACACACACACACACACACACACACACACACACACACACACACACACACACACACACACATATACACACACACACGCGCGCGCGCACGTACGCACACGCACGCACAAACACGCACACACACACACACACACACACACACACACACACACACACAAACACACACACACACACACACGCACACACGCACGCATACACACACACACACACACACACGTACACACACATCACACACACATGCACGAGAAAACATGCACACGCCTTCAGACTTACATACACGCTACACACGCATGTAAGAAACCAGTCCATTGTTACGGATGCACGCTTCAGCAAGAATGAAGGAAATAATCGTAACTATGTGCTACCTCTCAAATTGCAGAACAACAAAGCACAGGAACTCTCCAGAGCGGAGCCTCTCTCACAGCTTGCAGGTGCTTTTGATTTTTAGTGTGGTTGCGCAGAGCCTGCCTCCAGAGCTTTTCTTCAGTTTTGAAGGCCTACCTTGCACAGCACATTGTTGATCATAAGACGAACTTCACGCGTGAGGTTGTTCTACCGTCTGCGGGCTTGATTACTTGTAACCTTGTCGCCTTGCAGATCTCAGCAAGGTGGCAAAGCTGCTTCCGATGCTTGTGGCAGTCCGTGGGCGCGTCAACAGCTACTACGCCAAAAAACTGGAGCTCAGCGACAAGCATGCTGTCATTCACGAGGTACAAGACTGCCTCCTTGGCTCCTCTCTTTGCTTGTATCAGACCTGTGTGTTGCTCGTCTTCGTTATCACTGTAGCACGTGTCCAATACTAGGCAGTAAGTGTCCAATACTAGGCAGTAAGTAAGAGTTTTGCAGAAGCATCGTCCTTAGCCTGAATAGACAACCTTTTCACCTAGTCACACCCATAAAGATCTGGGTGCAAAAAAAGATTCATGCCAGTCACGTGCAAATTTTGGGCCTCCGGCCCAAAATACCCCCCCCCCCCCCAACCCCCCTTCCTGACCCCCCACACTTATGAAAAGGGTGTCAATCTGCTCAGAATTCAAGCAGCTATCTGCCTGCACAGTTGCGCAGTTGTCATGCCAAATAATGCAATACCTGACGAGCTACAGGGCAAAAACTGGTTGCGCACGCTCTTGCACTGACCACCTGTTTAGTGCACAAATCCAGCCAAAACCTTTGCCAAAGCACTTTTTTACTTCAATCATGCAACTTATGCATAATGCAATGCGTAAACTGCAAGTTTGGAATCAATTGCTGGTAATTTGCCTGAACACACCCCCGCGGCCTACTTGGGGAC
>Ga0307968_1003504_pt1:7500-13006 | contig 13006 bp, 22 predicted proteins | sample OrgLakmetagen650_FD_201834 | JGI IMG/M metagenome (GOLD analysis project Ga0307968, IMG submission 201834) | Saline water microbial communities from Organic Lake, Antarctica - #650 | ecosystem: Environmental > Aquatic > Non-marine Saline and Alkaline > Saline | place: Antarctica... | reverse complement strand
AGTACCTTGCTCGCGCCAGGCGTGTGTACCTTGTGCTGCACCATCTGCCCAAGGTTTGAGATGCGTGCGTGTGTATGTGTGTGTGTGTATATATGTGTATGTGTGTGTATATGTGAATGTTTGTGCGTATGTGTGCATGTGTGTCAGCACCTTGTTCGTGCCAGGCGTGTGTACCTTGTGCTGCACCATCTGCTCAAGGTGTGGGCTGAGTAAGTGTGTATTTGTATGCATGTTTGTGTGTGTGTGTTTTTGTGTGTGTTTGTGTGTGTGTATGTGCGTGAGTACCTTGCTCACGCCAGGCGTGTGTAACTTGTGCTGCACCATCTGCGCAAGGTACGGGCTGCGTATGTGTGTGTGTGTGTGTGTGTGTGTGTGTGTGTGTGTGTGCGTGTGTGTATATGCATATGTGCTGCATTTTGTCATTGCGTGGGCTAAGTGTACCTTTGTGTGTATGTGTGTGTCTGCGCGTATGTTTGTGTTTGTGTGTGTATGTGTGTGTGTGTCAGCTTATAACTTACATGATACCCTGAGGAGTAGCCATGCACAACATACAGCTCAAAGCGTGCACACACACATATACACATACACATGTATACACACGCAAACGTGCGCACACACCTACACATAAATATCACACACACACACACACAAACACACACACACAAACACACACACAGGAGCTGTCATCAAAGCGGCTTCCTTCTGACCAGCGCAGCTTTCATGAAGTGTCGGTACTGCTGTTGCCGTTTTTGTGGAGTCAGTGGGGCGCCACCACACAGGTACTCGTGTGTGTGTGTGTGTGTGTGTGTGTGTGTGTGTGTGTGTGCTATTGCCGTTCCTGTGGAGTCAGTGGGGCGCCACCACACAGGTGTGTGTGCGTGTATGTTTGTGTGTATGTGTGTGTGTGTATGTGTATGTGTATGCGTGCACGTGTGTGTGTATGTGTATGTGTGTGTCTGTGCATGTGTGAGTTTGCGATCGTGTGTGTGTGTGTGTGCGCGTGTAATCGTGTGTGTGTGTGTGCGTGTGTGTGTATGCATGTTACGAGATTGATATGAAAGCGGCCTGTACGTCCTCTCCCCATATTCTTTTTTTTTTACTCCATAACGCATTTCCAATCCACCAGTCCAGCTGTGCGCGGAACCATGCCGTCTGCATGCTTCTCTTTCCTTTTGTCCTTGCTTACCATTTTGGTTGCGTCTACATGCTTCTCTTTCCTTTTGTCCTTGCTTACCCTTTTGGTTGCGTCTTTATGTTCTTCTTTTCTTTTGTCCTTGCTTACCCTTTTGGTTGCGTCTTTATGTTCTTCTTTTCTTTTGCTCTTGTTTCTAACCGAAGCCGCGCGCTCCTACAATTTGTTATGTTGTCCTCGTTTTCCACTGAAGTGTGTTGCTGCATAATTTTCTATTTTCTGTCTTTGTTTGCCACCGGAATCGTGTTTCTGCCCTTTTTCAGTTCCCTTTGATCTTGTTTTAAGTGCTGTTTCCAGGGGCCCCCTCTGGCACCTCTCTCTCTCTCTCTCCTTCTCTCTCCTTCTCTCTCTCTCTCTCTCTCTCTCTCTCTCTCTCTCTCTCTCTCTCTCTCTCTCTCTCTCTCCCCCACAAAGATCTATGCCCTATGCCCACTTCATTCGTAAGTAAACAAAAGAGCCCACTATTTCCTATGCCCTCTTCAATCATAAACTAAAGCACACTTGTTGCCACCTCTTACAATCCCTCACTGTCACTCTCCATCTCCTCTTACCACAGCCATTAACCGCAAAATCTGGATAAAGGTTGTTCTTAATTCTAAGTTGCAGCCATAGCCCGCAGATTCCGAATAAAAACTGGTCTTTTCTTCCTTCAAGCTGTAATCCCATCGTAACGGACATCTTGAAAGTTGTTGTACGTTTCGACAGCTTCATTACAATAAGGATCACAAAGGATACTTTCTTCCACCCCTCACACACACACACACACGCACACACACACGCACACACACACACACACACACACTCACACACACTCACGCTCACGCTCGCACTCACAGGCCTTCTTACCACTCCTATTACATACCCACCTCTCACACTCACACCCGCACCCCCTTATCTTCCGTCTCCTTTTATGACAGTCATTGACTCACACTAATGTCTACCCCTCACACTCACACTCACAATCACAATCACAATCACACTCACACTCACACTCACACTCACACTCACACTCACACTCACACTCACACCCACACCCACACCCCCTCACTCTCCATCTTCAAATAGGTGCAGCTACCAGGCCTTCCAGAGGCCCTCATCCGCATTACCTGCCCCTTTTTTAATCTCACTCTCACTCTCACAATCACACTCACACTCACACTCACAACCCCTCACTCTTAATCTTCAAATAGGTGCAGCTGACAGGCCCTCCAGGGGCCCTCATCCGCATTACCTACTACGTATTTTTACATCTCAGTTTCGCACCCACACTCACACTCACACTCACACTCACATTCCCTAACTCTCCATTTTCAAATAGGTGCAGCTAACAGGCCTTCCAGAGGCCCTCATCCGCATTACCTACCACGTATTTTTACATCTCACTCTCACACTCAGAATCACACTCACACTCACACTCACACTCACACTCACACTCACACTCACACTCACACTCACACTCACACTCACACTCACACTCACACGCCCTCACTCTCCACCTCCCAACCACAGGTGCTGCTGACAGGCCTTCCAGAGGCCCTCAGCAGCGGCCCCTCCCCCCCTCCCCCCTCTCCACAGTCCCCCCTCCAGCACCAACACCAACACCAACACCAACACCAGCAGCAGCAGCAGCAGCAGCAGCAGCAGGACGACTCCCCATTGCCCCCCTCCCGTCCGGCCCCTGCTGCTGCTTTGCTGCCGAGCATGGAGTGCTGGTACGTGGTATGGCTGTTGTGGCGCTGTATATGCACGTGTGTGTGTGCGTGTCTATGTGGCGTGGTTGTGTGTGTGTGTGAGTGTGTGTGTGTGTGTGTGCGTGTGTGTGTGTGTGTGTGTGATTTGTGTGTTATTGTTGTATGCATGTTTGTTCAAAGTTCAGCGTGTGTGTGTGCGTGTGTGTGTGTGTTTGTGTCCCTGTTCCCAGGGTGCTGCTTAGCATGAGATTGCAAGTCTGTGGCATGGCTGTCCGTGTACTGTGTACATGTGTGTGTGTGTGCGTGCGTGTGTGTGTGTGTGTGTGTGCGTTTTATGTATACGCCAGGGACTACTGAGAATGATGGTGTCTTGGTACCCCCTGCTACCTTTTGCATGGGATGGCTAGGCGTCTAAATTCCTCAGCTCTGTAGTCTGGTCTGCCTGCTGGCTCTTTTGTATGTGCGTGCGTTTTATGTGTACGCCAGGGACTACTGAGAATGATGGTGTTTTGGTACCCCCTGCTACCTTTTGCATGGGAGTGCTAGGCGTCTGAATCCCTCAGCTCTGTAGTTTAGTCTGTCTGCTGGCTTTTTTGTATGTGCGTGCGTTTAATGTGTACACCAACGATAACCAACAACAACTGCTTAATATCTCCTGCTACCTTTTGCATGGGAGTGCTAGGCGTCTGTGTAGCCTGCTCTTTTGGCACCTGCCTCTTTTGACAGCTGCACTCGCGGATGCGTGTGTGTGTGTGCCTGTGTGTGTTACACGGATGGTGTGTGTGTTACAAGGATGGTGTGCATGTGCGTGTGTGTTTGTGTGTGTATGATGCATGAGATTTGCTAGCGCACGTATAAGCGTGTATGAGCGTGCGCGCTTGGGTGTGCATGGTAAACAAATTGTCAATTTGCACTTTCACACACACGCATGCACACACACACACAAACACACACACACACACGTACGCACACACACAGACATACATACACAAAATTATACACGCATGTACACACACAAACACACGCATGCACACACACATACACATCACCACACGCTCACACACACATACATATACACATAAACACACACACACATAAACACACAGGATGCTTCTTCTCAAGTGCCTACGGAGGGTTCTGCTTCTCGGGTTCGGATCGGACGCCAAGCTGATAGGCCAGCCCACACAACGAGTGGCTGCATGCCTTCCTGCTATGGCCCAAACCCTGCAGCAGCTGTTGGCAGCAAGAGAGGTGCTGTGTGTGTGTTTGTGTGTGTGTGTGTGTGTGTGTGTCTCGTGTGTGTATGCGCTTGTCTGTGTGTTTGTGCGTATGTGCGTGTGTGTGCATGCATCTCTGTGTGTGTGTGAGTGAGTGAGTGTGCGCGTCTGTGTTTGTGTGTGTGTCTGTGTGTGTGTGTGTGTGTCTGTGTGTGTGTCTGCTTTTGCCCACGTGCCCGCCCAATCATGCTCTCTCAAATTGTCTGTTAGATGCCTTACACATGAGCATATAAGTAGGGTTGGCCAAAAGCAAACATTCCTACTCTATACGGTGTGTATACAGTGTATTTTCAGCAGGGATATGGCCATACATACAGTCATATACGGTGTAGTTTCAGCAGGGAAATGGCCATACATACAGTCATATACGGTGTATTTTCAGCAGGGAAATTGCCATACATACAGTTATATACGGTGTATTTTCAGCAGGGAAATTGCCATACATACAGTCATATTCGGTGTATTTTCAGCAGGGAAATTGCCATACATACAGTCATATACAGTGTACGTTTACGTTTTGGCCAGCCCCACATTCGTGTCCCTCTGTCAGACCCATGCCGGAAGTGGTTACACCATGGCGTCATCTTACTCTTAAGGCTCTTCATTAGATGGACGGCCACTCGCACTTAAGCAGCAATCCTTGTAACCCATACACACACACCATCCTTGTAACCCATACACACACGCACACACACACCATCCTTGTTACACACATACACCATCCTTGTAACCCATATACACACACACCATCCTTGTAACCCACACATACACACACATACACACACACCATCCGTGTAATCCATACACACACACCATCCCTGTAACCCATATACACAGGCAGACCCACTCATGCACTCTGGAAACTGCAACCACCCTCTGCGGGACCTGTAAATACACCCTCACCCAAAATCTCCGCCACGTAAAAACCTGTTTCTCAAATCATATGACGCCGTCTTTGCCCATACACACAGGCAGCCCCACCCACAGACCCTAGTCACAGCAACAATCTTCTGCCCGCACCAATGTCCGCACACACCCCCACCCAAAACACTTAGCCAAGTAAAAACCCGTCGCTTCAATTATATGAGGCTACATTTCCCCATACACACAGCGTGCCCCACCCACAAACCTTAGCCACAGCAACAATCTTCTGCCTGCACCAATGTCTGCACACGCCCCCACCCAAAACACTAAGCCAAGTAGAAACCCGTCGCTCTAAGTAAATGACGCTGCGTTTTGTCTAACATGCAGGGTGCCCCATCCACAGACCCTAGTCACAGCAACCACACATACACACATACAGGCACGTGCACACAAACACATTCCAACACACACACACACACGCA